>Ga0310691_10006499_pt1 | contig 12434 bp, 12 predicted proteins | sample 176DNAGHGlowgp2_FD_203887 | JGI IMG/M metagenome (GOLD analysis project Ga0310691, IMG submission 203887) | Sheep rumen microbial communities from Palmerston North, Manawatu-Wanganui, New Zealand - 1766 DNA GHGlow gp2 (v2) (version 2) | ecosystem: Host-associated > Mammals > Digestive system >... | reverse complement strand
GTTACTGTATGGCTGGGGGGAAGTTCGAGAATATTGTGGGTGTTTAGGTGGTCTGGGGAATTATAACTCTCTGTAGCTAGTCGGTCCCCACTTAAGCCACATTTTTAAAGTATTATATATGTGCCCCCCAGTTTGCATAATTTCATATCTTCGGGCTACTCTACTTATTTTGAATTGAGTTGTTAGGAGTTTTAGGAGGAAGAAGGCGATTCTGGAATTGTGAAAAGTGTGTGAATTAGCTAAAAAGTGTTGAAGTAAGTGGCACAATGTGGTAAAATTAGAATATTGTAATAAAGTGAAAAATAGAGGAGGAAATAGCAAAATGCTTAAAATATTAAAAAACAATTTGAGGAAATCTTGGTGGGCTATTATTATAATTTTTGCGCTTTTATGTGCTCAAGCTATGGCTGATTTGAATTTGCCAGATTTTACTTCTAAAATTGTTAATGTTGGAATTCAACAAAAAGGTATTGAAAATTCTTCTCCTGATGCCATTACAAAAGCTACAATGGACAAGGTTTTGTTAGTAACAGAGGAGGATGAATTTTTATTGGAAAATTATCAAGTTTTTTCTAAAGATAATTTTTCAGATAAGGAGTATAATCAATATTTAAAAAAATATCCAAATATCGATAAACAAGAAACTTATGTTATTAAAAAGATGGATAGTGAGAAAAGGGATAAGCTTAATCTTGAAATGGGAAAGGCTCTGATGTTTACTGAAATTTTTGAAAACAAAGAGTATGCTAGCAAAATGGGAGGACAACAAACTGGTTTAAAGTATTCTGAAATACCAGATAGCATAATTAAGCAAGCTGCAATAGCATCAGTTCAAAAAGAGTATCAAACCCTTGGTGTTAATTTAGATGATATGCAAAATAAGTATATCTTTATGGCTGGTTTAAGAATGCTTGGGGTGGCAGCACTTAGCATGATAGCAGCAATTTTAATTACATTGTTGTCTGCAAAAGTTGCTGCAGAGCTTGGAAAAAATGTTAGAGAGAAAGTATATAAAAAAGTTTTAAGTTTTTCAAGCAGTGAGTATAGAAAGTTTGGGAGTTCATCATTAATCACAAGAAATACAAATGATGTTCAACAAATTCAAAATATGGTTCCTATGTTATTTAGAACTGTTATTTATGCGCCAATTGTAGGCATTGGAGCGTTTTTGAAAGTGTTAAATCAAAGTGAAAATTCTATGTCTTGGATTATTGGTACAGCAATTGCAGTAATAATAGTTGTAATTGGAGGTTTGTTTGGTTTAGCAATGCCTAAGTTTAAAAAATTACAAGATTTAATTGATAAACTAAACATGGTTTCTAGAGAAATCTTAACAGGAATACCAGTAATTAGGGCGTTTAATAAAGAAAAGTATGAAGAAAATAAATTTGATGTTGCAAATACAGATTTAACCAAAACTAATATTTTTATTAACAGAACTATGAGCTTTATGATGCCTACATTGATGTTTATTATGAACGGAATGAGTTTATTAATAATTTGGAATGGTGCACAAAATGTTGATAAAGGAGTAATGCAAGTTGGTACTGTTATGACATTTATGCAATATTCAATGCAAGTTGTAATATCATTCTTATTTATATCAATTTTATCAATTATATTACCACGTGCATCTGTTTCTGCTAAACGTATAAACGAAGTTTTAGAAACAGAAAACTTGGTAAAAGATGCTAAAAATTTAAAAACATTAGATAAAAGCAAAAAAGGATTGGTAGAATTTAGAAAAGTATCATTTAGATATCCTGATGCAGATTCAGAAGTTTTATCAGATATTGATTTTGTCGCAAAACCGGGAGAAGTAACAGCAATTATAGGAAGTACAGGAAGTGGCAAGTCAACAGTTGTTAATTTATTACCAAGATTCTATGATGTAACTGAGGGAGAGATTTTGGTAGATGGTGTTAATATAAAAGATGTATCTCAAAAGGATTTAAGAGATGTAATTGGTTTTGTTCCACAAAAAGGAGTATTGTTCTCTGGAACAATTGAGTCAAATATCAAATATAGTGATGAAAATATGTCTGATGAAAATATGATTAAAGCAGCTCAAATTGCTCAAGCAGAGGAATTCATATCAGCTAAATCTGATACATATAATTCTGAAATTTCGCAAGGTGGAAATAATGTTTCCGGAGGACAAAAACAGCGTTTATCTATTGCAAGAGCTATTGCAAAAAATCCAGAAATATTTGTATTTGATGATAGTTTTTCAGCTTTAGATTTCAAAACAGACTTAAAATTACGTACTGCATTGGAAGAAGTTACACAAGATAAGACTGTAATTATTGTTGCTCAAAGAATTAGTACAATTATGGATGCAAATCAGATTATAGTTTTAGATGAAGGAAAAATTGTTGGAAAAGGAACTCATGATGAGTTAATGAAAAACAATGAGGTTTATAGGCAAATTGCCTTATCTCAACTTTCAAAGGAGGAATTAGAAGATGGCAGAGAATAGAAGAAGACCTCCAATGAGAGGAGGACATGGACCGGGTAGAATGGGTTCAGTTGAAAAAGCCAAGGATTTTAAAGGAACATTAAAAACTTTGGTTAGTAAGTATTTAGCAAGATATAGAATTGCTTTAACAATAGTTGTTATTTTTGCTATTGCAAGTACTGTTTTTTCAATAGTTGGACCTAAAATCTTAGGTAATGCTACAACAGAAATGTTTACTGGAATTGTAAGTAAAATTTCGGGTGGAGATGGAATTAATTTTGGTAAGATTGGTAATATACTTATTACATTATTAGTGCTTTACATTATAAGTGCTGCTTTTGGAGCAATTCAAGGTATAATTATGACACAAATCTCTCAAAAACTTACATATAAATTACGTGATGATTTGGCTAAAAAATTAAATAGATTACCAATGAATTATTTTGATAAAAAGACTAATGGTGAGGTTTTATCAGTTATTACAAATGATATTGATACATTAGGAATGAATTTAAATCAAAGTATTACTCAAATAATAACATCTGTATGTACATTAATTGGTATTATAATTATGATGTTTACAATGAATATTCCAATGACTTTAGTATCATTATTAATATTACCTTTATCAATTTTTGCAGTTGGAAAAATTGTAGGAAAGTCACAAAAATATTTTGCAAAACAACAAGAGTATTTAGGTCATGTTAATGGGAACATTGAGGAAACATTTGGTGGATATAGTATTGTAAAAGTGTTTAATGGTGAAGAAAAAGCTATAAAAGATTTCAAAAAATCAAATGATGAATTATATACATCAGCATGGAAATCACAGTTCTTATCTGGACTTATGCATCCAATAATGAATTTTGTTGGAAACATTGGTTATGTTGCAATAGCTATATTAGGTGGATATTTAAGTATAAAAGGAAAAATTACGGTTGGTAATATACAATCATTCATTCAATATAATAGACAATTTACACAGCCAATAAATCAAATTGCACAAGTTTCTAGTATGATTCAATCAATGGTAGCATCAGCTGAAAGAATTTTTGAATTCTTAGATGAAGACGAAGAAGCCAGAATGATTACTGATACAACCTCAATTGATAGCTTAAAAGGAAATGTAAAATTTGATCATGTTCATTTTGGATATAATGATGATAAAATAATTATTAATGATTTTAATGCAGATATAAAAGAAGGTCAAAAGATTGCAATTGTAGGACCAACAGGTGCTGGAAAAACTACAATTGTCAAACTACTAATGCGTTTCTATGACTTGAATTCAGGGAAAATTTTAATTGATGGTCATGATATAAGCGGATTTGATAGAGGAGAAATAAGAAAGTTATTTGGAATGGTTTTACAAGATACATGGTTATTTAATGGAACTATTAAAGATAACATTAGATACAGTAAGCAAGATGCATCAGATTCTGAAGTAATAGAAGCTGCAAAAGCAGCACATGTTCACCATTTTATTAAAACATTGCCAAATGCATATAATATGGAAATAAATGAAGAAACAAGTAATATTTCACAGGGACAAAAACAGTTATTAACAATAGCTCGTGTTATTTTAGCAGATCCTAAAATTTTGATTTTAGATGAAGCTACAAGTTCAATTGATACAAGAACTGAAATTCAAATTCAATCTGCAATGGATGAGCTTATGAAGGGCAGAACAAGCTTTATTATTGCTCATAGATTATCAACTATTAGAAATGCGGATTTAATTTTGGTTATGAATAATGGAGATATTGTTGAGCAAGGAACTCATGATGAGTTACTAGAGAAAAATGGATTTTATGCTGAATTATATAATTCACAGTTTGAAGAGGTTGAAGAATAGCACTGTATATTTAGATAGTATGGATTTTTAATAATATAAAATGTTAGTTGACTAATTTTTAATTTGAATTTATAATATTATTAGTATTCGTAAACAAAGGAGGAAAAAATGAAAAAAGAAAATTTAAAATATTTACTACCAATTCGATCTATAATGTTTATATTATTTTTTGTTATTGGTTCTTTAATTGTTAATAAAAATATAAGTGATATTAGTAACTGGTGGAGTATAGTAGCGACTATTGTTAATATTATAACAATTTTATTATTAGTATTTGTATCAAATAAAATGAATATTAGTTATTCAAAGTTAATTAATTATGAAAAAGGGAAAACAAAAATAAAACAAGTCATAATTATATCTTTAGTAGTTTTATTTGTAGGAACTTTTGGAATGTATTTAGCAGGATTTATTTGTTATGGAAAATTTCCATATGCTGCTCCTATGATGATAGCACCAATATCATTAATTTTAGCGATTATTAATTTTATTATTTTACCTTTAACAGTTCCATTTGCAGAAGATGGATTATATTTAGGATGTGGAGTTAATAGTTTCAAAAATAAATATATGGCTATATTAATACCGGCATTCTTTTATGCATTACAACATTCATTTATTCCAACATTATTTGATGGAAAATTTATAATATATAGATTTTTATCTTTCTTACCATTAACTATAATTTTATGTTGGTATTATCATAAACATAAAAATCCAGTACCTATTATGATAGGACATACACTTATAGAAATGGCTAGTGTTGTTATGATATTAATGACTTCTATTAGTCCAGAAGTTTATCAAACAATGTTAAATATGTAATTTTAGGTAATGAATTGAGGAGGTTTTAAAGATGAATAGATTTGATCAAATAAACGAAAATTTATTAAATTTACAGAAGTTGAATGAATTACCAGCAAAATATGTTGGTTACAAATCAGTGCTTCCATCACAATTTGAATATCATGATATTGAAAATGAAGAACAAGAGAAAATTGCCAAAGAAATAGGAAATCAAAAGTTGCTCATTATAGCAATAGCAACTATAGCTTTTGGAGCAAGTTCTTTACTAGCTTTTATAACAGGAAATACAGTGTTAGGAATAGTAATATTACTAATTACAGCGGTATTGTTATATCTTTCAATATCTACAATAACAAGCAAACCAAAAGTTGCATTTGGAAAAGCAGTTTGGAAAAACTGGGACTATGCTAGGACTAATGGTAGAATAGGCAATAATAAGATATATTATGTAAGTGTAATTAATGATGATGGCCCTGAAAAGCTAATATGCTCACGTATTCAAACTACTGAAGCAGATTATGATAGAATTGAAGAAGGTACACCAATATTGGTAATTAAAAAAGGAACTGTATATCATGCTTCTGTCTATGACAAGTAAAATAATATAAAATAAAAATCTGTAAAAAATAGGAATGATTGATAACGCCAATTATCCCTATTTTTTTAAGCATTGCAACCAACTGTTGACAAATTTCCAAGTCAACTATATTGCGCGCAACCGATAAAAAGAGTTAAAATTATAATCGTAGGAGGTGTATAAAATGACAATTGGAGAAAGATTGTTAAATTTAAGAAAGGAAAGAAATTTATCACAAGAAGATCTTGCAAATGAACTTAATGTATCAAGACAAAGTATTTCAAAATGGGAAACAAATCAATCAATGCCTGATTTTGATAAAATAGTTTCATTATGTAAATACTTTAATATTACAACTGATGAATTATTAACAGGAAACAAAGATATTGTAGCAGCAAAAGAAATGAATATTAAAACTAATTATGCTAGAAATTTAGCTATATCAATAGGTTTATATATTTTTTCATTAACTGCGCTAATATTATTTGCAGCAGGATTTAATCAACCAGTAGCGGGAGTATGCGCATTTTTTACTTTTATAGCAATAGCAACAGGATTAATTATATATAATTCTATTATGTATGGTAAAAAAAGAAAAAAAGAAAAAAATGATAGCTTACAAACTAAATTAGTTATTGAAGTAGTTAATACACTTTGTGTTGTATTATATTTTTTAGTAAGCTTTATAACTAATGCTTGGCATATAACATGGATAATATTCATAATTATGGCTTCTGTTGATACTATAATTAAATTATTATTTAGTGTAAAAGATGATGAAGAAAAAGATGAAGAAAAGGAGGAAATAAAAGATGAGCAAGGGAATTAAGATTTTTTTAATATGTATATTGTCAATAATTTGTATTGCACTTGCAATTACAATGGTATTTTTAATTAAAAACAATTGGGGAAAAGTAAATTTGAACTTAATTGATAGTTATGAAGTTGAAGTTGATTCAGTAGAAAAGATAGATATAAAAGTAGGTAGTGCTGATATAGAAATAAAAGAAAGTTCTAATGATAAAATATTAGTTGAGTATTACAGTAATAAAGATAATAATGCTAGAATCGAATATAAAGATAAAAAAATAATATTTAATGACACTGGAAGAACAGAATTTCACTTCTTTAATATAGTAAACAAAAAAGTAGTAATATATGTTCCAAAAGCTTATATAGGTGAATTTGAATTAAAACTTGGAAGTGGAAATACAAAATCTGAAACAGATTTATCTAATAATAAAGTTAGAATTACAACAGGAAGCGGTGAAGTAAAATTAGAAAAGACTGGTGATGTTGATATATCAACAAGTAGTGGAGATATTAAAATAGATGAAATTAATCAAAAAGCTGATATTAGAGTTTCAAGTGGAGAAGTATATATTAATAGATTAAAAATAAATGAAAATTCAAAAATAACTGCTTCAAGTGGAAATATTACTATTAGAAATAATGAAAGCAATTGCTACGTTGAAACTGAAGTAAGTAGTGGTGATGTTAAAGTAAATAGAAGCGATAGAAAAAGTGATATTGTTTTAAAAATTAAAACTTCAAGTGGAGATATTAAAGTTGATTAATATATATTAGCAACATATTATTTAAATGGAGGCAAAACGTGAAAAAGAAAGTTTTATTAATAATAACAGCTATTTTGGCTATTGTTCTTATTGGCGCTACTATTTGGTATTTTAAGTATATATATAAATATAATCAAATTGCAAAATTCACTAATAACAGAAATCAAGAAATATATATTTTAGGTACATATCATAACCAGCATTTTAATAAACCATTTAATTATTCTATGCAAGATATAACTAATTGTATTAAAAATATAGATCCAGATATTGTTTTAATAGAATCAAGAGAAGATACATATAAAAATTACAACGTAGTTGATGGCCCAATTGATATGATTCTAGCTTATAGCTATTGTGTACAAGAGAATATTGATGTTGATATGATTGATTACTGGGAAATAAATGATAATACAAAACCAGGCACAACTGATAAAAAAAGAGATGATATGATTAATAATAATATAATGAAGAAATTAGAAACTATTCCAGAAGGGAAAAAGGTTTTAATAATATGTGGAGATGCTCATTTACATGAGCAAACAAAGAGATTTAAGAAACAAGGATTCAATAAGGAAAGAATACAGAATAAAAAAGAATTATTCCGTGGAGATGATAGTTTTAAATATCCTGCGTTAATGCAAGAGACAATTGAAAATAAAATTAATTATGCATCTACAACACTTAAAGATGATATAAACAATAATCTTAATAATGATAAAAATAAAGATGAATGGAAAAAGAGTTCAGATGCTTTGGTTGATAACCTAAAGAAACAATTAGAATTGGTAAAAGAGAATAAATTGTATTATTAAAGATATATATCGAAAAATATAATAAAAGATGAATTGTAAAAGAGATTGATTATTCTTAATCAATCTCTTTTTTGCTAAAAAAGTTAAAAATTTTTTTAATAAAAAAGCATTACTATTGACATAAACTACCGAACGGTAGTATAATAATATAGGAGGAAATTTCTATGAATAAAAAAGAAGAAATTATTTATGCTACACTAGAATTAGCTGCTGAATACGGATTAAAAAGTTTATCTATGTCTCAAATTGCTGAAAAAGTAGGAATAAAAAAACCTTCTTTATACAATCATTTTGAATCAAAGGAAATTTTGATAAAGGAAATGTATCAATTTATTAGAGAAAAATCTAAAGAAGGAATACCTTTGGGCAATTTAGATTATAGTAATTATTTGGAAAAATTTAACGCCAAAGAAATATTAACTCAATCTGTATTAAGTTATAAGAAAATGGTTACAGATGAAAAAATGTATAATTTTTATAAAGTAATATATTCAGAAAGAACCATAAATTCAGACGCGGCAGAAATTCTAGTTGAAGAAACAAAGAAGATGATTACAGCAACAAAAAATTTATTTTATGTTTTGCAAAAGAACAATAAAATTAACATTGATAATATAGATGTAGCTGCAATGTCTTTTGCAATGACAATTCATTCTTTAATAGATTATGAACTTGACTGTAAAAAAACAAATGAAAAGTTTGATGAAAAAATGATACAAAATTATATAGAATGGTTTTGTAGTCAATATAGTGAGGAGGAGTAATAAAATATGAAAAAGAAAAGTTTAATTAATTGGTTATGTTTATCTGGAGTTTTAAGTATAATATTTTATTTATTACATGACATAGTTGGAGCATATAATTACCCTGGATATAATTGGATGAGTCAAGCAGTAAGTGATTTAACAGCAACAGACGCACCATCTTTTGTAACAACTAGCGGTTTTGTTACAGTATACAAGATTCTTAATTGTTTATGCTGTGCTTGTGTTTGTATTTTAATAAAAAATGAAAACAAAAAAACACTAAGGATTGGCGTATATTTATTTTCAATAATGAATTTTATATCAGCAATTGGATATGCTTTATTCCCATTATCAAGCAGTGGATTTGATGGAAGTGTGCAATCAATAATACATGTTTATGTTTTAACAGCATTGGTTGTATTAATGTCAATTATATCTTTAACACTAATTTCTGTTGGCTCATTTAAAGGAGAAAACAAACATAAATTATTAGGTTTTTTATCTATAGCAGCTTTAATATTAATGTTTATAGGTGCTGTAGGTAGTCAAAGTGTTCCAAAAGAAATATTTGGTGTTTTAGAAAGATTTAGTACATATAGTGCGGTTGTATTTACTGGAATATTGGGAATATATGGATTTAAAAAGGTTAATTATTAAGATTTTATAATTATATATTGAAGTGAAAAAGATTGATTATAGGTAATCAATCTTTTTTTCATTAAATGATTGATTAATAGTTTGACAAAAAAACAGATGTTTAGTAAAATTACATTAGCTGAGACAGCTGAGACATTTGGGGACGGTCTTAAACTGTCTCAAAAATGAGACAAAAAAAGACCGTCCCCAAATGTCTCAAATCAGATTGAAAGGAGCGTATTTAATGGATTTAAACAATGATGTTAAATATGTAAAGGGAGTAGGTCCAAACCGTGTGGTTTTATTAAATAAATTAGGAATATATACATTGGAAGATTTAATAACATATTTTCCAAGAGATTATGAAGATAGAAGCAAGCCAAAGCTAATAAATGAATTAGTAGATGGTGAAGAAGCCTTAGTTAAAGGTTTTGTTGTATCTAGAATGTTAGAATTAAAAGTAAGAAAGAATCTTGTTATATATAAATTAATAATAAGAGATGAAACAGGTCCATGCACTATAACATGGTATAATCAGCCATATTTAAAAAAGATGTTTATAGTTGGAAATGAATATAGTTTTTATGGTAAAGTAAGCAAAAAAGGAAATAGAGTTGAAATGGCATCACCTGTTTACGATAGCGCTGAAACATCAAAAAATACAGGAAAAATTATTCCGATTTATCCACTTACATATAAGTTATCTCAAACAACTTTAAGACAAATTATTGAAACAGGATTAAATGAGGTTGAGGGTGAATTAGAGGAAACTCTTCCAGAATATTTAAGGAAAGAATATAATTTATTAAATATAAATAATGCAATACACAACATACATTTTCCACAAGAGTTTTCAGACTTTAAGAAAGCTCGTACTAGATTTGTATTTGAAGAATTACTGGGAATGCAACTAGCATTATTAAAACTAAAAACTCAGTATACACAAGAAAAAGTAGGAATAAAATTTGATGAAAATGTTAAAATTTCAGATGTTATAAATGACTTACCGTTTAATTTAACAAAGGCACAATTACGCGTTTTAGAAGAAATAGATAATAACATGGAGAGTCCAAAAACTATGAATAGGTTACTTCAGGGTGATGTTGGTTCTGGTAAAACTATTGTGTCGGTATTAGCTGCATATAAGGCGGTTAGAAGCGGATATCAAGTTGCAATTATGGCACCAACAGCAATTTTGGCAGCACAACATTTAGAAAGTTTTTCAGAGGTTTTAGGAAAGTATGGAATTAGATGTGAATTATTAACAAGTAGTGTTACAAAAAAGAATAAAGAAGATATTTTAGAGAGATTACAAAATGGAGAGATTGATGTTTTAATAGGAACACACGCTATTTTAGAGGATAATGTAATCTTCAATAATTTAGGATTAGTTGTAACAGACGAACAACACAGATTCGGTGTAAGACAACGTAGTAAGATAGCAGCAAAAGGAACAAATCCAGATGTTTTAGTAATGACTGCAACACCAATTCCAAGAACATTGGCACTTATATTGTATGGAGATTTGGATATATCAATTATAGATGAATTGCCGCCAAATAGAAAGAAAATTGAAACATATGCAGTAAAAAGTTCAATGGCAGAAAGAGTAAATAATTTTGTAAAACAACAAATTGCTGAAGGAAGGCAAGCATATATTGTATGTCCTTTAGTTGAAGAAAATGAAGAGATTGATGCAAAATCTGTTATAGAACTTGCTGAAGATTATAAAAATAATGTATTTAAGAATTATAGAGTAGAGTACATTCATGGAAAAATGCGTCCAAAAGAAAAAGATGAAATAATGCAGAAGTTTAAAGATGGAGAGATAGATATTTTAATTTCCACAACTGTTATAGAGGTTGGTGTTAATGTTCCAAATGCAAGTATTATGATAGTAGAAAATGCTGAAAGATTTGGACTAGCACAATTACATCAATTACGTGGAAGAGTTGGTAGAGGTGATTATCAGTCATATTGTATTTTGAAATTTAACGGAGGATCAGATGTTGTAAGAGAACGTATGAAGATTATGCAAGATACAAATAATGGGTTTATAATTGCTGAGAAAGATCTTGAACTACGTGGTAGTGGGGAATTTTTTGGAACAAGACAACATGGTATTCCAGAATTTAAAATTGCAAATTTATTTGAAGACATGCCAACATTACAAACAGTTCAAGCATTGGCAATTAAAATTATTGATGAGGATCCAGAATTATCACTAGAAAAAAATACTCCGTTGAAGAAAATTGTTGATAAGAAATTTGGAGACAGAATAGAGATTTAAATAATAAAAAATTTTTCGGGCATTTCGGCAAACCATCATAAAAAAAGTTGACAAATCTCAAAAATGTAGTATAATATAAAGGTACAATATTTGTGAAAGGAGATAGTTATGCTAGCAAAAATATGGAAAAAAGTTTTAATGTTAATATTAATAATAGCATGTTTATTCAATGTAGTAACAAAATTAGTAAACAATTTATCGATAGAAGATGAATTACTATCATCAGCACAATATATTCAAGACCAACAGGATGCTGAAAAAGCAGAAAATGTTATAAAATAATAAAAAACTATTGAAAAATAATTTCAATTGTGGTAATATATTAACCAGTGATTTTATTTTAAATTAAGAGAGGTGAATACAAAATGAGAGAAGGATTACATCCAAACTACACAGAAGCAACAATTACATGTGCTTGTGGTAACGTTATGAAAACAAATTCTACAAAGGCTGATATGAAAGTTGATATTTGTTCAAAATGTCATCCATATTGGACAGGTAACTTAAAAAGAGAAACAACAGGTGGTAGAGCAGATAAATTTAAGAAAAAATTCGGAATTGCATAATTTAGAAAAGATAGCCAATATGATGGGCTATTTTTTTTATTAAAAATTGAGGACAGCCCATTTTTAAATTTTAAAAAACGGGCTGTCCGCAATTTTAAAAAAACTCT
>Ga0310691_10006498_pt1 | contig 12435 bp, 9 predicted proteins | sample 176DNAGHGlowgp2_FD_203887 | JGI IMG/M metagenome (GOLD analysis project Ga0310691, IMG submission 203887) | Sheep rumen microbial communities from Palmerston North, Manawatu-Wanganui, New Zealand - 1766 DNA GHGlow gp2 (v2) (version 2) | ecosystem: Host-associated > Mammals > Digestive system >... | reverse complement strand
CCGGACGCAGAAGAAATACTTGCAAAGATTCAGTCCAGATAATCCCTGATATTATCCTTTGTCACCTTGCGGTATGGAAGCCGGATGTATTTCTCCCTTTCAGACTTCGAGGTGTTTTTCTGACTGGCCAGCTCAACCGCCAGAGCAGCCATCGCCTGCGCCTGCCCCTTCTGGTCATTGAATACCGTTCCATACATTTCTCCGTCCGCGACGGCCTTCAGTCCGTCTGCGGTTCCGTCAATGCCCACGATGACCGGCCAGTCTGCCCGATCTGTACCGGATGCCTTGTAGGCATCAATCGCTCCCAGTGCCATATCATCATTGTTGCCCATGATGAGCTCGATCTCACTCTGGTTGGATTCGATCAGAACACTGATGCGGGACTGTGCCTGAGAGCGGCTCCAGTTGGCGGTGATGGAAGCGATCTTATCAACCTGATAGCCTTTTTCTATCAGCGTATCCACACACTTCTCCGTGCGTACGATCGCGTCCTGATGATTGACCTCTCCTTCCAGGATCACATACTGGATAATCCCGTCCCCGTTTTTATCCAATGACATATCCTGAAATGCCTCCGCCGCGAGTTCTCCCTGCATGACTCCCGACTGCTCCGCGTCAGCGCCGATATAATACAGTTCCTCCCACTGCATCAGATCCTCTTCCACCAGTTCCCGATTGAAAAAGATTACCGGCACATTATTCTTTTGGGCAAGATCAATGATCTTTCTGGGGCTGGTCCGATCCACGAGATTGATACAGATCACATCACAGCCGCCCGTAATCATGGCCTCTGTCTGCTTGTTCTGTGTCTGCTGGGATTTTGCGGCATTATTGATTTCAAGAGAGATGTTTTCACTGCCGGCCACCGCCGCGTTGAAATCACTCATCAGTTCAGAGATGAAAGTATCGTAGCTGTCATAGACGGATACGCCGATCTTAAGACGCTTTTCTTCCGGCACATCCTTTGCCCTGCAGCCCGCAAGTACAACAGCCAGTGCCATGGCCGCGGCCGTTTTTTTCATATCCTTCTCCTCCTATCTGATAATCGGAAACAGCATCGTCTCATGCTTGGCACTGTAGAGATTCCCGCGGTCAATCACTTCAAAGGAAACCTCGCGGCTGACCATCGGAATATTCGGTGCCTGAAGACGGTTGAAGACTTCCATCACTGCCAGATACCCCATCTGAAAATCATCCGGAACAATCATCGCGGAGATGGTTCCCCGATCAAGATAATAAATGGTCATATCGGAACACCCGATCCCGTACAGCTCCGTATCCTGACTGTTTCTGAGGTCCAGGCAGGCCTGTTCGAGATTCATATTATCCAGCGCGACAACGATATCCACTTTCGGGGAAGATTCCGAAAGACTCCCTGAAATATCCGGAATGACCCATACGGGTGTAATGCCATGTTCTTTCAATGTATTCTCAAAAGCTTCCAGCCGCTTCTGCATCATATCCATGTTCTGATTACCGGACAGAATCCCGATCCGCAGTCCGGATTCTCCCTCGTGATTGTTCAGAATCACCTCTGCCAGGGAGACGCCGATGGCATGATCATCCGCAAAGATACCCGCACATGACTGTTCCTCCTGCGCAAAAGTCTCACCGGTTCCGATCAGTTCCAGCACGGTTGTGCGGGAGATCTCACTGATCAGATCATCAATGCCGGAGCTGTCTTCCATCTGTACAATCAGTCCGTCTGCGCCCGCGGAAGCTCTGGTAATCAGATTCATCTCTTCCTTCAGGCTTTCAAAGCGGCTGGTAACCAGATAGTTGAGACTGATATTATAATCATCCGCTGCCTTTTCGATTCCTGCCTGAAATCTTGCCCAGCGGCTGTTGGTCGAATCACTGACCACCACAGCAACCTGATACCGGTTGACAGGCGGCTCAAGCCCCGATCCGGACACTCTGGACCAGATCCAGACCGTAAGCGCAATTCCTGCCAGAATCAGACCATAGGACATCAGATTTTTCCGTTTCATGACCTGGTCTCCTTTCCGCCCTCTTCCAGAAGTCTGCGGGTTTCCTCACTGTAGGGAATTGCCGGAAAACAGATGATGACGATGGTACCTACATCCGGCTCACTTTCAATCCGGAGTCCGTACCGTTCTCCGAACCAGAGCTGAATCCGTTTGTGTACGTTATACAGTCCAACCCCGCTGCCATGGTGCCTTGCCTTGGACCGGTCCTCCAGCAGCAGATGTTCCACTTCTTCCTTCGGCATCCCGAAGCCGTTGTCCTCAACGGAAATGTAGATGTCATTTTCATCCTTCCAGTCACGGACAATAATCATTCCATCCTCATCCATGTTTTTCACACCGTAATAGATCGCGTTTTCAAGAAGCGGCTGAAGGACGAGTTTGACCGTACAGTAGCGGTCCAGCTCCGGATCGGTGTCAAATTTCACCTGGAAGGCATTGGGGAACCGTACCTGCTGGATATTCATGTAATTTCTCGCGTGTTTCAGTTCATCCTCGATCGGGATGATCGTATTTCCCTTGGAAAGAGAAATTCGGAAAATATTCGCCAGCTGGGTAATCATATGCACCGCTTCCTGACTGTGCCCGCTTTCTATCATCCAGACAATGGAATCCAGCGTATTGTACAGAAAGTGCGGATTGATCTGAGACTGCAGCGCATCCAGTTCCGTCTTCCGTTTTTCCTCCTGCTCGCGGACAATATCCTTCATCAGTTCATTGTTGCGCCGCTGATAGTTCTGCAGGGTCTGACCAAGATGCATGATTTCAAGAGATCCCTTTTCAAAGGACTCATTTGTAATCGGATTGGTATCACTCGCCTTGCGGACCGCCTCATCCAGTGTCCGGACCGGGCCGGAAATCGAAGACGCGACTCCCCGGTTCACCATGATAATCGCCAGAAACATGACAATCACAACCATGATGACAAACCAGCGCATCTGACTGACATTGAGGGAAAAGGAAGAGGACGGAATCACCGAAACGAGCTTCCAGCCGGTGTAGGAAACCGTGTCAATAATCACCACCCGGCTTTCCCCGTTGAACACTTCTTCCGTCACGCCATCATCGTAGTCCCTGACCGCCTGATTGTTTTCATCCAGAATCCCGGCATTGATCTGCATCTGCTTGGGATGATAGATAATGGTTCCGTCACTGTCGGTAAGATACATGTACTGTCCGGTCGAATTTCCGGCATTGATATCATCCAGCATCTGAACAATTGTGCTGTAGTTCATATCAACCAGAAGCACGCCATTGCGGGGAACGCCGTTGACCGTGATCCGGACCGCTCGGCTCAGGGAAATCACCCAGTAATACCGGTAGTTTGGATCATCGAACAGATTCTGCACATGAGGAAGTGAAAAATGAAGATTCTCCACCTCCGCAAACGCCCGGGAGTACCAGCTCTCCTTTGTGACATCAAGCCCCTGCTTGATCATCGCTCCGGGGGCAGCGGAGACAAGATCACCCGTCAGGCTGAACAGCGCAAGTGAAACAATCCGGCTCTTACCGGATTCATAGAACATGTTCATTTCCGTATCCACTGTTTCGTCCCTGAAGTCATGTTCCTTGATCACATCATAGTACATGGCATCCGACAGCTGCCGCATATCGGTCAGATAGTCTTCCAGGGAAACCACGGTCCGCTCCGTGAGCCGCTCCGCGCTTTCCGTCATCATCTGCCGGGATCTGGCCGCGAACTGGGAAAACAGCGCAAAGCCGGTAATCAGAATCGCCGCTGCCGCAATCAGGGTAAAGGAAAGCAGAATGGTCGCGTTAATCGAGAGCGGCTGTCCCCCGTCGGTTCTTTTCAGTCTGTTCATCCTGAGCGCATTCCCTGTTTATATTTGGAAGGAGAAACTCCGAACTGTTTTTTGAATACATAGGAAAAGTAATTCGGGTCACTGTAGCCGACCTGGCGGGCAATGATATAGGTCTTCTCATCCTTTTCCATCAGAATCTCCACGGCCCGCTCCATCCGCACATCGGTCAGAAACGACGTAAAGTTCTTTCCGGTTTCCCGTTTGAATACCGTTGAGAAATAAGCGGAGCTGATCCCCATCCTGGAACAGATTTCCTCGACATTCAGATTCTCATCCATATAGTTTTCATTCACATACTCAATCGCCTTGGTGACAAAGGACTGGGAAGTATTCAGACGGCGGTCCGCAAGCATCGCCTGCATTGCCAGACATGTCTCTTCCACCCACTGCCTGATTTCTCCCTGATCCATGACCTGAACCATGGCGTAGACATCTTCCGTATTGCGGAACACCCGGTCAATATCCAGGCGGTTGTTTTTTGCGAAACGATAAATCTGCGAAACAAGTTCCATCACGAAAAACCGGTATTCCTGCACGGAAGAAAGATGTTCCATGGTATCCATACAGCGGTTCACCGATTCCTTCAATTGATCCGCATCCTCCAGCCGCACCCGCTTGAATACCTCCTTGAGGGTTTCCTCGCTGTCAGTTTCTCCGTCATCGGTTTCACTCGGAGCGATTTCCGAGATGGAAATTGCCTTGGAAGTACCGTAGATGACCCGGTAGCTGACCGCGGATCTTGCGCCATTATAGGACGTGGAAATTTCCCGGATATCACGGGTCGGACTGCCGATTCCGATCGTTACGACCGCTTTGGTCACGGAACAGGCCAGACGGCAGAACTTGTCGCATTCATCGATCACCCGGGTGCTGTCTTCTTCCTTTTCCATCTGTACCAGAATGACCGTATTGTTGAGATAGGAAAAATAACGGACATTCCATCCGTTCAGAAGCCGCTCTTCGGCAAGACGCCGTACCGCAACGCCAAGCAGCCTTGCGCTCATTCCCTCCGGAACATGGGTGGTACTTGTATGAATCAATGCGATCAGAAAAACCGGACCGGTCAGGGAGATCTGTAAGTCTCTCAGAATCGTGCCGGCTTCCTTTTCCGGAACCCGTCCCTCAATCAAAGAGGCATAAAAACTTTCCTGCATCAGCGGCAGACTTTCATTGTAATAGCTTTCCAGCTTCTGAACGTTCTGCTGTTCATCCAGTTCCTTATCCAGTGCCGTCCGGATCCGCGTGAAAATACGCTGCAGTTCCTCGCTGTCCACAGGCTTCAGAATGTATTCCTCCGCGGACAGCCGGATCGCTTCCTTCGCATATTCAAATTCATCAAAGCCGGAGAATATGATGATCTTCGTATTCGGCCAGTTCTCCTTGAGTCTTGCGGCAAGCTCAAGCCCGTTCATGTATGGCATCTGAATATCCGTCATGACAACATCCGGCTGACTGACCTCCGCAATATCCAGCGCTTCCAGTCCGTTATGCGCGTAGCTTGGCTGGTTGAATCCCATGGAATCCCAGTCGATCCTGCGGGAAATCGCCTTCGCGACATCCTCCTCATCATCCACAAGCATCACAGAATACCGTCTATTCATATTTTTCCACCATCTTTTTCCAGGAGAGGAAGGTCCATACCGTGACAAGAATAATCTCTGCCAGAGCGACATAGATATTCACCCAGAGAAGAAACGCGTTCAGAACAACCCCGATCGAAAAGACCAGAATGATCTTTCCGGCTGCCATCGCGTATTCATCGTGAATCTTCCTGCGGACCGGCGGCTTGTTTTTCCCGCGTACGCATTCGAGATCCTTCATCACCAGAAGCCTCCAGGCATAGTAGAATCCAATGGCAGAAAGCATGAGGGGAATGCCTGAGGTTGCCATAAATGAATCCAGTGTAAGGTTCATCATTCTCTCCCTTCCACGCATGCAGCGTACAGATTCTGATACTGCTGCAGCGTCTTTATCTGATCAAAACACGTCTCCGCCCGACGGCGGCAGTCCTGGCTGCGGAAGGAACGGTTCTTCTTTTCCCTTGCCAGTACAGTCCGCAGCGCACTGAGATCATGTTTTTCAATCACTATTCCGGTTTTATCATCCACGATTTCCGGACTTCCCCCGCTGCGGTAGGTAATTACCGGGGTTCCGCAGGCAAGCGCCTCCATGTTTACGGTCGGAAAGGTGTCCTCCAGGGTCAGATTGACCAGAAAATCCGCCCTGCTGTAGTATTCCGCCAGTTCCTTTCGATCTCCTGTCCGTTTCAGCACTTTCACATTCGCGTATTTTTCAAACTGACCGGATCCGTTTCCGATAACCGTTACGGAAATCGAAGGATCCATCTCAGCGAGCAGCGCGTGCATATCCTCGCTTCCTTTTTCCTTTGTCCAGCTTCCGCTGACAAACAGAACAGAGAAGCCATCCTGCTTTTCTGCGCAGGGATGAAAAACAGAAAGATCGATTCCGTTATGAATCGTCTTCACCGGCTTTTCCTTCAGAAAGGATTCCAGAACCCTCTCCCGCAGCCAGTCAGACGGCGTGACAAGGGTCAGCCGCTTTACGGAAGTGAAGCACTCCCGTTTCTTCAGAAACTGTTCCCTGACATTCTGACGGAACAGTGAAAACGGATAGGCAAACGGATACGGACATGTCTCACATATGGTTCGATACTGCGTGCATCCGCAGCCTTCAAAATGCGGACAGTAACCGGTAAAGGACCAGCAGTCATGAAGGGTCCAGACAACCGGAATACCGGCGTCCTTCAGCCAGTCAAACAGTTCTTCGTAATTGACATAATACCCATGCAGGTTATGCAGATGAATCAGATCCGGGGCGAACTGCTCGATCCTTCGAATCAGCTTTCCCGTTTCTTTCCGGTTGGACAGACCGTTCCGGTTGAACAGAATCGTATTCAGGGCCGCAATGGCGTTGCCGGAAAACTCCGTAAAGCGAAAGGAGGGAACATCTCCCCGATAGGTTCCCCTGCCATAGCAGATCAATGACTCCTGCATACGGGCAAGGTCTTCCGTCATCCGGCCGGTAGAACCATTTCCCGCAACAGAATTGACATACAGGACTTTCATATCGTCTTTTATTTTCTCACGAATCCGGAGAATTCTGTATCCCCGCCGCATGGGATACCGGAGAATTTTACCTGTTTTCTGTAAGAACCCATGCCGGTTATCGGAAGTTCCTTGCTTTCCAGGGGTCCCTGTCCCTGTGATTCCTTTCAGAAAGCACAGGATTTCCGCGTTTCCTTTTCCGCAAGGCGGTATAATTCTTGTCGGAGCGTAATGCCATGAAAACAACTGTCGCAAAATTCGGCGGAACCTCGCTTTCTGACGCAGAGCAGTTCCGTAAGGTAAAAGCCATTATTCTCAGCGATCCTTCCCGCAGAATCATTGTCGCCTCTGCCCCTGGCAAACGGAGTGATGAAGACCGCAAGGTCACGGATCTTCTTCTGGACACATGGGACTGTTTTGAGAAGGGAAAAGACTGGCAGATCCCCCTGAACAGAGTACAGACCAGATTTGAGGAAATCTGCCGGGGTCTCGATATGAATCCGGATCTTTCCGAAGAATTTGAAGAGATCAGGGAACGGCTGAATACCAAACCGGAAAAAGACTATCTGATCAGCCGTGGCGAATATCTCAACTCCCGCATCCTTGCCGGATTTCTTGGCTTCACCTTTGTTGATCCGGAATGGTGTGTCTTCTTTGACGAAAACGGACAGCTGAACACGGATCTTTCCCAGCGAATGATGAAAGCCGCTCTGCTGCCGCTTGAAAACGCGGTCATCGCCGGCTTCTACGGTTCAGACGCATCCGGAAGAATTCACACCCTGACGCGCGGCGGTTCCGACGTCACCGGCAGTCTTGCGGCAGCGGCGGTCAACGCGGACCTGTATGAAAACTGGACAGATGTTTCCGGGCTTCTGGCAGCTGATCCAAGAATTGTGGATCATCCGAAAACCGTCCGCTATGTCACATACCGGGAACTTCGTACACTTTCCTATATGGGCGCGTCGGTTCTGCATACCGATGCCGTCCTGCCCGTATCGGATCTCGATATTCCCATCAATATCCGCAATACGGATCTTCCGGAAGAAGAAGGAACGACCATCATCCGTTCTCTTCCTGACGGCGAGATCAAATATCCGATCATCGGTCTGGCCGGGAAGAAAGGAATGTCCGTGATTCAGATCGAAAAGCTGATGGCAAGTGATGGCGCGGGGTTTACCGCGGTAGTACTGGATATCCTCAAAAGCATGCGGCTTCCGTTTGAACACTGTCTGACCGGAATTGACACCGTGACGCTGGTCATCCGCAGTGACCTTCTGAATCCATGCCGGCAAGAGCTTCTGAATCATATCCGGGAGGAACTTTCTCCGGATTATCTCGGGGTCAGTGATCATCTTTCCATGATCGCGGTCATCGGAGAAAAAGGATCCAACTCCTCCTACGCAAATATCCGGGCGCTGAACTCTCTGACCGATGCCGGAATTCCCGTCAGTACCATCAATCAGGGGGCCGGAAAGCTGAATCTTCTGATCGGTGTTCCGGAAGAAAAATACGAGGACGCGATCCGCTGTATCTACAGAACGATAGAAATTGTCAGGTAAGCCTGACTTTTCTTCTGCTCACCTTGGAAATGAAGGAAAAAGAAAAAGTGAGAATCCGTATTCAGCGGACCTCACTTTTTTGGAAATCAGAAATCAGGCAGCGCGCTTGACATCCTTGTATTCCGCACCGTTTGTCAGGGCAACGATGACAGTATCCGGATGATCCGCAGCCTTGATCTTCGCACGGTCGAAGGAGAGCAGTTTCTGTCCTGCCTTGACCTTGTCGTCCTGTTTGACAAAGGCGGCAAAGCCATCTCCATTCATCGCTACCGTGTCAACACCGACATGGATCAGAAGCTCCATCCCGTTGTCAGCCTTCAGACCGACCGCGTGATTGGTCGGGAAGACCATCATGACAGTTCCGTCAAACGGAGCATAGACAATTCCTTCCGACGGTTCAATACCGACGGACGGTCCCATGGTTTCCTGCGCGAATACAGGGTCAGGAATATCCTTTGCCGGAATAATCTTTCCATTGACAGGAGCCTTTACAACACCGGCTTCTGTTTCAAGAGCCCAGGCATCCGGAGCACCGGCTTCCTTAGCGGCAGGCGCAGGCGCGGAAGCAGCGGCTGCTTTTGTGCCGGCATCCTCTTCCTTCCAGATAATATTCGTAAGAACAAATGCGATACCACCGGAAATCGCAAGGAGAATCGTGTAAACCAGAGGATTGTTGATGGTGAGATAACCCGGAATACCGGTGACGCCGTATGCGGTTGCGCCAAGACCGGTAATGGCACCGAAGATGGAACCGACCGCGCCGCCGACCATACCGGCGATGAACGGCTTGAAGAAACGCATGTTGACACCGAAGATTGCCGGCTCAGTAATACCAAGAGCAGCGGACATGGAAGACGGAATCGCAACGGACTTTGTCTTCATGTTTGCGGCCTTGAGACCTACCGCAAGGCAGGCACCGAACTGCGCGAAATTGGCGGCAGAGGCAATCGGCATCCAGGTGTTGAGTCCGGATTCCGCAAGCATGCCTGCTTCGATGACGTTGTACATATGATGAAGACCCATGACAACCGTCCATGGATAGATTGCGCCCATGACGCAGGCACCGATCGGATTGCGTACCAGCAGCTTCGCTCCCGCAAGAACCCATGTCTCAAGAGTGGAGAAGACCGGGCCGATGATGGTGAACGTAATATAGGAAGTCACAAGGACTGTGGTCAGCGGTGTGATGAACAGATCGAGCATTTCCGGCACATGCTTGTGCAGCCATTTCTCGATCTGACACATCAGGAACACCGCCAGCATGACGGGTATGACATGTCCCTGATAGCCTACCTGCTTGACCGGGAAAATGAAGATATTCCAGGTAGGAATCGCGCCTTCATAGCTTCCGACCGACCAGGCATTGATGAGATTCGGATGAATCATCAGAAGACCGATGACAGCGCCGAGGAAGATGTTTCCGCCGAATACTCTTGCGGCAGAAATAGCAACGATACCCGGCAGGAATACGAATGCCGCATTGGCAACCATATCAAGGAATGCGTACCAGTCAGTGCCGGCAAAACCAGGCATTGCCTTACCAAGAGCCTCAACGAGACCCATCATCAGACCGGAAGCGACGATTGCCGGCAGAATCGGAACGAATACGTCACCGATCGGCTTCAGCAGCTTCTTCCACATCGGCTGCTTTTCAGCAGCGGCTGCCTTGACATCATCCTTGGTCGCGGCAGTCATGCCGGTGATGTCAAGGAACTCATCGTAGACCTTGTTTACCGTTCCTGTTCCAATAATCAGCTGAAGCTGACCATTGGATTCAAACATTCCCTTGACCCCTTCAATGTTGTCCAGATACTCCTTGTCGACTTTCGAATTGTCCTTGATGACAAGCCGAAGCCGGGTGGCGCAGTGTGCGGCCTGAGCGACATTCTCACGCCCGCCGATATGATCGACGATTTCCTGCGCACATTTCCGATAATCCAGTGCCATGTTGTTTTTACCCTCCCTTTCACATGTATTGAATTATTGCTTTATCAGAGCCCGAGCTTCCGGAAGCCTTCCGCAAGCCCGTTTTCTGTTACGGACGGAACGACAAGATCACTGATTTTCTTCAGTGCCTCTGCGCCGTTCGCCATGCATACCGAGGTTCCTACTGTCTCAATCATTGTGAGATCATTCATGGAATCCCCGAAGCCATAGGTATCTTTGATCGGTACATTCAGTTTTTCAGCAATCATACGAATGCCTCTTCCCTTGTCGAATGCCCGGTTGATCAGCTCGCCGTTGGCACAGTTGCCATGCGCCGCTACTTCCTGAATGACAAAGTCATAGCGGTCTCCATACCGTTCCTCTGCCTCCTTCAGCTGATCTCTGCGTTCACACATTATGACGATCTTATAAATCGGCTCCCCGTCATATTCCTTCATCGGACGGATATGAAGATCCTCACTCAGTGCCCTGCGCCATCTCTCGATTTCCGAATTCACCCCATCCGTTTTTTCAAGAAACGCGCCGAGATCTTCATCCCCGAAGGTCGCGTCTTTTCCTTCAATCGTACAGAATACACCATTCCTGTGGAGAACCTCGAGGGCGCCGTTCAGTTCCTCCTGAGGCATTGGATGATCATAGATCACTTCATCCTTCAGAGTCACATATCCGCCAGCCGAAGCGACCATTCCGTCAAATCCGTACACAAGCAGCGGTTCGAGCATGGCCTTATTCCGGCCGGTGCACAGGAATACGAGATTGCCCTTTTCCTGAGTGCGGCGTATCGCTTCCAGCGCGCTTTCCGGCGGGATGTTTCTGCCGGGTTCCGTCAGCGTGCCGTCGATGTCGAGAAATATCAGTTTCATTTCTCCTCATCTGCCTTCTTTCTTTTTCTGCGGGGATCCGGCTTTACCTTCAGGATTTCCCGCTTCGGTTCATAGGAGTGGTACATCCATACAAATCCATGACCCGGAAGCGTCACATGATCCCTGTTCACGGGATTTCCCGTCAGAAGATCAATGTAATCCTCATCTTCATGAATCCACGCAGTCTGTTCAATCTCGGAGAAATTGAACAGTCCGATCAGCTTCTGGCCGCTGTAATACCGGCCGATTCCGAGAATGTGTTCGTTCCATGTCTCCTTGACCCATACATCCGCGTTTCCGTCGAATACATCATATTTTCTGCGGATATCAATCAGCTGCTTGAGGCGGGAAAACATCTGTCCCTGACGGGTATTGGGATCGCTGCGCATTGCCGCAAGCTTCCAGTCAAAATCGCCGCGGTGAAGATACCGGGAGTCCTCTGCTTTCAGAGGATTCTCATGATAACTGTAGTCATTGAGCTGTCCGATCTCATCGCCGGAATACAGGACCGGGATGCCGCTCTGTACCAGCAGAAATGCATGCAGGGTGAGATCCAGGCTTATGGACGCTTCCAGCTTCCACTCATTCTTCTCATAGACCGCTGCCTCCACGCCGCAAAGACTTGCGGTTGTGCCGCACAGTCTTGCGTCGCCAAGACGCGGATCATCGTTGTAGAGCTCGCCTCTGCAATCACTTCCCCATACCCTTCCGCGCAGGAAATCATTGAGATATTTCTTGTGAGGAACCTCCTGAATGCCGTCCTTTGCGAGAAACGCATAATCCAGTCCCCAGCCGATATCATCGTGGCAGCGCAGATAGTTCAGGAAGGTATATTCTCTTGGAAGCGCCGAAACCGTCTCCATCTGATGTCTCAGAAGATCCACATTGCCTGTCGCGACCGTGTGCCAGGTGCTGGCCATGGTTGTCACGTTGTAAAGCATCTGACATTCCGGTTTTTCAACCGTACCGAAATACGGTACCACCTTGCTTGGCTCCATGACCACTTCGCCAAGCAGAAGCGTGCCTGGGGCTACGGCTTCCGCGGCAATGTGCATCATGCGTACGAGCTTATGAACCTCCGGAAGATTGCGGCAGTTTGTGCCGAGCGTCTTCCAGATATACGGAACCGCATCCAGGCGGATGATATCCACGCCATTGTTGACAAGAAACAGCATATTTGCCGTCATGTC
>Ga0310691_10006497_pt1 | contig 12436 bp, 10 predicted proteins | sample 176DNAGHGlowgp2_FD_203887 | JGI IMG/M metagenome (GOLD analysis project Ga0310691, IMG submission 203887) | Sheep rumen microbial communities from Palmerston North, Manawatu-Wanganui, New Zealand - 1766 DNA GHGlow gp2 (v2) (version 2) | ecosystem: Host-associated > Mammals > Digestive system >... | reverse complement strand
AATACAATAAGGCTGAAGGCCATTGGAATGTTCAATGTCCCGCGTTCAATGTCCGATGTGGCCGCATTGTCTACACAGGACAACTCGATGAGTACTTCGGCTTCCGTCTCGGCAAACTCAGTTGGCGCACGGTCAACTTCAAGACCCGCGTGGAGGACATGCCCAATTATCAAGGCAATGCTGTCGTCAACTACACGTCGCACGACGAGCCCTACACGCGCATCATCGAACACAAGCACTTCGAGATGTTCGGTCAGGAAGTCTACGACTGCCCCAAGACGGTCGTCAGTGAGGAGTATAGCACCGAATACCGCGACGGCATGGAACCCTACTATCCTGTCAACGACGACTCCAACAACCAGTTGGCCGACCGCTATCGCCAACTGGCACAGCAGGAACCGGCCGTCATCTTCGGCGGTCGTCTGGCAGAGTACAAATACTACGATATGGCCCCGATAATGGAAAAGGTGCTGGGGATTATATTAAATACTTTGTAGGATCAAAGATTTGTTCTTGTAGTCTTTTATGTGATGTTTCTGTCGAGTGGTCTAATAGCTCCCCCCATACTTCTCGTTCCCCTGATTTCGATGGTGACACGATCCTGTCTCTTGTCTTCTATCTCCTAACATCTCATATATTTTTCTCGCGATGTCTGAAAATATTTTGACGAGCAACAGGAAAATAGCAAAAAACACCCTTTTCATGTACATTAGAATGTTTGTTCTGATGTTCATTACTCTTTTTACGAGTAGAGTGATTTTGCAAGTGCTTGGTGTTGAAGATTTTGGTATCTATAACGTAGTATATGGAATGGTTCTCATGTTTGCCTTTGTTAGTAATGCAATGGCAACAGGGACACAAAGACATTTATCTTACGAGTTAGGCAAAGAAAAAGGTTCTATAGATCAAGTTTTCTCTGCTTGCATTCATATTCATGTGATACTAGCATTTTTTATTGCTCTTATTGCAGGATGTTTAGGAAGTTGGTTTTTAAATAACCACATGAATATACCAGATAACAGAATAGAGGAAGCTAACATCGTATTTCAAATTTCTGTTTTCAACCTCATCTTATCTATTATTCGTGTTCCGTACGACGCAGCTATTATCGCATGGGAGAAATTCTCTTATTATGCTTATATAAGTATTTTAGAGGGGGTGCTAAGATTGGCAGTTGCGGTGATGCTTTATTTTGTAAATGTGGATAAATTGATAGCATTCTCAGCCTTTCAGTTACTAACTGTTTTAATCATTGTTGTAATTTTAATTACGTATAGTCATTCAAAATTAAAAGGATTGCGTCTTGTGAGAGTTGCAGACAAAGGTCGCTATAAATATCTTCTTTCATTTTCTGGATGGACTCTGTTCGGAAGCGCAGCAGTAATTGGGGAGACACAAGGATTAAATCTTATTGTTAACATTTTTTATGGTGTAACACTAAACGCTGCAGTCGGTATAGCCAACCAAGTAAGAGGTGTTGTACAACAGTTTGCCCTTGGCTTTCAAACAGCACTAAATCCGCAGTTGGTGAAAGCACAAGCAAGTGAGGACAGGATAAGACAGTTAGACTTGATAATTAAGTCTTCCAAGTTCTCTTTTTATATCCTCATGTTAGTAACCTTGCCGCTGATGGCGGATATCGAATACATATTGCAATTGTGGCTTGGTGTGGTTCCCTCCTATACTGCCCAAATTACAAATTTATGTATTGTTGTTGCCTTAGTTGAGGCCCTTTCCTCGCCACTTTATACAACTATATTTGCTGTTGGGAAAATAAAAGTCTACCAGATTGTAGTGACTATTCTAAGATTTCTCAGTATTTTATTTGCTTTTCTTTTAAGTTCTTTTTCCATCGTTCCTTTTTATGTCTATATAGTTCCATGTTTAGTGTCGTTTCTACTATTGGCTTATAGAGTTATTTTTATCCATAATGAAATAAGTATGGATTATCGTTTTTATACCGTGAATGTTATGGCTCCAATCCTTAAAGTTCTTTTGATAGCAGGCATTCCGATACTTTTATATAAGCGACTTGTGAATCCTTGCACTAATATCTTAGTTCTATTGACGGAGGTCGTTTTATTTTTTACATATATTGGAGCCGTTTTATATTTCTGTGGTTTAACTATTTCGGAAAGAGATTTTATCAAGGAAACCATTGCAAAAAGATGTTTTAAACATACGAATTAATATTACTCCTAAAAAGTTGAATGTTTATATGAAGTACAAATTGCTTTATGTAGATTGTGGATCTGAAGTTAATATAGGCGATTATATACAGGCCTTGGCATCATCACAATTCTTACCGCATATTGATGGTTATGTAAATCGGGAAGAATTAAATAGATATGATGGCTCCCCCTGCAAGGTAATAATGAATGGTTGGTATATGTTTCAGCCAGAGAATTGGCCTCCCTCCTCGAAAATAATTCCGCTTTTTGTCGCTTTTCATCTGAACGTGATGGTGATGAACAAAATGTTAGGAACGAAGAGTGTACATTATTTGAAAGAATATGCTCCCATCGGGTGTAGAGATTATCATACCATGAAGCTCCTGGAATCAAAAGGCATCAAAGCATATTTTTCTGCTTGTATGACTTTGACATTGGGGAAAACATATGCCTCCAAAGAGAAAGATAATACTTATTATTTTGTAGACCCTGCTATTCCAAGTTTCAAAAGTCCTTTTATTGTTGTTAGATATGTTAAGGACCTTCTATCTCAATATGGTGAGGTCGTTGAATTGTGTGGAAAGATTTTCGGTCGAAAACGGTCGTTGAAAAATCTTTTAAAAACAGCCGCTTTTATTCATATTTATTCTAAGGTCATAGATAAAAGCATATTAACAGATGCAGTTTTTATCACGCATCAAAGTACTCATTATAAGGATGCTTTCAGTACACATGAAAGTAGACTTGCTGAAGCGGAAAGGTTAGTAAAACTTTATTCCAAAGCGAAATTGGTTGTCACAAGCCGAATTCATTGCGCTTTGCCATGTCTTGGCATGAACACTCCAGTGGTATTCACCGAGCGGGAAGGAGAAGAAATAAATAGCGCATGCAGATTCGAGGGCTTAAGGGAATTGTTCAATGTGATGAGTGTTGGAAAAACGAAATCTAAACTTATGTTTGAATTCTCTGGGAAAATTAGTAAAAGCACCATACCCCAAAACAAAAGCACGTGGATGCCTTATGCTGAGAAACTTTCACAGTTGTGTCGGGATTTCGTGAAAGAGGAATAATCTTCAATATTGGATTGTTGATTCCTCTTCTTTCATTCGTCATGACTAAAGAAAGGCGTGCTAGAATAATGGAATTTGTAAAGCGATAAAGACAATGATTTTTTATCTCACGCTATTTATTATTTTTATTGCTCTCTACAAATGGGCGGAATTGAGGGAAAGCAAATGGTTGCTGTTCTTCGCTATTCTTGTTCCTTCATTATTTGAGGGCTTACGTGATGACATTGTTGGTCAAGATATGCTGGGGTATGGTAGTCAATGGTTTGACTATATGGATGAGACGGAATGTATTTGGGATATGTTTTCTTTTGCACAGACTCCAGAATATGCATATCATTTAATTATATATTTATCCAAGTTAATTTTGCCGGATATTCATCTATATATGACAATATGTGCGCTAATAAAGATGTCTATGGTAACCTTATTTGCATATAGAATGCGATATCAGATATCAACTGTGCTTTTTATGTTCAGTTATTATTGTTTCTTTTATGTTACCAGTTTCTCTATGATGCGACAAGGAGTGGCAGTTGCAATCTGTATCTATTCTCTATATTATTTCTATAATGAGAATATATTAAAATTTTTGATATGTGTACTCGTATCATATTTATTTCACAATTCTGCTATATTAATGCTTTTGTTGATTCCGTTATATCTTATGAGGAATTTTAAGTATAAATATGCTGTCATACTGGGGAGTATATTTCTTATTATTACCTCTGTTGAGATACTATTTGAATATGTTCTTCTGTTACCAATATTTAAGAGTGATATGATGGATCTTTATATGGATAGTGGTGTGCCATCAGCCAAGACAAACATCTTGATCTCTTTGGCATTTATTGCATACGCTATTTATCTGCGTGGATTCGGAGAAGATGATTCCAACGAAAAATCATACATTATCTTGGTTACTTCTGCAATGACATTAATGTTTTTAGTCTTGTCGTCATACATTGAAGTAGCATTTAGGATGTCATATTATATGTTTATCACTTCGGTATTGTTTGTACTGATGGCTATATATGAAAACGAGCGACTTAGACCTTCCTTTTTCATAGTTTTTCTCTCTTTGTTCGCCTTGCATTTTTATATTGAGAGTAAGCATGGGCTCTATGGTGCATTGGATTATTCTTCAGACATTTTGGGTATCACTTTTATATAAATTCGTAGAATGACTAAGTTGCTGCGCTGTTGTTTGCTTATAATGGCAATTACGCTGTGCTATGGATGTGAGGCACAAGTGGAAATGTTTCCTGTCTTGTTCAAGTCTTCATCCAAACTCAAAGATCCATATGGGTTATGTACTCATATTAGTAGGAAGGGGATTGTGTGTGAATTTGACAGTAAAGACAAAGACTTGAGTATGACGAATAGACTTGGTGCCAATTATGTTAGAACGGATTTTGATTGGGGGAATTGTCAACCTCAGAAAAAGCAATCTTTTTCTTTTGCCCATCATCAGGAAATGATGGATGTCGTAGATAGCCAGCAATTAAAGATGCTGGGTATATTGTCGCCAGTATGGGATAACAGATATACCCCGTGGTTGGAATATGTCGGACGAACGGTTCGGACTTTTAAACGTCAAGTAAGATACTGGGAAGTTCTTAATGAGGCAGACCGCTGGCATTTAAAAGATTCAGACTTCAAACCATCAGACTATGTCCGAATCATACGTGATGCATATCCGCTTATTAAACGTGAGAATAAGAATGCAAAGGTGTTGTTTACTAGTATTACCGATGTTAAAGGGAATTTTTTCAAGGAAGTCTTGGATTCTGGTTCGGCAAAATACTGCGACATCATGAATTTTCATTTCTATGTTAATAACAGGACAGAGCCAGAGTATTTATTCAACTACTTCAAGGAGATAAGTTCAATATTAGATAAGTACAAAATCCGGAAACCAGTTTGGTTTACAGAGACCGGCTGCACAACAGCCGAAGGATTTGTAGATGAGGATACTCAGGCACGGAGACTGCCGAGAGTGTATTTAATATCCTATGCATGCGGTATAGAAAAAGTTTTCTGGTATAAATCAAGAACCTGTGAACTGTCGGAGAATTATGAGGATCATTTCGGTATTTGGCATAAGGACTATTCCCCCAACCTGCCTTTTATGCTTATAAGACTATTGTGCAAATGTGCCCCTCTGGCTCTACACGCCCCCAAATTACCCGAGTCGGTAGCGTATATGTGGCAAAATGGAAGAAGAAGGGGAAGAAATGTGTAACGGCAGTTTGGACTTCAGACAAGAACATCTCAGTTGGTGTAGAACCGTTTGAAGGGGACATATATGATATTTATGGGAAAAGAGAGACGATGAATGAACGTGTATTAAACGCATCTCCTTCCATATTGTATTTTGTTGGTAAAAACCATCTTAAAGTCATAGAGCCGTAATAATGATAACGAACAGAGTTGCATTACGCAATTATCTTCAGGAGGATTCCAAAAACTATCCATTACGTAATTCGGGATGGTTGAGACGGTTGAGAAATGATATGGGGGTAACTCCTATTGCCAATCAGAAGTATGTTTGGGAATACATCAAGACTTTGCGCTATCTGGAATTATATACTAATAGTAAAAAAATGTGGCATCTCCCATTATTAGTTTACTACAGGGCCAAGTTGAACAGGTTGGCAATCAAAACGGGATTCCAGATACCTCCTAATGTTGTTGGCCCGGGATTAACAATATGGCACTGGGGGCCGATTATTGTGAATGAAAATGCCATGATTGGCAAAAATGTTACTTTGAATCCTCTTGTGGTAATAGGCCACAAAGTTCCTGGCGGTGGATGTCCTGTTATTGGTGACAATTGTTTCATCGGTGCCGGGGCCAAGATATTTGGGAATATACATATTGGCAATAACGTGACGGTTGCTCCCAACGCCGTCGTAGTAAAGGATGTGCCTGACAATACGACAGTTGGCGGAGTACCTGCTAAACATCTCAAGTAAGTATGAAAGTCTTGCAGTTAAATCAAACGTTTCGGTATGGCGGTAGTACAGGACGTATAGTCTATGAACTGTTGTGTTCTCAGTTGCAGGTTGGTATTGATGGTTTTGTTATCTATGGATATTCTGATGGTGAACCTGAAGATGCGCATGCCTTTTGCCTGCAGAGGAATATTCTGAGACGAAAACTCAATATCCTCCGTACCCGTTTGTTTGATCATCATGGCTTTTATAATGAGGCAGAGACGGCGAATCTGATTCAGTGGATGGATGAATTAAAGCCAGACATCATTCATCTGCATAACATTCATAACCACTATGTCCATGTAGGTCGGTTGTTTGAGTACATCAGGAAACACAATATACCTGTGGTGTGGACCTTGCATGATTGCTGGTCATTCACGGGGCATTGCGTATATTTCGATTTCTCACAGTGTGATAAGTGGAAAACCCAGTGCCACAATTGCTCGTCCTTGCATGATTATCCTCCTACTTGGTTTTTTGACAGGACAACAAGAAATTACGAAGATAAAAAAGTCGCCTTTGCGGGCGTTGCTAATTTAACTCTTGTAACCCCCTCAAGATGGCTTGCCGGACTGGCGCGAGAGTCATTTTTGAGAGACTATCCTGTAATAGCCATAAATAACGGTGTAGACATAAATATGTTCTGCCCCCATAAGAGTGGAATCAAAGAGCAATTAGGTATCGGCAGCAAGAAGATGTTGTTGGCGATGGCTGCAATTTTTGAAAGAAGAAAGGGTACTCAATATCTTCAGCAATTGCCAGAATTGCTAACTGATAATGAGGTGTTGGTGCTTGTGGGCTTATCCGAAGAGCAGAAAAAACAGTTCAGCAAAAATCGGTGTATCGGATTGGGTAGAACGAATAGTGTAGAGGAACTTGCAGAATACTATTCTGCTGCGGATGTTTTTATTAATCCTACATTAGAGGATAATTTCCCAACTACCAATATCGAGGCTCTTGCATGTGGAACGCCAGTTGTGACTTTTGAAACTGGAGGCTCTGTTGAATCTGTTTTGGATGGCGAAGAGGCTTCTGTTGTTGACGGCATTACTTATTCATCAGTTGGGGCGGTTGTTCCCAAAAGTGATGTAAATGCAATGCTTAGGGCTGTCCGTGAAATAATAGCAAATGGTAAAACCACATATAGCGAGGCATGCCGGAAAAAGGCGGAGGAACGGTACGATAAGGATAAACAGTATTTGAAATATATTGAGTTGTATAACGAGATATATGCAAAATCTGAAAGAATTATATGAATTTGAAAATATCTGTCATCACAATTGCCTATAATTGTGAGAATGAAATAGAGGACACCATTAAGAGTGTCATTGCCCAGTCCTATAATAATAAGGAGTATATTGTCATAGATGGCGCATCCACGGACAATACTATGGCAGTGGTGAATCGGTATAAGGACAAAATAGATGTCATCGTTTCGGAGCCGGACAAGGGACGTAGCGATGCCTTTAATAAGGGCATACAGCAGGCTACGGGTGACTACATCGTCATGATGAATGCGGGTGATTTGTTGACGGAAAATGCACTTGAGATTTTTGCACAGAACTATGAGGAGGGATATGATGTTATTAAGGGAAACACCATACGTTGGAACCCAGAGACTGGAGCAAAATATCGCGAAAAGCCTGTAACTCATTATCCTGCTATTCCGTTTAATTTCTTAGTTTGTCATCAGTCTACTTATATTTCAAAGGCTGCATACGAAAAGTATGGTGGATATTTGGAGGATTTCCGAGTGGCAATGGATTTAGAACTGATGTTGCGGTATACTCGTTTAGGTGCACGTTTCCAATCGATTAATGCTGACTTGGCTATTTTTCGTATGGGGGGTATTTCACAAACCTCGGTTACTCGTCGATATAATGAGATGAGGCAAGCAGTGGTTATAAATGGGCGAAATAAATTTCAAACGAACCTTTTTATGGCTTATATCCATATCAGAACATGGACAAGAAACCTTTTGAATAGGATTAATCCTGATTTGAAGAATATGTTAATAACGGGTGCAATAAATAACCCTGATAAAGAAAAGGCTATATCATCTATTTCTTAACAAAAGATAGTATGAACAGATTTATATGTTGCCTTGTAGCCGCACTCTCCTTTTTTTTCTTATCAGGGTGTGCTCAAGATGTGGCGAATCCTTTATTCCCCTGTACCGAAAAACTGGATAATCCATATGGGATGACAGCTCATTTTACTTTGAAATCAAGGGACTATTCGACAGAGAGAGAGCAGATAGCACTTATGAAACAGGCCGGGATAGGAAATGTAAGGAATGACTTATGGGTGCCATATAATGAAAAATGGACAGAGCACGAACTGTTGCCTATTACAGACGCTGCAATAAAAAAAATTAAACGTAAAGACCTTGATTTACTGGGTATCTTATTTGTTGGTTGGTCTAAACAAAGGGCATGGGAAAGGACTGTATATTATAATGAGTTCTTGAATTATCTTATATCAAAATATAAAGATATTGTTCCATACTGGGAGGTAATGAATGAGGTTAATTTGACCAGTAATGAGGATAAAATACCTCTCGATTCTACGCTTTCCCTTTATATGTCTTTACTTCCTACAACTTATAGAAAATTAAAGGAAGCTAATCCTAACATTATTGTCACCTCCTCTGGATTGGGTGATATTAATGATAATTTCCTTGAATTAATGTGTTCAAATGGAGCATATCAGTATTTCGATGTCTTGAATTTCCATTCATACGATTTACCTGAAAAGTTTCCTGAAAAATATCATAAAATAAGGGCCCTGATGGATGAATATGGATGGCATAAACCTGTTTGGATAACAGAATGTGGTATGCCGACCCATGATGAGAAATTCCCTAAAGGGCTGTTAACAAATAGCATCAAAAAAGAAGAGGAACAGGCATGTAGGATTGCTCGTATGCATGTGATAGCTTTTGCATACGGAATAGATAAAGTATATACATATAAGTTTAGGGCAAGTGAGAAAGACAAATATGACCCAGAGGAGCATTATGGTATTTTACATGCAGACCTTTCATCCAAACCGGCGTTCTATGCATATAAGACCATGACACGGATGTTGCCTTCGGGTTCCTTGCGGCCAACGCTGACTAAGAGAGGAGCTACTTATGTGAGTTATTGGAAACGTCCAGATAGGAAAAATGTATGGGCCATATGGAATTCTAGCGGAACAAAGAAGATAAAAGTGGAAATGAAGGGAAAGGGGAAGTTCTATGATTATTTGGGAAAAAAACTTGCTACAACAGAAGAACTAACTATAGGGAAGGGGGTAGTATATATTGTCGGTGCAAAAGAAATACATATTAATGATTGACAAATTCCACGAATAATAGATATCGATAAATAGTTATGCCAGAAAGAAAATATCCCATAAGTTTTCAGACCTTATCGGAAATCATTCGTGAGAAGGAAATTATTATTTATATATTATAATGAGAAAAAAGATACTATTTATTGGTGGAGCTGGTTTTATCGGGTCGAATATCATCCGGTGGCTTGATAAGGAAAAGTTCCGTGTTGTGGTGATTGAGCCCAAAGGCGCTTATTTGGGGCGATTGGACGGCATGGATGTAGATTTGCTCGAAGGTTCGCTCTGCAATATAGAACTCGTTAAAGAAGTTATAGAACAGCAGGATATCCAGATTGTGGTGCATCTCGTGTCCACCTTGATACCGGGAAGCACATATGAAGATTATAAAAAGGAATATAAGGATGTAATATTCCCCAGCATAGAACTGATGGAATTGTGTGCCCAGAAGGGTATTCGGTTTGTGTATTTCTCATCGGGCGGCACAGTGTATGGCAACAGAAATGATGTGCTGCCATTTACGGAGACGGATGCTATGAACCCAATTTCCTATTATGGATGGTCGAAACAGATGATGGAGAATAGCATTCAGTTTATGCACAGGACTGTCGGGCTGGATTATTTAGTGGTGCGTCCATCCAATCCTTATGGGCACGGACAGAACTTGTATGGAAAGCAGGGACTTGTGGCTGTGGCTATGGGCAAGCTCTTGCGGAATGAGGAAATTGAGGTCTGGGGCGATGGCTCAGCCGTGAGGGACTACATCTACGTGGATGACTTGGCCAGGATATTTGTTAAGCTGATAGAGGAGGATGTGCATAACACAACGCTGAATATAGGTAGCGGACGCGGCTATTCGGTTAATGACGTGTTGGCATTCCTGAAGATTGTTACTGGCAGAGAGTTGAAAATTGTGTACCAGAATCCCAGACCTGTGGATGTGTCAAGTATGGTGCTTGACACTTCAAGGCTAAAAGGACTGATAAGTTATGAGGTCACTCCATTCATGGATGGAATAAAGAAATATTACGAAGAAGTTAAAGAGAATATCGCATGATACGAATTGCAATCATTGCAGGTGTACTTCATTCGGGTGGGAAACGTAACCTGATAATGGAGTATTACCGACATATCGATAGAAGTCAGGTTCAGTTTGATTTCATTTGTGATTCGGACTCGAACGGGATTCCTCACGAGGAAATAGAATCGTTGGGTGGGAAGGTGTATTTGGTGCCTCCTTACAAAGAAATCGTGCCTCACATGAGAGAAACGTACAAGATATTGAAGGAGAATAAGTATTCCATAATGCATGCCTTTGACAATACACTGAATCTTTTCCCGATGTTTCTTGGCTGGCTGGCTGGTGTGAAGGTGCGGATAAGTGAGAGCATATCCAAGGGCGATAAGAGTGAAAAGAAAACGTTAGTCAAGTTAGCACTTCGTCCTTTCTCTCATTGCTTCGTAACTGACTACATGGCTAATTCGATAGATTGTGGAAAATGGCAGTTTGGTGAAAGCACATACGACAAAGGTAAGATTAATATCTTCAAAACTGTCATTAATGCTGATGAAAATGCGTTCAACCCAGAATTGAGGACTTCGACGAGGTCAAAGTTTGGTTGGGATGAGAAGATTGTATATGGCTTTATAGGCAGGTATGTCGACCAAAAGAATCCGTTGTTCCTGATAGATATATTCAATGAGATTGCTAAGCGACAGGCAAATGCCCTCCTTGTGATGATAGGATTTGGGGAACTTGAAGGTGAAATGATGGAGGCAATTAGGAAGTATGGAATAGAAGATAGAGTTCAGAATCTCGGTCGCCGAGATGATATCAAGCAATTCTATAACGCATTTGATGCATTCTTGTTGCCCAGTTTATATGAGGGCATGCCCGTTGTCGGAATAGAAGCGCAATGTACAGGCCTGCCAATCTTCTTCTCAAAAAACATTACAGAAGAAACCACAGCAAGTGATTTGGCCTTTTATATTGGACTTGACGAAGGACCGGAAAAGTGGGCCGAGAAGATAATGTCCACAGTGGAGAAATGTATGAAGAACAGAAAAGGACGGAGTGAGGAGGTAAAGAAGGCGGGATTTGATTCTGAAAGCGAGGCTCTAAGGCTCCAGTCGTTCTATTTCCAGAGGTTAGACTCCGAATCTAAGTAGTACAGGGTGCAAGAAATGAACATAGAGTTATTATTCCATTTATTGCGTTGTTGTGTCGACGAGAATCATCCGCAGCCGAATCTTGCGGATGTGGATTGGGAGGCATTGTACACGTTCTCGAAGCAGCAGGCCATCACAGGCGTGATGTTTGACATGCTGATGCACATGGGGGGCAAGGAAACTGGCATCGAGAGAAAGTTGTTCCTCAGATGGTTTAAGCAATATGATCGTATCCAGGAGCGCAACAAACTGGTGAACGAACATGCGGTGCAGATTGTCAAGGCGTTCGAGGGAAAGGGGTTCAGATGCTGCCTGCTGAAAGGGCAGGGGAATGCGGTGATGTATCCCAATCCGTCGACCCGTGTGTCGGGCGACATCGATTTGCTGCTCATCCCACAAGGCTTATCAGCCCTCCCCGCAGACTTGAATGAACGCCGAAAGGTGGTTTTGGAGTTTGTGCGGAAGAAGTTCCCCAAGATTCCTTTCCGCTATCATCATGTTGACTTCCCGATTATTAAAGGTCTACCCATAGAACTGCACTTTGTGCCCTGTCTGATGAATAATCCGCGATACAATCGTCGGATACAGCAGTGGTTGGGGGAAAGGGCAGAACAACAGTACGGACACCGGATAGAATTGCCGGAGACTGAGGGCAGTGTGCCAGTGCCTATGCTGGAATATAATCTTGTGTTCC
>Ga0310691_10006495_pt1 | contig 12439 bp, 10 predicted proteins | sample 176DNAGHGlowgp2_FD_203887 | JGI IMG/M metagenome (GOLD analysis project Ga0310691, IMG submission 203887) | Sheep rumen microbial communities from Palmerston North, Manawatu-Wanganui, New Zealand - 1766 DNA GHGlow gp2 (v2) (version 2) | ecosystem: Host-associated > Mammals > Digestive system >... | reverse complement strand
CCGACGGCAGCAAGAACGAAGAATACTGCATCTACTGCTACAAGGACGGAGCTTTCACCGGCGACTTCAACATGGAACAGATGGTCGAATTCTGCTCGCAGTTCGTCGATGAATTCAACAAGAATACGGGCAAGAGCCTGACCCGTGAAGAATACAAGGCGGAACTCCGCAAGTACTTCCCGACGCTCAAGCGCTGGCGCTGAAATCGTCGTATTCAAGAAACGGTAATGTTTAAGATATTACGCCCCTTTCCCGAGGACGGCGCGGGCGAGCTGGTCGGCGCACGAAGTCGGCTTCCCGCCGCAGGTGTTGCCCAAGAGCTTTGCCGCGATATCTTCGGCGCTCATGCCTTCGCAGAGCTTTGCGATTGCCTTCAAGTTCCCGTTGCATCCGCCCGTAAAGCGGATGTTTCTGATTTTGTCTCCGTCGCGCGTAAACTGGATCGTTGTCGCGCAAACGCCTCTGGTCTTGAAAGTCTCTTCCATGTGTGTCTCGGGGTTGAAAGTGTGTGTTAAATATAGAAAGCCATGGTACTGAGCAAGGTAGCTTGGCGACCGATTCCACAATCCCATCCGCGATCCATAATACCACCTTTTCTAGTGCTGGGAGTTAAACTTTGTACACGGCCTTTTTCTCGGCGACTGCACAGGGGGTTATGCAGAGTTTTAAACCCATGGCGTTCAGCACACGCATGATGGTGTCGAATCTCGGATGTGCGTCTTCTCTTAGTGCCTTGTACAAGCTTTCTCGATTCAGGCCCGCAGACTCGGCGATTTTTGCCATTCCGATTGACCGGGCCGCATCTCCAATGGCATGTTGCCAAAGGACGGGGTCGTTTTCGGCAAGGGCTTCTTCCAAAAAGAGTTTTACATCTTCTTCTGTTTTAAGAAGATCGGCAACATCCAAATCAGAGACTTCTGCATCACTTTTTTTCATTGTTCAACTCCTTTGCCTTGTCGATATTTAGAAAGTAGCCAATCGGCTACAAATTGTCAATAGGCCCGCGCGATTTTTCTGAAAATACGCTATAAACCCCGGTTTTGCCATTCCTTTGTCACGAAATTTGCATATATTTCCCTTGTATGTCTATCAAGTTCATTTCGCCTAAAAAGTCCGTAAATTCCGCGTTTCTCAAGCTCCCTGTCCCTGTCGAAAAGATGGAGGATTTCAAGCTTTCGCTCAAGAATCTTTACAGCAAGCGGAACCCGGCGCAGGACGAAGAATACCACAAGGGCGAAATCTGGAACTTTTTGCGCAAGATTTTTGAACCCGATTATTCGGTGCAGGTCAACCGCCCGATAGACTTGTGCGTTTTTAACGGCAATACGGCAAGTGCAAAGCCTGCGGTGATTATCGAAGCGAAGTCGCCGACGAATGCGGCAGAAATGTTTTCGGCGGAGCATCCGAACGTAAAATCGTTGCAGGAACTCGTCTATTACTTTATGCTGGAATACGTGCAATCGGGCAATCACGAAATCAAGTGGCTCGCCATCACGAATTTTGACGAATGGTATTTCTTCGACGTTAAGGACTTTATCCGCTATTTTGGGAACAAGTCAAAACCGATATACGATCAGTTCTTGAAATTCAAGGCGAATCAGATGAGCGGCAACAAGACATCCGATTTCTACAACGAAATCGCGAAACCTGCCATCGACGATTTCCTCGCCTCCTGCGACATCAACGTTGTACGTTTTAACTTGGAAGATGCTTGCAAAAACGTCATTGCGAGTCCCGGATCAAAGTCCGGGATAAACTCCGTGAAGCAATCTAATGCAGCGTGTCATCCTGAGCGGAGCGTAAGCGAAGTCGAAGGATCTAAAAAACTCCTCCCTCTTTTCAAATTCCTTTCCCCGGAAACCCTCCTCGCGAAGCCTTTCGCAAACGACAGCAACAGTCTCGACCGCAACTTTTATGCGGAACTTTTGCACATCATCGGTCTTGAAGAAGTAAAAGAAGACAAGGGCGGCAAGAAAGTCATTCAACGCAAGAAGCCCGCGAATCGCGACAAGGCGAGCCTCCTCGAAAGTGCCATCTACCAGCTCGAAGACGATTTCCCGAACAAGGAAGAATGCGAGGCGATGGCGCTCCGTCTCTGCATCACATGGGTGAACCGCCTGCTGTTCCTGAAACTTGTTGAATCGCAAATTCTCATGTATCAAAAGGGCGATGCGTCGTACCGGTTCATGAGTACAGACAAAATAGCAAACTTTGACGAACTGAACATTTTCTTTTTCAAGGTGCTCGGCAAGAAAATCGAGGACCGCGACGAAGACGTGCTCAAGCGTTACCCGAATGTCCCTTACCTGAACAGTTCGCTGTTTGAACCGACCGAAGACGAAAAGCACCTGAAAATCCGCGGCATTCCCGATGCCCAGATGGAAATTTTCAACAAGACCGTTTTGAAGGACGAACGCGGCAAACGCGCAAAAGGCACGCTCCCGAATCTGGATTACATCTTCAAGTTCCTCGATGCGTACAACTTCGCAAGCGATGCCCAAGGCGGCGTGACCTCTACGAGCAAGACGCTCATCAACGCGTCGGTTCTCGGACTCATCTTCGAAAAAATCAACGGCTACAAAGACGGCAGTTTCTTTACGCCTGGGTTCATCACCGACTACATGGCCCGCGATGTGCTGGAACGGACAGTAGTGCAGAAGTTTAACGAGAAAAAGTCCTGGAAATGCAAAAATTTGGAAGATGTCTCGGACAAGATTGAAGATATTTCAGAAGCGAATGAAATTGTTGATGACATCCGCGTTGCCGATGTGGCCGTGGGCTCTGGGCATTTCTTGGTGTCGGCCCTTAATCGCCTGCTTGCAATCAAATCGGAATTGAACATTTTGTGCGATGCAGACGGCAAACGCATCAAACGTCGCGACCTGATTTTGAAAGTTGATAACGACGAACTTTCTGTTGTTGATGACGAGGGCGAACCGTTTGAATACAAGCCCGGCAACGAAGAAAGCCAGCGGTATCAAGAAGCCTTGTTCAACGAGAAACGCCGCATTATCGAGAATTGCCTTTTCGGCGTTGACCTGAACCCGAATAGCGTGAACATCTGCCGTTTGCGTCTTTGGATTGAACTCTTGAAGAACGCCTACTACACCAAGGATAGCGGCTACAAACAACTCCAGACGCTCCCGAACATCGACATCAATATCAAAGTCGGCGACTCGCTGCTGAGCAAATATCCCGTGCAGAACGGGCGCTTGATTGCGGACTATCTTACTCGTGATGAACGAGCTGACCGCAAACGGGATAGTCTCAAGAATAGCCTTATTGAATACAGGCAACTAGTGCAGGAATACAAAACAGGCAAGTCGCAGAGTTCCAAGATGATGCTCCGGCACAAGATTGCGTCGCTCAAGAGCCGAATGATTGAAGACGGGCAGATTGAAATGTTCGAGGAATACAAGGGCTCAGCGGGCGACACCATCGATTTTTCCAACTCGCTCGAATGGATGTTCGAATTCCCGGAAATCCTCGACGACGAAGGCCGCTTTACAGGCTTCGACGCCATCATCGGAAACCCGCCGTATGTGCAGCTCCAAAGCATGGGCGAAATGAGCGACGTTTACAGCAAACGGGATTACAGTTGCTACAACAAGTCCGCAGACCTTTATTGCCTTTTTGTGGAACGTGCCTACAGCCTGCTGAAAAAGAACGGATATTTCTCGTTCATCATGCCGAACAAGTGGATGCTCGTGGATTACGGCAAGGAACTGCGACAATTCATGAGCCAGACCTCGCTCAAGAAAATTCTCAACTTTGGCGATGTCCAGTTCTTTGCTGACGCGACCATTTACGTGTGCATTTTCGTATCGCAGAAATCTGGCGATAAGATGCCTGTTTTGGCGTGTTCGCTGAACAGCAAAAACTATCACGGTGAATTTGAAAAAGAAGTCAAGGCTGCGACATTCGAGTTCCCGGCAGAAAATTTCGGAGCAAGCGAATGGAGCATCCGCAACAAACTCCACGATTCCGTATTGCAGAAAATGAACGTCGGCACGGCTCTGAAAGATATGCCGATTACCATTAATTACGGCTTAAAGACAGGTTATAATGACGCGTTTTTTATTGATGGCAAAACAAAAGAAAAATTAATTTCTGAAGATGCGAAAAGTGCTGAAATAATAAAGCCGTTATTACGTGGGCGAGATATTGATGCTTGGAGAACGGAAAAGGATGATCAATATATTTTATTCGTTCCTTGGCATTTCCCGTTACATTTGAATCCGAACATTGTCGGGTGTTCCAAAGAGGCGGAAATAGAATTTGAAAAGGAATGTCCCGCTGTTTACAAGCATCTGCTGAGTTACAAAGAAAAACTCTCAGCACGAAATAAGGCCGAAACAGGCATTCGCTATGAATGGTATGCTTTACAGCGTTGGGCTGCTGATTATTATAAAGAATTTGCCAAGCCCAAAATCATGTACCCGAATATGACCTCGGTATTTCCGTTCACCTACGACGAAACCGGCTCCTTTAGCAACGACAAATCTTTTATCATTACGGAAAAGGACAATTCGCAGAATTTGCCAAAGGGAACGGAAGACGTCATTGCGAGCGAAGCGAAGCAATCCAATGCAGAAACAACCAGCGATGTCATTCCCGCGAAGGCGGGAATCTCCTTTCCCAGTGGCTATAACCTACTGAAAGCCCTCCTCGCCATATTCAATTCCAACCTCGTCAAACTCTGGATATGGTACAACTGCCCCGAACTCATGGGCGGCACCCGTGAAATCCGCAAAGCCTACTTCGAAAACCTCCGCATCCCCCTAAACAACACGGAACTCCTACACCAACTCGCCACCCTCGCCGATGAAATTATTCGCCTGAAAAAGGAAGGCAACGAAGCCTCCCAAAAGCAAATTGCAGACCTCGAAACCCAAGTCAACACCCTCGTCTATCAACTCTACGGCATCACCGATGCAGAAGAAATCGAAACTGTGGAGAAAAGGTAAAGAGGTGTATATGGTGTATCGTTTCAAAATATCTGAACCATTTTCTGTTGATTTGAAGAAAGCGAAACTTTATTATAGAGGTATAAAAACTGCTGCAAAACAAACGTTTTGGCAAGAAGATGAAGATGGTTTTGATTATAGATATATGAGAGGTGTGTATATTTTTTTTATTGGATCGTCTCCGATTTATGTAGGAAAAGCTGTCGGCAAAGATGGTTTCTATCAAGAATGTTTTCAGAAAGAAAAACTTGATAAGTTGAGCGATTTCTTCAAAAATGATGTAGACTATAAACGAAATCATTTGAAAATAATCTTTATTTATGCTGATATGAAATATCAAGAAGAGGCGGGGAAAGAATTTTGTAGACGTGTGAAAGAGATGGAATCTTATTTGATAAAATTAGCCAATAGGAAGAATCCTGATTGTAAAAATGATAAGGAAACAATAGAACACTGGGTTATTGATGGATTTATTCCAACACATGATTGTAGAAAATGTAATGTAAACTTGTTGGATAGTATTTTGTTTTGAAATTTTGGTATAAGGATGCTATAGTATGAAATATCTGGCTTTGAGAATTGCTCACAATGAAAATCATTGGGAAAAGCCCTCTAAAGGACGCCTTGTTCCGTTGGATGGACTTTCTGCAAAAGAGCGAAAAATAATGATAGAGAAACTAAATCTTGATTATGTTAAACAGAATGGTTTCGGGCTTGAGGACTGGAATTTCAATTTAGATTTGTCGGTTGATGGGTTTGTTTATGGCTATCAACGATATGTTCCAAAGGAAAGTCTGCAAAATGAGTTGTTTAATCTTTGTTTTCTTGATTATGATAAAAGAAATAAAAAATGGTATATTGTTGGATTTTATCATAATGCATCATATGAAATTGAGGGAATGCCATTTAAAAAACATATTGTAGAACGAAAATGCTCCGATCTCCGTAATTTGGGCAATAATATTTCTTTGGATTCTTTAAAACATCTAGAAGAACGAATGAGGGAAAATGTACAAGATTATCATTGGAAGGTCTTATCAAAAAATGTTGTAAAATTGGCAGAACGAATTCCTTATCCCAGTGATTGTGTGCAACCAAGTTGTATCCGTTATTCGTCGCCGAGCGTGGGGATAAATGCATTTCAGAAAGAGGACTTTGAATATCTTGAAAAATATGCGAAAGAAAAAAGCTATGCAAAAGAAATTATTGATTATGATAAGGATGAATTTCCCGAAGGGAAAGAGTCCTATGCCCGTCATAAGAAAAGAGAACGTAATCGTAAAATTATAGAGCAAAAGAAAGAACAATTTAAGGCCAAACATAACGGTGTTTTGTTCTGTGAAGCTTGTGAAATGAGTTTTTATGATGTATATGGTGAATATGGGAGAGATTTTATAGAAGTGCATCATTCAATTCCTGTAAGCGAATTGTCTGATAATTCTACAACACGATTGGACGATCTTGTTTTGTTGTGTAGCAATTGCCATCGAATGATTCATCATAGAAGACCATGGCTAAAAAAGAATGAATTAAAGAAATTAATTCGCAAATAGGAAAGCTGCGAAAATAGGCTATATGTCGTTTCAGGAAATAGGCTTTTTACTTGATTTTTTTATTCAAGGCGGTTATGTCTTGAATTTCACTAATAATTCCTTTGCAACATTTACTATGCGAAGTGTTGGAATGGATATACAAGGGAAATATGGCGGTTCAAAAGGTTCGTCTTTGAGACGTTTTTCTCAAGAAGCATCGAATAGTTTGCTACTGAAACTGTTTTTAGATTTATTGGAATATTACGAATTACAGTTTCTTGATAATGATGTTGATGAAAGAAAAAGGGAATACAAAAAATGCCGTTCAATTTTAGACAAATATAAAGGCTTAAAATGTTCTCTTGATATCCCTGAATTGAAAAAAATTGATAGTGAATATATTCGTAATATGATGCAGAGAGCAATGGAAGAAGTCGCTAATGGTCAATATGATCATGCGTTGTTATTGGCAAGAACATTGTTGGAGGAAGTCTTTATTCATGTTATTGAAAAACAAAAAAAAGTAGTTGAAAAAAAGGGCCAGATAATGGAACTTTATAATCATGTAAAGACCCTTTATAAAATGCATAATGATCCTAAATTGGATAAAAGAATAAATGGTTTGCTGTCTAGTTTGAATAATATTGTTTCTTCTATTGGTGAAATGAGGAATGATGTTAGCGATGCTCATGGTCAAGGTTCGCGAAGAAAAAATATAAAGGATTACCATGCGCGATTATACTTAAATTCGGCAATGACAATCGCAGATTTTGTGTTGTCGGTGGCAGATAATAATGAGTAGAAAATGAGTATAACTTGGCAGCGTGCATTAAGCGATGATGGCTCTTTAAAAAACATCAGTGAAGTGACTGATGCGTATCGAAAGGTTCATCGTTTTACTTGTTTTGGCTGTAACAAAGAGTTGTTTGCAGTTCTTAGCGAACGATATGAACGTCATTTTAGGCATTCCCCAGGTTGCATTTGCAATCCTGAAACATGCTTGCATCAAACAGGGAAAAAGATGTTTGTCGATTTGTTTGAATTGGCAAAGAAAACAAATAAAAGACTGCTGGTTGATGTTCTTCAAACAAAAATCTGTGTAAATCCCAATTGTCCTTTAGGAAAAGACCATTGCATAGAAAATGAAGGGGAATACAAAGAATTTGAAATTTCCCCCCATTTCAACCATTATGAAGTAGAAAAATATGATCCCGATACAGGTTTGACGCCAGATATTCTATTGACTAATGAGAATGGCGAAAAGGTCTACATCGAAATATATGTGAGTAATCCGGTGTCTCTCAAAAAAAATGAATCAAAAATTCCGATTGTAGAAATAAACCTCTCTGAAGAAGCTGATTTAAAGTGCTTGCAACCTGAATTGAAAGACAGCGATATAAAAATTGATAACACATTCATAGAATGCTTTAATATTCCTAACTCAAAAACGCTTGCGGAAAAACCAATCTGTCTAAAAGGTCTTGATAAAGCTCGACAACATTTTTTAGATTACTTTCGCTATTATCAGCAGAATGAACAATCAGTTGAACTCGTTTATCAATGTGCAAAAATATGTGAATCAAAAAATTGTCCTCATTTAGAAAAAGGGCGTTGCGTTAAGCCTACAGGATTTGACCGATTTGATTTGGCAGATTTATTCAATACATTCATAAAAGAAGAAAATGCTGATGATTTTTCGCAAGATTTAATCATTAGGAATGATAAAAAGGCGAAAATACGATTTCAGTTTGGATTAAGATTGGCGGAAACCAGCAAGTATGGTGCTGGTGAGCATGTTGTTCAATATGCAATTAATCTAGATTCTGAAACGTATCCATGGCAAGAGTGCCCTGTGATTCAGGAAGGTCCTAGAGTTCGCTTTTTTAATATCGTAGGGAAAAGGGTATTGGATTGCAGTAGGCAATTTTTTAATGCCATAGTAGTTTATAAAAATGGCCGCTGTATGCCATTGAGCGAACACAGAATTACGAACATTAAGGAAAAAATTTTAAAGCAGAAACAAGCTATCGTTGATTATATCCTTATCCCAACATCAAGATTAGAGCAAGAATTAGGATTTCCCTCTTACAAAGAGCAATTTAAAGCAGCAATTTCTGTTTTTAAATTAAAGAAACTAGATGTGAGGAATTGTTTTCTCTGTAAGTATAGTGGCGATAATTCGTATAACTGGGATGATGAAAGTAAACCCGTTTTTTGCAAGACATTTCGATTCCCATGCTCTTCTGGTCAAGCCGTTGGCTGTGAGCGGTATAGGATTAAGTACGATGCTGTTCAAGAGTATTTGAGTAATGATGGTATGAAAAAGTTGTTGCTTGAATGTATTGAAACTTTTAGGGTCAAGTAAAAATTATGCAAATGTTATATATGATTGTTTTGGCAATTAGGCGGCGGTCTTGTATGAACAATTGTGCTGTTGAAATTGCGAAAATAAGAATTAAAGCGAAATAGTGTCCATCCCCTTTATCTTGATGAAGATTTCCATGTCCAGAAATTAAAGTATGTTTTTTAGAAAGAGAAATATCTTCAAATAATTTTATGGATTAGATCTCGTGTGAAATAATTTTAGCTTGATCAACAATGAATATGGTCGCTTATGAATATACTATTAAAAAGTTGCGAATACAAAAATAGAAAGAGGAAATAAAAAAGTGATATGCCCATCTGGTATTGATTTAGAACAACTTGTCCCTGTAAATGGAAATAAGTTTTTATTCCATTATACAACGTATTCATCTGCTTTGGGAATACTACTTAGTCAACAAATGCGACTAAGTTCTCTTGCAAATATGAATGATCCGTTGGAATTTGAGGATCATAGTAGAGATGGTTTAGTTTTTCATGGAAATCCATCAAATGAAGATCTTGCAAAGTGGATTCATCACTTTGTTGAAGCTGTTAAGGAAAAAAATAGGTCGGTGCGATTGGCGTCTTTTGCTATGGATATGCCCCTTAATAATCCTCTGAAGGGAGCACAAGATAATCTGTACAATAATTTGTGTAAGGGATGGGCTCGTTCAAGGATGTGGGCTCAATATGCAGATAAACATAGAGGAGTCTGTCTAATTTTTGACAAGGAAAACTTGATAAAGGCTTTTAAGGATGAATTTAAGGAAGATTCTTGTGAAGCCCTTTGTAAGGCTGTTGAATACACAAATGACCTTGATCCGTTGAAGGATGCTTTGTGCAAGTCTTGCAAGTCGCTTTTAACAACAGAAAAAATTAATTTCTTGTTTCAAAAATGCCAAGACTTTAGGGATGAACAGGAATTTCGATTGTTACTTATCAATAAAAAGTTGAAGGATGCCAAAGAACTAGTTTCATTTTCTATTGCAGATTCCTTATGCGGAGTTATTTCAGGTGTGAATTTCCCAAAAGAAGATAGACCATCTTTAGAGCGGGCGATGGAATCCTGTAATCCTGAAATAAGATATTTCTCTATAAGATGGGAATATGGCGTTCCGAATCTTTATGACTATGCACATTCAAGGGAACTGATAAAAAGAGTTCTTAGCAAATAGCGGTCGAATTTTTCGTTCGCAAGCTAATTAAATGGATCATTTTGCCAATGCCGGCAAAATGATCTTTATTTCTTCCTCATCTTCCCGCCGGCAATCACCACCAGCAGCGCGCCTGCGGCTACGCCGCCGACCTTCTTGAGGTCGCTCCAGAATTGCCGCCGTTTGGCCTTGCATTGCTCGCAAAGTTTTTCAGTGTCTTCGGGCTTGTCGCAGCCGCACTTCTTGCATTTGTTCCAGATTTTTTGAGTCATTGCGTGTCTCCTTGACAGCTAGATTCTAATATACACTTTTTGCGTTAGGAATAGTTCCCTTTGTAAAATTTCCTTAAGCCCCTTGCCAACTTTGGCGATATTAGGTACATTACATCCCAGCGCGTCATTCCCTAGAAAGGAATGATGCGCTTTTGCTTTATCTGGCTTTGCCGTAATGCGAGGGCGTTCCTAGTAAAAACAATAAACGCAGGAGGCCCTATGGCTAAAAAAGAGGTTATCACTTATTCTCAGCAGACGTTCGAGAATATCAAGCACACCGACGAAAATGGAACTGAATTCTGGTATGCAAGGGAATTGCAAAAAGCCTTAGAATATACCGAATATGGCAAGTTCTTACCCGTGATAAAAAAGGCTATCGAAGCATGTCGGAAAACCGGCTTTGATGAAGAAAACCATTTCGCCCACGTGAGCGAGATGGTCAATATCGGAAGTGGTGCAGAAAGAAAAATGGATAGCTACAAGCTTTCCCGTTACGCTTGTTACCTGATTGTGATGAACGGAGACCCCCGCAAAGAAGTGATTGCCCTGGGTCAAACATATTTTGCTGTTAAAACCCGGCAGAAGGAAATTTCGGACTCTGCGGCACAGCTTTCGGAAGACGAAAAGCGCTTGGCGATTCGTGACGAAGTGACCATTCGCAACAAATTCCTTGCCAGTTCTGCAAAGGCGGCCGGTGTTAAAACGAACAGATCCTGGACCACATGGGGGCCACCGAACTTGCGGCGAACCTGTTCCGCATCACCCAGACTGACGACAAACTCCGTCGTGAAAACATCAAGGGGAAGGAGCAGGCAAACGAAACACATTATGCCGTAGGTAAAAAAGTCCGCCAGACGATTGCTGAACTTGGCGGAACAATGCCAGAAAATCTCCCCACGCCCAAAATCAGTGCCAAAAAGTTGAAGCAGGAACGTAAAAAAGCCCTTGCGAAAAAATGACAAGCTACGGCTCCCATTTTGTTGGCGCCAACAAAATGGTTATGTAGGTAAAAATGGTTATGTAGGTAAAAATCAAGATTTTACATACAATTAGTGAAAAAACGGGTTTAATCCCGCGTTTTGTTTGATTTTTATCACTTTTTAACACTGCGTTTTGCTTGATCGTTAAAAATTCGGGATTTGGGTCGAAAAACTTAGGGATTGATGACAAAAACTTAGGGTGTGCTCCGGCTACTGCGACCAATCTTATAAAACGGATGAAATTCCCATAAATCCCAAGCGTTCTGCAATTTCATTTGAACCTTTTGTCAAATTTAGTCCTGTGTGCATTAGATTTCAATAATCACGTGTTCTCAACTGTCGCACAATGTGGCTCATCTGGGCCTTAATCGTTTGCCTCCAGAATTGTTTAGATTAGAATTAGATTTACAATATATCAAACCACTCCACTCATAGAGGGGGTGTCTTTTTTTCTCAACAAAACTTTCCGCTTTGTCTATCATTTGCAATATGAAACGGCTCACACATCTTCGCAAAGGCCGATTTTGCTTCTAAGTCATATTAAACTTGTTTGAATTTAGGATAGGATGTTATATTTATTTGTAGCTTCCGTCTTCACGTTCCGAGACTTCAATAAATGTTCCGTCGAGGATGTCTTCTTGCATTTTTTCATCTCTAGTTTGACCGACATCGAGTGCGGAATCTTCAATTTCATCGAGCCAAGTATCATAGTCTTCGACTCTTCCTGTATTAACTTCCATGTAAAGTGCGTCTTGTAGCATATGAAATCCTCGTGTTGATTAATTGTTTGATTTCTATGTATGATGGCTTTAATTACCATCTCTAAAGATAAATTTTTACATGAAAGTATGCAAATACTTTAATAAAAGTAAGTTAAATTCTAAGATTTTGGCCTTCGCAAAAGTGTGCAAGTGTGTGTCGCAGAGGCAAGTTTACTTGCTTATATGACCGAACGTAGCCACGGACGCATAGCGTCCACTCTGAGTTGGGGCCCCTCCCGCATGTTTTTTGCTAAATTTTCTTTGAACAGAAAAAAGGAAATTTTATGAATATTCTCGTCGTTGGTAGCGGTGGTCGCGAACATGCCATCGCTCTTGCAGTCAAGAAGTCGCCGCTGTGCGACACTCTCGTGTGCGCTCCGGGCAACCCGGGCATGGCAAACCTCGGCAA
>Ga0310691_10006493_pt1 | contig 12442 bp, 11 predicted proteins | sample 176DNAGHGlowgp2_FD_203887 | JGI IMG/M metagenome (GOLD analysis project Ga0310691, IMG submission 203887) | Sheep rumen microbial communities from Palmerston North, Manawatu-Wanganui, New Zealand - 1766 DNA GHGlow gp2 (v2) (version 2) | ecosystem: Host-associated > Mammals > Digestive system >... | reverse complement strand
AAAGCGCGCCCCTTCCGTGTTTCGTTCAAAGGCTTTCCTAGGGCCTCGGGAAAGAAGACGGACAAGGGACGCGCCTTTCTTGTAAGGCCCCCCGGCGGAGTTTCGTATAGGGAAGGTTGAACCCCACTTCGAAACCCCGCCCCAATGTCCATCCTCTCCGACTACAAGAAGAAGTTCTCCATCGCCCGCGATTGCAAGCAGCCTCGCACGACGCGGTTCTTCGCGGCCATGGAACTCGTCTGCCAGCCCGTCAGCTTCCTGTCGGTCATTGCCGTCATCGCGTTTGCGATCCTGCGACGCACGGGCGTCTGGACGCCGCCGCCTGTTGTCTCCCGCTGGGTCGTTCCCGTCCTCGTCGCGGCCGCCGTCGGCTACCTCACGAACTGGATCGCCATCACGATGCTCTTCGAACCCTACGAGCGCACGTGGCGGCACTGGCTTCCGTGGGCGACGCTCGGCGCGTGGCGGCAAGGGCTTCTCCCGAAGAACAAGGCGCGCATCGCCGGCGTCCTCGCCGACCAGGTCGCGACGAAGCTGCTCCAGCCCGAGAAGCTCGCGGACGACCTCTGCGCGATGGTCGGCGGCGCGCTCCAGGACCCCGCCACGCTCCGCGCCGCGCAGACGCTCCTGCAGGAGCAGGTCGCCGCGCACGACGCGGAGATCGTCGACTTCCTCGTTCCCCGCATCGAGGGCGCCCTCGTCCGCGAAATCGACCGACTCGTCACGCCCGCGCGCATCCGTTCCTTCTGGGACGCCGAGATCATGCCCCGGCTCGAATCGGAGGAGAACCGCGAGGAGATCGCGAAGCTCGCCCTCCGGGCGATCCGCAAGCGCGCCCCCGACATCGCCGCCAAGGCCAAGCCCGCGATCTCCCGCGCCATCCGGCGCTGGGTCGAGGAGAAGTTCGACGACTCCCTGCTCGAGAACATCCCGTTCGTCGGCAAAACGGTGAGCGACGCTCTCGCCTCCTTCTTCGCATCCTCCGCCGATTCTCTCGCCGATTGGTTCCTCGACGAAAAGACGATCGAGAGTGGCATCCGCGACTGGATCAAGCGCCCGGAGACGGCCGAGGCCCTGCGCGACGAGCTCGCCGGTTTCGTCGAGTCCTTCCGCGCGTGGCTTGCCTCGCCCGAGGGCGCCGCCTGCGTCGGCGGTTTCGCGGGCGATCTCCGTGCCAAGTTCAAGGACTATCTGCGCGCCTATCTTCGCGAGAACCTCGCCCCCGCCGCCTCGCGACTCCTCCGCAGCGACGCGACGTGGGAGTGGGTCGCGAAGGCGATCCCCGCCGTCCGCCCCGGCGTCGAGCGGATGATCCGCGACATCGGAACCACGGCCATCGTCGAAAAGCTCGACGTCGAGGGCCGCGTCAAGACCGCCGTGGACGGAATGGACATGGCCGAGTTCCACGGCATGCTCAACGAAATCATGGCCGAGCACCTCGGCGCCATCCAGGTCCTCGGCTACCTCCTCGGCGCCATCGCCGGACTTCTACTCGCTTTCTCGTAACCACCCATTCACAACAACAACCCACCCCATAGGACAACCCCATGAGCAAGAACCTCGAAGGCATCGTCGCCGCAATCCGTGACAAACGGGCGAAGAAGCGTCCCGAAGTTGAAAAAAACCTCCAGAAGATCGATGCGCTCCTCGCCGCCCTTCGCGACACGCGCGGCCGGGCGGATGCGGTAGCCAATTCCAATCGCGATCTCAAGGAGGCCCTTAACGGCGTTTCTTTCAATGAAGCCGAAAAACTTCTTGGCAAGGCCCGCATAGCCTGCGAAGCTGCTCTCAAACGCCTCCGTCGCGACAGCATCAACATCGGCGTCGCCGGCAAGGCACGGCAAGGCAAGAGTAAAATTCTCCAGATGCTCACCGGCCTCGGTGACAACCAGATTCCGACAGGCGACGGAGATTTCTGTACCGCCACCCTCAACATCGTTCGCAACGGTGGCACCAAGACAGCAACGGTTTTCTATCTTACGGAAACGGACGTCCTCACCCAGATGGTATATCCTTCCTTTGCTCCTACGGGCACCGAATGGGGAGTTGGGCTGGAATCTCCTCCCAAAAGTCTTTCAGCATTCTTGGGCACTACGACGTATCCATCTTCGGAACAAGTCAAAAAGGGCGGAGCCAGTTCCACCGCCCAAGCCAACTGGGGTAAGGTCCTCGACCTCCAGGCCGATCTCCAGGACGACGCGCTTCGCGCACACTTGGGCAAATCCCCCGAACAACTCTCGGACATGAATTCCATTCGGGACTTTCTGGTCAAAGATGGAGGACAAAAGATCTATCAGACCGTTGATCATGTTGAGATTGTCACACCATTTCCCGACAACTTGCCTTCAGGAATGACCGTCTACGACATTCCGGGGCTTGAAGATCCGACGGCAGGAATCAAGGAGAAAATGCTTAGAACTGTCGCGAATGATGCCGATATCGTCTTTTTCCTCAGACTTCCTGCTTCTTCCGGTGACGGATGGGGAACGTCTGATGGTGAAGCATTCGATATGTTGAGAAAGGTGTACCCACCCGAAGAAGTGGATATCAATGACTGGGTACAAGTTATTTTGAACCATTGGCCAGCCAAGAATAACACGGAAAGAGCCAAAGGCATGAAAGCCAGTGCCAAGGAAAAGTATGGCATTGACGCCGTGGTTTGCAATTGTGGCGACCAAGACGAAGTGCGAGAAATGGTTGATTCCCATATCGACGCCCTTGTGAACCAGGCGGGTCGCATCGACGATCTCCGCATCCGCCAGGCCGACGCGGCGGTCTCCACGGCCCTTGGAGAAGCAAAACTGTTGCTCGGACGCCTCCGCAGCCTAACCTTTGACATTGTCGCTCCAGACTTCGATCTCGACGAACATGTCGACGATTTCATGTCTGACCTCCGCGGCCCCCTTCGCGAAGAGAAGATGAAAGGCTATTTCACGAACGAACTCATCCAAAAAGTCCGAGGGAGTCTTACTCGGCATTTCTCTTCGGCAAAGGCGAAAATGAACGAGTTATATGCCGAATTTGGCGAAAAAGACCGATTCCCGGAGGAATTCCCGATTTTTTCGAAGCAAGAAATTTTCAAACTTGTCCAACGGAAGACTGGTGCCGTCGGCGCTCTTGAGGATGCCGTTCGAACGCAACGGGAAGCCGTTCTCAAATTGCTCCGTGACCAACTCTCACTGTGTTGCGCCGAACTTCGGGAGGAATACTTTTCGCTGGTCGCAGAACGCGGATTTGCTTCCAATGAAGCCCTCCGAAACATTGTTCCCGAAACTATCGGATTGGGTGGAGACAAGATGTCCTTCTTGAGGCAGTTTTCGACCGCATTCCAAAGTGCCGGCGCGTTTCCTTGGCTTGATGCGGCAATGGAAAACCTTCTCCGTTTCGATCTCAGTTTTGACAACACGATACTGCCTTGGATCTACGGGATCGATGATTTTGCTGACTTCGATCCAGACTACCGATCCAACAAGAAATCGCCAAAGGACAACGAGGAAGACGGTTGTTCTGAAGATTCGGAGTCTCCGAGAGACGGAAAGGGACGCGAATTCCGGATGGTCCGCGACCAAGTTTCCAATCAGGCAAGCTTTGAAGCAACCGCAGAGTATATCTTCGGTTGGATGCAGACGAAAACCATCATGATCCTCGAGGAACTAACGTCTCCAGCCGAACGAAACGAGAAATTGATTTCGGGGATTTCACAGCATGTCGCCCGTGCGATGGAATCGAACTTCGATTCTTTCGTGTACCGTTTCATCTGGGGCAAGCCGGTGGAGAAGGAGTGGAAACGGTTCGCCGAAAAGAACAAAACCGTTTTCTGGCGGAAAGATTACGAAGAGGCTGCTGCGCATTCGCAACTCAAAAAAGAGTGGGACGGAGCCCTCGCTGGTTTCGCCATGGCTATCACCGCCTTTGCACCAAACGTCAACGATTAACAATCACGTCCATTCACAAAACAAACCCAAACGGAGTCTGAAACCATGGCAAAATTCGAAATCATCATGATCGGCAACACCGCCGTCGGAAAGACGAGCATGCTCGCGTCCCTGTTCAACGAACTGGATAGCTACAATCTCGTTGGAGCTCTGCAACTGGAACCGACTACGGACGAAAGCAGGAAGCTCAGAGATCAAACACGGGAAATGCAACGTCAGATCGACGCACAAAAACCGTTTACAACGCTGTCGATTTCTCGAGACAGGACGGCCGTTGATTTCGTTGAACACAAAGTCGATCTGAAAATCAACCAAAAGCCGAAGCATCTCGTTCTCTTTACCGACACGCGAGGTGGCATGACGGGCGAAACAGACCAACGACTCGTTGCAAGAATCAACGATGCTTTTGGCGTGTTTTGCGTGATTGATGCGTCCGTTCTCATGGAGTGCGAGGATGCCATCAATGACATGTTCAACTGTCCTCGAGAAGTGAAAAGCATTCTGAAACCCGTTTACACCGATGGAGATAACAAACAACCCCGATTCGTCGCCTTTATTCTCACAAAATGCGAGAAATACATGAGCACCGACGAAGGGAGGGAGGAACTTCTAGAGGCTTTCCACAAGCATTACGACAATACGGTGGATATGTTGAAAAAAGTGCCTCATGCGCCGAATTGCTATGTCCTTGCAATCCAGACCATGTGTCAGGTCAGTTTCTTCAAGCGCAACGACAAAACGAAGCTTCCGGAGTTCCGCATTCTGGAGAAAGGCCTCGTCCAAACAAAGGATTGCGCCTATCCTCTTGTGATTCTTTTGCAAAACCTGATTGATTCGGAAACGTCGAAGGTCAGCATTTGGGGCAAGATCCTTCAAGCGCTCGGACTTAAGGAAGATCTCAAAGAGTATCGCAAGGAAATCAAAAAGAATATCAAACAACCACTCCTTTTCAAAAAACTCTAATCATGGAAGGATCGATTTGTTCTCGCGAATTCAGGCGAGACTACTACTGGACCGCCTGTAACGCCGTTTCAGAGTTTCCTGAAAAGGCCAGAAGCCTTTTGGCGCCGGCCTTTGAAGGAGCTCTTTCGGCCGGCCGTTTCGTCGTTCTCTTTCGTGGCGGCAGGCTTGATCGAAGCATCGTTCTATGCGTTTCCGTCTCCACAAAGCGGAAAGATTTCATTGACGCTCCCATCCGGACTATGGCGTTTCTTCGTGCGGAGAACTCCGACGAGGAAAAACTCCTCGCTACGTTCTTCGCGGAATGCCTCCGCAAGCCGGACAAGGAAACGCTCTACGATGCGGATAGTCCGCTCGCACAAGCGGTCGAAAGCCTCTATCAAACAAAGAGGTCGAACGAATTCCTCGCGTATTGCAAAGGACTGCCAGGATTGGGTAGAGCCAGCGACACGCTTAAGCAGCGCTGGGCCATTCCTCGTGACAATCTGGACGACCGCGAGAAAGTCGCAGATGCCTTGTCCTCGTTCGTCACGGGAAGCTCACCATTCCTTCTTGTACTCACGGATCGCGCGCCAATGGCTGTTCTCGATTCGCTTGGATCGATGTTCGACCATGCGGTCGTCCGCATCTTCTCGAAAGCGGTAGACCACGCCGAACGACTTCCGGAGCCCGTCTCGCAAAAATACGCCCGGGCCGCGGCAATCGGAATCGGAGGAGCCGTCATCCTCGCTCTCCTTGTCGCGGCCATCGGACCTTGTTCGCGAAGCGGCGGAAAAGGCGAGGCCGATCGCGCAACGAACGCTGGCAACCCTACAAACAGTGTCGGACCGCATCTCGAAGGCGACGGAACCAAAGTTGCGCCAAGCAACAGAGTCGCTGAAACCAACCCTTCTGGAAGCGAAAGAGACGGCGGAACGAACGCTCTGTCAGATCAGTTCGCGCTTGTTCCAGTCTCTACCAACAACGTCCCGCCGAAAGCGGAGACGATGACGGCACTCCACGAGGAGTCATCTGTGGACACGGTGGAACCTGACAACGGGGCGGAGATCGACCCCCTCTTCGCGGACGAATCCGCCGCCCTGAGCGAGCCCGCCACCGGGGACGAACCCGCTCCCGCGGACGAGCCCGCCGCCGAGGGCGAACCCGCCGCCGAGGGCGAGCCCGCCGCTGTGGACGATTCCAATGGAGACACCATTTGCGCAACGAATGCTGTCAACCTTACAAACAGTGTCGGAGCGCGCCTCGGAGGCGGCGAAGTCAACGTTGCGCCGAGCAGGGGAGTCTCTGAAATCAACGATCCGACCTACACTACGGACGAATCGATCGATCCTGCCAATAGCCAACTCGAATAAAGGAACACCAACATGGCAAAGCAATCGCTCAAACAACTCTTCGCTGCGAAGGCTTCGAGAATCAATCAAGCCCTCGGCGCACCAACGTCCGATGTCATATTCGCAGACGAGCGTGATCGTTTCGAACAACGGTTCGAGCATGGAATCATCGTATCGAAATCGCGCGATCCGCGAAGCGTATCGTCGCTGGTTTACGTGCACGATCGTCTCTACGGCGCGGCGTGGTCGACAGGAGGGGCATGGCTTGGGAGCCCCTTGGAAGACCCCTACGAAACGAAGAACGGAGAAGAGAAGGACATCGAGGTCCAGCGTTTCGAACGAGGCGTCATCTGGTGCCGTGTGGATGGCACGGGCGACGTCAATTGGCTTGGTTGGCGCGACTGGCACGCGATTTCGCGCCCGCGCGACAACAAGAACACGCCGCCGTCAAAATAACGCAACGGAAACGGAGAAGACGATGGGAAGCATCCTCGGAGACATGTTCAAAAGAGTGGGGCGCGGCTTCGGTCGGGTCCTCGATGGGGACGTCATCGACGGAATCGGCGACGTCCTCGGTGGGGTTGGGGTTGCGGCGGGACGAACCGCGGAAAGCGTTTTCGGTCTTGCGGATTCGGCGATTCGTCCTAGGCCGGCACCTCGGCGCCGAAGCGGAACCGGCGGGAAGTCCAAGTCGCAGCAAACCGGCAAAAAGCGTTCCAAGGCTACGTCGCCTCGCCCATCGCGGCGAGGCGATCTCGACCCCGCCACGAAGACGATGCTGTTCGAGATCGCCGTCCTTGCGAAGATGGCGAAGATCGATGGCCGTGTCGACAAGTCCGAGATCTCGTTCATGAACGACAAGTTCGACGAATGGGGGATCGACGCCGAGTGGAGACCGAAACTCAAGGAGTTCTTCAACGAGCAGAAGAAGGACGTGAGCGACGTTCTCCAATGCGCAAACGCCGCAGCCGGTTTCGCCGCAAAGGCGTCGCGGAAGGACAAGGGTGCGGAACTTCGGCTCCGCATCTACCGCGATCTCTTCCTCATGGCGCTGGCCGATGGCGAGCTGGACGAGAACGAAATCGTCCTTTTGCACGATATTACGGCCCCGCTTGGCCTCGAGGACGAGGTCTTCGACATGATGATGAAGGCGGTCTTCGGAGGCGACGAGGACGAAGCCGGTGATGCCGCCCTTGCGGAGGCCTACGCCACGCTCGGCGTCTCCCCCGACGCCTCGGACGCCGAAATCAAGAAGGCGTGGAGAAGGAAAATGGCCGCCTTCCATCCCGACAAGATACAGGGCAAGGACCTCGACCCGGAATGGGTCGAGCTCGCCAACGAGAAGAGCGCGAAGATCAACCAGGCGTACGAAACCATACAGGCGGCTCGCCGCTGAAAACACAACAAGAGAAAAACACATGAGCAAAATCTACACGTCGTTTGACGAAATGTCTCGCGCCTTCAATAAGGTTCGGGGGGAACTTGCCGATCTCGGCGTCCTTTGGGAAGGATCGAGACTGGCCAACGTGGACGCCACGTATCTCACGGTCGCGCCGATCGCGGCGCTGGCCGGATACATGGGGCTGTACCAGCCGGAGACGAAGGAGATCGAGTTTCCATCGGTGTATCTGCCGATCGAGGCGCTGTGGAAGGATCTTGGAACGAAGGCGAACGCCCTCGACGTCTTCCGCCACGAGTTCGGGCATGCGCTGGCGGACCTCTATCCCGGCGCGCTGAAGAAGGGCGGCGTCTTCCGGACGGCGTTCGGCGGGAGCTACGGGGAAGACCCGGCCGAGGAGCGAGGCGTGGATGGATGGGAGGAGCGCTATGTCTCCGAATATGCCACGAGCGCCACGCAGGAGGACTTCGCGGAGACCTTTATGCTCTTCGTGAAGCACAAGGGGAAGATTCCGGTGAAGTTCGCGAGGAAGCCCGCGATCCGGAAGAAGTGGAAGGCCGTGGCGGCGATCGTCAAGGCGGTCGCCGCACAAAGCCGATGAAAGGTCCTGTGCCCGAGAGAGGTTAAGTGAAAGTGAAAAAGCACTCCGACAAAAGAAGGGCGCGATTCGAGACGGTGATCTGCCCGCACTGCGGGGAGGACTTCGACGTGAGGGAGAACGGGCGGTACATCTGCCCGGAGTGCGAGAACTGCGTGGACGTGGACGACTGGTTCGACACGCCGCACGTCATGCAGCCGGACGGAGTGACGTGCGGCTGGGCGACGACGAAGTGGCTGCTCTCCGCCTTCGGCCTCGAGGTGCCCTCGGACCGGCAGCTCGAGCGCGAGCTCCACGTCCGGAAAGGCCGTGAAGGGCTCTCGGGCGCGCTCGTGCAGGGATTCAACGCCCTCGTCCGAAGCGTCGGGAAGAAGTGGGACTGGCGGGGCATCGATGCCGACGCCATCGGCGGCACGCTTCCCACGGCGCTCGTCGCGACGCTCTGGCGCCGCGGGCTCGAGCCCGTGTTCCCGGGCCTCGGCGGATTGATCGATTATTCCAGCTACGAGGACTACATGAAGGACGTGTTCGCGCGGCACGGCCGCTTCGCGATGTTCTACGTCAAGCCGGAATACGCGCACTGGATCGGAATCGAGAAGTTCAAGGGCAGGATCCGCGTGATGGATCCGGCGAAACTCGGCTACACGTCCTTCCGGCAGCACGAAGCGATCCGAAGCAAGAAGATCGCCGCCTCCTGCATGATCGGCTTCGTGCGGGCGTGACACGCCATGCGGAGCGCGGCGAGCCAACGTCCTTCCGGGATGCGGCGAGCCGATCTTCCTTGCCTTCGACCGCTCTTTACGGTATGATGCGGTTTCGTCGGGCCCGTTCGGAGTGCGCTAGACAATCGCTGAACCATCCTCGCCGTCTTAGAATCCGGCGCCAAGAGATTCCCGGGAGCGAGCCGACCGATGGATCTGGCCTACCGCATCGCCCCCGCCTTCGACAAGGCGCATTCCGGAAAGAGGCTGCCCTGGTTTGCCTCGTCTTCGGATAGGTCACAGTGGTGTATGGGTCACAAAGCGACAAGTTGAATTCCGGAGCAACTCCGCGCTTGCTTCGAACTTGTCCATATGATAGCATTCGTTCCATCGCGCGGTGAACCGTCATGCGCTCTTGTGTTTCTTCGTCTCACAATCACCCTGAACAGCCAACAAGAAAGGAAAGAACATGAGTTTGAGATCATTATGGCAACGGGTCACGAACCCGTTCTTCTGGCTTGCAAGAACGGCCCTTGGTATTGCCAAGTCCTTTATACTTGCCGCCAGAAAGGCCGGAGCTCGACTTGGCATTCTCGCGTCGCTCGCAATCGGCTTGGCCTCCGCAGGAGCGGGAACGTATCTTATTGCGACAGCCGGAGGAATCAACCTCTGGCGGTTTGTCTTGCCCGTCAAGGCCATCGGCATTGTTCTCATTGCGGTTGGATGTTTTGTGTCCGGCTGGCTTGCGGCCTGCTTCACGGCCAGCGCGGTCAAGCTCGGCGATTCCGACCGAGATCGATTGCGGAAAGCGGAATCGGACGCCAAAAACGCCGAACAGAAATACCAGGAGGAGAAGAGCAAACGCATTGAGAAAGAAATTGAACTCAGTGACATTAGAAGAGAGCTGAACGAGCGTGCAGGAAGAGGCATCAACATCGGAGCCATCGAATCGGTGCTCCAACTCGCCTTGGCCAAGTCCGAACTGTATGTTACGGATTTCGAGGGAAAATGGGTCGAGAAATCATTCAAGCCAAAATCATTTTTCAACGAAGCAACCATGAGTCGTTTTGTGGAAGTTGTTCGAAGACCCTTTGAGGCGCAGTTTGGAATCGATCTGAAAGACATTCGTGTCGAAGATCATGGCAGTTATCTTACTGTCGACGGGGTTCAAGCCAAGAAAATCAGTTCCCAGCCCAAACCGAAAAGAGATTTGCAATCGCAGACGGAACAAGAGGCGGATTCGAAATCGGACCATGGTTCGAATACAAAACAGGAAGGGGTGTACAAGTGGGATTATCAACTTGGCCCGCAGTTGCAGGAGTTCACACTGAAGAAGGTTAAGTACGAAGAAGTGGCAAAACTCCCGGCAGAAGACCAATGGAAGATCGCTAGGACAACAGGACCCGACAAAAAAGGACAACGATGGGCCTGGATTGTGGATGCGAACACGTTCGATGGCCGTGTGAGCTTTGACTCGCAAATCTATCAAAAATGCCATGACGACCATCTCTCGCGAGTTGAAGGAGAGGTTTTTGGCACGGTGGAAGATGCCGACTCCATTGACAGTCGTTTCGGTTTCATCAACGAGGCCATCGTCAAAATGGGACAGAAAATCATCAAACAGTTGCTTGCGCCGCTCGGAAAGGAAGTCCAGTTCCTCGACAAGGTGCCGTTGGCGGAGGACGATCGTAGCAACTGGATCCCCTTGATCGAATTCTGCAAGGAGAGCAACAAAAGACTTCTCACAGGCGGCGGACGCTGAAACAGTCGACCGAACCTCCTTTTTTTTCCTCATTGGATTCATCGTCAGGGAAAGATTGATGTTCTGGCCTCGATGTTTCGGGTCCCGGTTTCAATCCGTCCCAGTTTCTTAAGAGAATTAGAAATGCTGAAACGCATCAGACAGACTTTTTCCGGCCTCGTCTGCCTTCTTCTCGGAGGCGGCGGGCTGTGGTACTGCGCCCAGGAGCCGCTCGTGGAGGACCGAGAGGAATTGCCGGACTACGACTATCTGGCGGAGATCCGAGAACTGGAAACGGAGGGACGGCTCGGCGAGGCGGAGCAGCTCGCGGACTGGGTCCTGGACGGGAGCGACATCACGAACCGGTCCGAGGTCGTTGCCGTGCGCGACGAGATCCACGAAAGGCGGACGGCGTTCTGGAACCGCGCCTATCGCGCGGGAAAGGGATTCGTCGTCGGGGAGGGAACGTCCATCGAGGAGCTCGGCGGAGCCGTCGTCTCCGACTTCCTGCTCTGGGGAGACATCCGCGATCTGGCGAAACAGGGATGGAACAAGGCGACAGGCAAGGAAACGGATCCCGTCGTCGCCGGCCTTGCCGCGGTCGGCGTGATCACCTCGGTCGCGTCCTACGTTCCGGATCCGGCGGAGGGCGCCGAGGTCTCCGCCGACGCCTCGTTCTCGCTTCTCAAGACGCTTCGAAAGACGGGGCATCTTTCGAAGAAATTCTGCGGCGTCCTCGTCGACGGTTGCCGAAAGTCGGTCAAGACAAAGTCGCTCACGAAGGGAATGAAGGAGATCGTCGTCGGGATGAAAGGGCTCTTCGACGGCGCCGGCGCCGCGCGCGCGGCGGCCATCATGAAGCACGTGGACGACGTCGATTCCCTGACGGCCGTGTCCAAGATGGCGAAGCAGGCCGCCGAGCCGACGGCGATCCTCGTCCGGAAGCACGGCGCAGCGGGCGTGGACGCCATCCGCGAGCTGTCGAAGGCGGAGGACGGTGCGGAAGCGCTCGCGAAGGCCGCGCGGAAGGGACCGAAGGGCCTGAAGAAGATTCTGGCCTACACGAAGTACGGCGCAAGAACCGCGAAGACCTTCCGTCTCGGGCATCTGCAGGAATTGGCCCAGGAGGTCGCCAGAAAGATCATCGAGAATCTCGGCCGCCTCCCGATGGCGATCGTCTCGGGATTGCTCGCCCTGCTCGGCCTTCTCCAGACGAAGGTCTGGCGGATCGCCCGAATCGGTTGCAGACAAAAACCTTCGGCCCCGCCACCGGCTTCCGATGCGGCGTGATTTAATGCAAGAAAGGAAACGACCATGAGCAAGTCAGGCCCGAAATCAAAAGCAAGGGACAAGAAGTCCCGTTCCAAGCCGGAACGAGACCTGTACGAATCCGCCGGAGGTTTGCTCACGAATGCCGTATGGATCTTCATCGTCCTTGCGTTGATCTGCTTCGCGATCGGGCATCCCGGCTGGGGATGGTGCTTCCTGATCCTGTCGTTCGTTCCCGGTGTTCTGTTTCTGGTTTTCCACGTCGTGATCTCGATCATTTGCATGAAAACCTTGAAGAACATTCCGCATCGGTGAAACCGACTAGGCCCCGCAGATTTTGGCGGCAAAACGCTGATATACAAGCAGAAGAAAAGTACATGGGCAAAGTCTACACGTCGTTCGACGAAGTGACGCGGGCCTACAACAAGGTCCGTACGGAACTCTGGAAACTCGGTGTCCTATGGGACGGGTCGAAGCTGGACGGGGTCGGTCTCACGTATCTGCCGTT
>Ga0310691_10006491_pt1 | contig 12445 bp, 14 predicted proteins | sample 176DNAGHGlowgp2_FD_203887 | JGI IMG/M metagenome (GOLD analysis project Ga0310691, IMG submission 203887) | Sheep rumen microbial communities from Palmerston North, Manawatu-Wanganui, New Zealand - 1766 DNA GHGlow gp2 (v2) (version 2) | ecosystem: Host-associated > Mammals > Digestive system >... | reverse complement strand
CTAGAGACATTGCATATCTGTCTGCTATCTCATGCCCAGCCTTTTCTAGTGGCTTTTTAACTTTTATTGTTGCCCTCCTAGCTGCTATTTTATTTTTATAGAGTGGGTTAATTATCTTGTAAATAGCCTGTGTTCCTTTACCAGAGTATAACTTTCTTTTAATAATCATAATACTTAATCTACTAAATCTCCATACCAGCTTGATTGGAGAGCATAGTTATCACACCTTGCTCTAAGCTCCTGATAAGCTATATCAACATTATTCAAAACTTCCATTGGCATTGATACTAGCTGAACAGACGACTTAAGTTGTCTAATATAATCTAGTACGTGAACCATACAAAGGTCCATAAAATAATTGCCCTTTGCTCCTTCCTCAACGTTTAGCCAATAGATAGCAGCCTTCTTAGAGTCGGGGTTAAATGACTTATCCTCGGCAAAGTCTGGTATAATTGGTCTTGCACAAGTTCCTTTTAAGTAGAAACAGTCGAAGGAGAAAGTGTCCCAACCACATAAACAAACATAAGGCTTGCGATAGTCGGTTACCCAATCCCAAGTACCAGCAGTTGGCCATGAACCAGGATATCTAACTTTCGGAATTGATGTAGGAACCAAGATAATTTGATCCTCAGCTATTTTACAGTCTAGATATAAAGTAAAATTTGACTTTATTTCATACCAATCGGGCCCAAGATTATAGCATGTTCCAATCTGGCATTTATTAAGTCTCATTTCATGTATCAATGGAAGAGTTACCTCAAACTCGCGAAGGGCTTTTTTAATTATCTCAAGAAATACCTCATCGGCTGAAAGATAATCATTTAAGCCAAAAATTTCTTCAAGCGAGTTGATGGCTAACATGCTTGACCTAATTAGAATCTTTTTCTTTAGGTCGACTAATCTTGTTTTATCCATTCTATTATAATTTTTCTTAAGTAAACTATACTTAAAGGGAAGGGGAAACTAAAGATATGAACAAGAGGTTTAGCTCCCCAACCCTATTTAAATTTTTTTATTCGGCACTACTGATATCCATACCAGTGTCAAAGTATCTATTCAATACATTGACAAACTTTAAGGATCTGCTGAATCTTACATTAATAACAACCTTAATCTTGTTCTGACGAGCCAGGGCGGCATCATATTCACAGAAGACCTGGAATGCCTCTGGTTTATTTCCATCAAGGTTCATGATGTTGTTGTTGATCCAGTATTCCTCGACAGCCCTAACATCGGCGCAAAGTTTCTCAGTGATCTTCTTACCAATAAACTGGGCAAGTAGCTGATTCTGAACTTTTGCGATATGAATACCCATACGAACATTTCCTTCGTCGTTCATAATAGTATTCTCAGTCTGTCTAGTATAGTTATCATTCATCTGCCAAATCTGCATATTCGTATTCCACATGACAGTATTAACCTTCCTCGAGAGAAGTAGCTGTCTCTGTTTCTTATTAAATTCGCAGGCAGGTCTTTGATAATTTACCTTACCATATGTCTGACCAAAGAGGCTAGCATAAGGACGACCATTTCTATAGTTTCCCGATACGCCTTCCCAGTAAAGAACACTAGGTGAAGCATTGAACTTAATACCTAAGGTGCCTGTATCAATATCCCAAGGAGCACTCATATACTGCTTATAATTATTAGCAGCATTTAGTTTGGTAGCATTGTTTCCAATAGTCATATAGTTTGTGCTATTGACTGTTGAGATTGGATAGAAATAGTTGCCCTCCTCAGAATTAGATAGATTAGCTAGGTAGGTCTGATATGCTAGGTTAGTATTACCAAGGTCAGATAGTCCCTCAACAATATAAACCTCATTTTCCTGAATCTTATCAATAGCCTTTAGAAGGTCTGCATCACTTATGTTAAGAATGTTGCACTCTTTAGGATCAATGCTTAGATCGGAGAAGATTTCATTCCTTCCATTAACTCTGTACTGATAATACTTACCTGTGTCGTTGGTCTTACCAAATTCATTAAGGTTGCCGCCTGCGTGAAGAAGAGCATCTAAGTTTTCAACAGCATTGACCAGAGTAGAGGTTACGTCTCTTTCATCGACAAGTCTCCAAACTTTATCATCATCCTGATATCCATAATAATTCAGGCCAAGGTCATGGAGGTCATCAGGTAAGACGAGTGAGATCATATTTAATAGATCATTTACCTCGCTTACTTCCATATCACCACGTCCACTAATATTGCCAACGTTAAAGAAACTTACTTCCTCAGATACGCTCGGATCATAAACAGCGATTTCAAAGAAGTCTCTATAAAGCGTATCTTCGTCTGGATCCTCAGTTCCATATTTAGTCATATAGTCTAGAACAGATTTAAGAACTTTATAAGGAGATTCTCCGTCTTTTGTAAGATTCTTTCTATCATCCTCGTTAACCTCTTTGCTAATTACTGCATCGTGATTAAATCTTCTAATTCTGACTTTTAAAGTTAATTTAGAATTATAGATATTAAGTGCAAAATATTCAGACGTCTCAGATCCACTATATCCGTTATTACTATTAAGATCAACTACACTCTGAGAGATGTTATTTGCTGTACAATCGGGCTGGCAAGGGATAATATACTGACAGGCTTCAATTGTCTGGGCTCTATCATCTGCTGCATCGCTGTCTAGAAACCTTGGTGCCAGATAGACCTCATCAAAAACAACACATTTTGCATCCTCTTTAGTGGCCGGGGTGGTAGTCATTTGTGCATCCGTGAAGAGTCTATATTTTGGTGAGAAGAACATTGAAGTCTCGTTCAGTTTGTCTACTAGATCATCAAGATTAGATACATAATAGTCATACTGTGATCCCTCGTCTGTTACTCTATTACCAAAAACACCAACTCCACGAACAGCAATTGACCAACCGTCTGAGTCATGATCCGAATCATCATATGCAACATCAGCAACAAGTTTAAAAGGAGTAACTAATTTTAGTAGATTACCATCCTTAAGAACAAACTTGTTAAGGCCTGCATCAATATCCAGTGGTTTTGCATAATATAGGTTGTCGGCTTTGCTTGCTCTAACACAAAGAAGGTTAGTGCTACCAGCTAGACGGTATGCATTAGCCCACATAGTTGATGCTAGACCATCAATTTCCCCGCTATATAGCTTATCAAGGTCATCAAAATATTTTTTACTAACTTCTTCTGATGCATATGTGGCTAAGAAATCCTTCTGGCTTGTAATAAGCGTAGGATTACTTGGGCCGGCATCAGATATAAAAGCAACTCCAACTATAAGTTCCTCGCCAACGGTCGGATTGAGAGCTGCTGTCATCACTCTTTCCTGAACCTTAATGTAGGGCTCAAGAGTTTGTTTCCATTCTGCCATATTAATTTATCTTATTTTATTATTAACCAACTTCTACTAATTGAATCGGATAGCCTGAATGTATAAACCTCTCGGCGACTCCAGTAACTAAACCTGCGTCCATTGAGGAGTCCGATATAGTTGTAATTGTTATGTCATTAAATTTATCAGAGGTTCTTTCGTTAACCGCTGATTTATTTGGTATATTATTTACCAAACCCTTTGCTAGTCCTTGTAGCTTAGGGTCTGATACCATATTAATCAGAATTCTAAGATCACCAGAAACTCTAGAAATACAAATACATACTTTTGTTTTTAGCTGATTTGCAATCTTTGGATCTCTAGTAAAATCTTTTCCTTCTTTAAAATTATCCTTTCTCAGATTCTCAACAATAGTATCCATCAAGCGACTATCAACTGTTGTTTTTCTATTGAACCTGGTCCTCTGTTTGTCTATAACACCAGCTAGAGCACCAAGAGCAGCACCAGCAATTAGGCCAGAAAGCATAGCAATATTTTGATGTTGTTCATCTCCTTTTTCAAATATTGCTTTGCCAACTATGGTTCCTAACGTAAATCCTGTTCCGGCACCGGCCATGGCGTTAGTAAAGATTCCAAAGGATTTCTGTCTAAACTCTATCATTTTTCCTTCTTCTTAAATTTTTTCATTACTGCTTGTGCCTGTTTTTGTCCAATAGCAGGATATTCGTCTTCTGGGAGTTTCTTCTTAAAAGCCTTCTTTATATTTTTGCTGTGGCGTTTTGTTTCCTTCTCTTCGAGTCCTTCGATTCTTTTTAGGGCCTCTGTTAGCTCATTCATTGATTTTATTTGATCTTCTCTGAGCTCAATATCAGCATCTTTTCGTTTTTTATTAACGTAAAGATTTGCCCCACTCAGTACTGTCCCAGTAATTCCAACGGGGACAGCGGCCACCGTCCAAAAATCTTTTGCTGGCTCGACAATTTCCTTCTTTAGACGAAATCTTGAAAAAATTTTCTGTCTAAATTCTGCCATATTAGTATGAATATCCGTCTCTTTGTGTCATGTTGGCCTTCCAGTCAGCCTTTTCTCTCCTTCTGGCTTGACGCTGTGCATATTCTAGACGATCGTTGTACCAGGAGTTTTTAGCTCTTTCTTTGTTTCGTTTTGATATTCCATGAAGAATACCATACCCAGCACCAATGATTAGTCCAGTTTTTCCAGCCTTTCTGAGACCCTTTCCGGTTAGGTTTGCATATCTGCTCTTTGAGAACACTCCTCCAGAACCAGAGCCTATCTTTCTAATTGTATGTATCCCTAGCCCAGCCCCTGCACCAACTAATGCGGTCCCAGCTGCTCCAGTTAAAACTTGTTGGCGAGTGGTCTCAGGTTCTAAGGGCTTTTCTGCTAGAATATCAGAATCCTTCATTCTCTTTAAATTATCTGTGTCATCATACTTACTGAAGGATTTTCTTTTTAGTATATATATTCCCATAATTATACTTGTTGTTCCTTTGATTTTTCGTAGGCAAAGGCATCTTTGTCTATTGCTTTTGCTCCAGCCCTAACTGCTTTATCGCCCCACTCAAACGGCTTCATAGCAGCAAGTCCAACACCAACGGCACCAATACCAGCTAAAGTTTGGCCAGTTCCTGTTGTTAAGAATCTAGCCACCTTTCCTGTATCATCTAGTTTACCGTTTTTAGTGTGATTCTTTTCTAGTTCTTTTAGAAACTGTTGATTATTGCCCTCTTGGAAGGTTATAAATCTTACTGGTTTAGACCCAAGGATGGATTTTGTAAAGCTAGTGTGTGTTTTCCCACTAAGAACGTCTTTTGCTCTCTGTGTTCCTGAGATTCCCTTTAGTCTTTGAATATCTGCAAGTTTTTCTTCTCTTTTAGCTACTCTATTTGCTTGTGCTTCCGCTAAGCCCTTTTCGTCTTTAAATAAATCAGCGGCTCTTTGGAAAATGTTTCTTTTTCCGGCTTTTGCATTATTTAACTTGTTGGTAGCCTTAACAATTCCTTTATCAGTTACTTTTCTATTAAATTTATCCCAAAGAACTGAACCAGAGTTGACCATCTTATCACCGGTATTCTTCATAAAGCCATTGTTGACTTTTTGACCGAGCCTGTTTATTTGGCCACCTCTTGACATATACCAGTCGTTTAAGTATCTGCCTGCTTTTGCTCCAAAAGCCCCTCTTCTACCAGCTGCAATAGTCCCCACAGCAAGGGTTGTTCCAATGACCGCCTTCTTCAGAACAGATCCTTTCTTTTTTCTAGGCTGTTCTTCAGAGTATTGTTTCTGTTCTTGTTGGTTTGCCTGATCCTTTAGCTGTTTTCTTTCTCCTAATGCATAACTTCCAACAGTAACCGCAGGAAATAGAAAAGTAAATCCAGGGCCGAGCCATCCAGCTGAGCCTTCTCCTTTACCAGGAACAAAGTTTTCTTTTGTTGATTTCCAAAAATCCTTCTCCCCAGCCTTGAGATAGTCTTGCCATCCTTTAGTTATTGTTTTACCTGAAGCATCAACCGTTGACTTCCAAGGCTTATTCGCTACACTTTGCCAGCCCTTGCCTAATGCGCCCTTTCTGGCTGCAATAATAGTTCCAGTAACTGCAGCAGCAGTAGCTCCAGCCTTTATGAGTTTTTTCTTTCTCTTCTTTTTCTTTTCTTCTGGATTTTCTTCAGGTCTTGGCAATGGTGCCCCACCAGTGATTCTTTTTCTATCAAGCTGAATTAATTTATCAGCAATGCCACTAGTTGCGGTCATTGTAGCTCCAATAGCTAATCCCTGAGCCAACTTTTTCTGTATATTATTTCCCTTGCCTGTATTATTAAGGGCTCTGGCAAAATCATAAGTAACATTGCCGACTCTTTTTAGAAAGTTTGGATTTGGAGCAGCAAAGATTTTTTGTGTTTCAGAGTACATAGCAATAGTTGGAGTAAATTGGGTAAGTCCCTGAGCAGGCATCCCTCCTCCATTACCATTAACTCCTCCTTTTTTAACTGCTTTAGCTAGATTATTCGTAGCTTTAGCTGCCATTTTCTGACCCTCTAGAGCTGCCTTTCTGTTTGCTTCTTCGATTCTTTTTCGAGCCTTGTCCTGTTCTTTAGCCATCTGCTCTTGTCTAGTCTGCATCTCTCGTTGAATTTTGTTGCCGCTACTACTTAATGCAGCATTACCACCTAGACCAACAGCAGTGGAGGTCATCATTCCTCCTTTTTCTATATCCTTAACTACAAGCCCTCCAGCTTTTGATAGCATCTGTGCTCCTTTAGCAAGGGCAACAGGAGAAAAGCTCTTTTGTCTAAACTCTATCATTTTATTGTCCTTGCTATATTGTTAATGTTGTTTACTCGAGCAGCCGCCGCTGCCTTTGTTGCAGCGATTTTTTGTTGTCCCTGAATCTGCATGTTATTTAGTTGATTTGAGAGATCAATTTTTTGGGCTGCCGCTGAACTCTTTAACTCTTTGTTATTATCTATTCCCTGTTTTAGTTCCATTCCAGTAGTAACGGTGCTCAGTACTGCAAACGGATTAACAGCAAATAATTTTCTTTTAATTATCATAGGCAAGCCTCCTCCTATGATTGTAGGTCTTGTCCTGCGTTCTTTAGTCCACGTCCTAGGCCTCGTGTTCCGGCCTTACCTATTATGTATCCAGCAACGCCACCAAGAATATTACCACCACTCATTTGGAATCCTTTCCAAGCACCAGCTAGTCCTCCAATTGTACCGGCGGTTTTTGTATCAGCTGCTTTACCAACCCCTTCCATAACTCCACCGGCAGTATTCTTGACAGTCTCGCCAACTCCATTTAGAGTATTTTGAACGACTCCGAACGTTTTTCTTTTTAGTCTGTACTTAGCCATTTTCCTGTTCTTCCGTTATTTAGTTCACTTTTTGACTTTTGTATTTCTCTTCCCAGGTTCCCGATTTCTTTCAGTTCCTTTTTAGCTTTCTTAAGGGCCTCTTTCTTTTCTTCCTCTAGATTGACTTTATCTATCTCTTCATGAAGCTCTCTAGTTGTTTTGCCCCTATCAAGTCTATCAAGGTCTGTGTCGTATTTTCTACCTCTTATGAATCCTGGGGCATTAGTGTTTAGAACTTTAGTTGCCGAGAATCTTTTAATTATCATACGTCGAGTAAATACATGTTATAATTAAGTCCGAAAGGAAGAATGTTTAGTGCTGCCACAGCATCCTGAATGGAGTCGAACTCTAAAACAATCGATCTTTCTTTTTTATCATACTCTAGAGTTTCTCCTCTTGGCATGGTCATTTCTCGCTCTATAGCAATGTGGCCAAATTCAATATTTCCATATATATCGCCATTTCCACCGCCGCCGCCATTATTCTTTTTCTTATTATTCTTTTTATTAGGCTCGTCAAACTCTCTTTGTTCGAGCTCAGAATTATTCTTTTGAAAGAATTTTGGTGCATTCATTTTTAGGGAGCTATCCCAGAGTTTTTTATTGACTGGTTTTCCAGGTAATCTAACTCCATCGGGCATCTTAGCTTTAGCTCCGATTTTTAGATACATCCTGAATTTATCTTTTTTAAATGCTTGTGTAGAGATAACAAACCTCTCAATTACTACATTATTGCCTCGAAGGACTGGTAGGAGAGAAGATGTATCAATCACTTTAATTTTATATCTCCAAGGGCTATCTTTTCTCATGAGCTCGTTGTATAGACTCTTCATTGCATCGTACTCGGAGAAAACCTTTTGTCTAAACTCTATCATATTATTTCTTTTTATATACAATTGATAGTTTATATTTTAATGCAAGAAGTTCAATCACACTCATCATCTTTCCTAAGTGTTCATCCTCTGCTGTGTATGTTCTGGTTGATTCGTCTGCCGTCTTGATTTCCATTTTGCAGTAATCTTCCAGTAGCTTTCTTGTATATCTATAAAACCCCTTGTCCTTAACCTGTATTTCATAATAGCCGGATTCATTTCGACAGGCATACATAAGAACCATTGACATTGAATTGACTTTGGAAGCTTCTTCTGCCTTCTTGGGGTCTATAATTTCAAAATCTACGCCCTTCTTTGTAAGATTTTCTATAACGTCCGGCATTAAATCTTGTTTGGCGTATTTACGTTGTCTAAATTCTATCATCCTTGATTTTGTTTTTCAGAAGCCTCCAATATTACGTTAATTTCTTCTAAGAATGTAAATCTATCGTCGAGCACTTCATAAAAATATAGCTCCGCCCGGAATTGACATTGATTAGAGAAATTTGAATTATCGTCGGACTGATATTGATGGTTAAAATCTTCTGTTATCTGTCCCCACTTAACTGCCGCTGTCCACCTTTCTCCATAGCGGTCTGAGGTTTTGAATTCACAGAAATTAGTCAGAAGATCTACGTTATTATATTTGTTTTTAAAGTCGAAGAACAAAGGCATGTCAGGAGTTCTAAGAGTGAATTCAACTGGTTGCCTATGTTGCATGACTCTATCTTCATCATCTCGATAGTTTGGATGATGTATTCTAGTTGGGGTCTGGTCAAAGCGATAGGAGATATAGGAAGTTTTGGACAGTGTTTCTTCTCTATTCCATCTCACCAGTTCTACCCCATAGTCGGAAAGGATTCGTCTAAGTTCAAGGATAAATTGGTCTTGATAATCAATTGACCTAATCACATAATCATCATATCTACGGCGGAGAGTATAAACCGTCGAAGATTCCGAAGTAAGATTTAGATCCGATGACTTAAATATTAATTTTGGGAAATTTCGAATCTTATAACACTTCGGTTTACTTCCGACGGGTCTTAGAAATTTGAGTCCGCCGGAAAAGAATAGGAAATCAATAAACTCCTGATTTTCGACATCTTCCTGTGAAACAACAATAGTAGTAGAATTATAATCTTGGACGACTCTTGACTCGCTGTCCTTAACTATTATCATATGGAAGATATGTTCGTCGGAGGTCATTTTTTGCAATTTTAGACCATTAAGAGTTATGTAAGTTGTTGTAAATCTCTTTGGTCCATTAGTTGGAGTTATTTCTTTATCCCGAGATTCTAAAAGTTCTATGCCAAGCTCATCTGATAAAAGGCCTAGATTAGAACCGGGAGCATAAGTAATCGTGAGTGTGGAAGTTTTAGTGTCTTCAGTCAAGGAATTTACAGCACCTTCACGAATATTAAAAAACTTACAGCCCTTTTTAGATTTTAATACTAGGCCTTTATAGATTATTTCTGACATATTCTTTTTATCGAGTATGTTTTTTCTTTCTCTTTTTTGCCCCACAATCCGAGACCCTTGCCCATTAGGTAAGTAGCTCCAGCAGCCGCAGTCCACATTCCTGCCTTTCCCATAGTCCCGGCTTTATTGTAGGTGTTTTTGATTCCGCCCCACATACCAACCTGATTTCTACCAGCATCTCGCCCCCTTCTAGCAGCATTAACCATATCTGCTTGAGTATACATAGGTGTTGGTTTAGGAGGTGCTGGAGTTGGTTTAGGAGGTGCTGGAGTTGGGGTTAGAGCAGGCTTAGGTGTAGCCGTTTGCACTGCCGGCAAGAAGTTTTGACCATTATTCTGAAGTATTCTTCTTGCATTGTCTACTTCGCCGGGAGTCGATAGGTGTGGATTTTGTACAATATAATTTAATTTATCTATTGCGGCAGCAGAGACAAACAGTTTCCTTTTTAAATTAAATGTAGTTGCCATAATATATTATTTTAATTAATATCCATTGGCGGCGTCATCAATCTTTTTTAGTCCATATCCAGCCAATGCAGTGGTTCCTATCAATGTATATCCAAGACCTTTTCCTACTTTTTTAGCACCAGCTCCAACTTTATTAAAGAATTGTTTATTTTGCTTCCCAGAGGGGCGTTGGCCTGTAGTCCCTTGTCCTGTCCAGCCCAATCCATTATTAGTATTGGCAACGGGTTTAGAAGGTGTTGTGGTTGGTGTTGGTTTAGGAGGTGGAGTAGTTATTGTGGGAGTATGGCTGTTCTTATTGTTGGAAGTTTTCTGTTTTTGCCCTGTAGTCCCTTGTCCTAACCAACCCAATCCATTATTATTAGTGTTGGAAACGGGTTTAGGGGTTGGAGTAGGTGGAGTAGGTGATTTAGGGATAGTGGAGTTGGCCGCTGGTTTTGTTTGAGTTAATCTAGACTGCCTCATTTCTGCTAGCCTTGCCCGACTTTTCTCTGATAGATTTCCAAACCTATCAGCATAATTCATCGGTTTGTTTGCTTCAGCAGTATAAAAATCTCTAGCTGCTATATTTTTTGCGCTTACTACGTCTGTCTTAGTCTTTCCTACACTTACTCCAGCGTTTTCAACATACCCAGACCTAACATTTGCTCCTGCCACTTGTTTCCCTGTACTAATTGCCTTACCACCGTTTTCCCAGGTTTTTGTTACTCCAGTCATCACACTTCTAGGTCTAGCTATACCAGTATTATTCTTGACTTGGTTTAATGCATCATTAAAGTTAATAGTTGTTCCACCTCCTGGAGTAGACTTAGGAGTAGTTTGAAGATTAACAACATTTTTTCCACTGACTTGCTGTGTTGGCGCTGTAAATCTAGGGCCGGGTAATGGCTTTGGTTTAGGAGGTTGAGGTAAATGTGCTTTTCTCATTCGTTCTACAGCAGCAACTGTTGCCCTCCTGGCAAACGTCTTTTCTTCAATACAGAAAGTTTTTCTTTTTAAAGTAAATGTAGTTGCCATATTTTAAAAATGAAAAGAGAGAACCCACCCAAGCCCAGGGTAATGGACAAGGATGAATTCTCTCTTTGAGATTTTATTTGATTAATCTAAGATACTCGAGATCTAAGATTAGAAGCCATACTTGAAGGTAACCTTCTGTACGAGCTCAGGGGCCATATACTTGGTGCCTTCCTGATAGTAGATACCAGAAGCCATCTGAGTCGGGTTGTTGTAGTTACCGATGGTAGGAGTATCTGTTAGAGGCATGTAAATACCACGAGCTAGAGGAGCCATCTGGCCGTCAGCTGTCTTGTGGATTGCATAGAAGGTAGCCTCACCTGCAGCTTCCTTAACGTCAGTAGAACGAAGCACAGGGATACCGTTGTACCAACCAAGTAGGTCATTGATGTAAGACATCTTGGTATTTCTTTCCCACTTACCAATAGCGGAACCTTTCTGGAACTGGTTAGAAGCCTGATTACCAGCGATGTAAGCTGTTACGGTTACACCCTTAACGGCCTTGTTAGCGAGAGCGGATTCTACGTTAATTAGATAGGCGTCAAATAGGTCAACCTGTGAACGATAATCATGGAACTTCTCAGCGAAAGTACCAGCGGCTCTAGTAAGATCAAGGTCATTCATTACATTACCTACATAACCTTCTTCAAGAGTGGAGACGAGTTTGTAGTTGATAACCTTGGTGTAGATTTCACGAAGCTTGGTGAAGAGGAAGGTAGCCATGTCAGCACCAGTGGCTTTCTTCATAGCACCAAGAGCAGCGATATTGTATTCAGCTACGAGCATATCAGGAACGGTAGCTAGACCGATCTGCTGCATCTTAGCGATGAATCTCTTATCGAACTGATGTGCGTTAGAAGCACCAATGGTATTGCTAGGAGTACCAGTAACGTCTTCCTTACCAACAATTAAGAGGCTTTCCTTGGTGGCATCACCAGTGAGAGCTGCGCTGAGTTCGAACTCAACACGACCGTTTAGATAGTTAACGGTACCAGCAGCAAGCTTACCAGCAACTGCCATGAAGTTACCCTGACCATCATCAACAAGTTCAAATTTCTCGGAAGCGGTCTGGACCTTTACACGGACAGTACCAGGGATGAGTTTACGGCCAACGAGAGCACTGTAAGCAGCCTGAGCAGCTACAGGAACCTCAAGCTCGAAGTTACCCATTGCCTGGATATCCTGATAGTGGTCAGGACCGAGGTTAGGAATAACTGAACGCATGTCGGTAACACCAAGAACGTCGAACCAATAGAACAGACCGTTAGGCTGCTCGAAGTCCTTCTCGATGGACATGAAGCCTGCGAATGAGCTTACATAAGAAGCTACAGAGGCATTAAAATACTGAGTGCTTAGAAGTGGAGTCTCGGCATAGCCAGAGAAGGTCTTCTGAAGCAGGTTGCCAGCGTCCTTAAGACCAAAGAGGTCCTTCATCT
>Ga0310691_10006488_pt1 | contig 12451 bp, 9 predicted proteins | sample 176DNAGHGlowgp2_FD_203887 | JGI IMG/M metagenome (GOLD analysis project Ga0310691, IMG submission 203887) | Sheep rumen microbial communities from Palmerston North, Manawatu-Wanganui, New Zealand - 1766 DNA GHGlow gp2 (v2) (version 2) | ecosystem: Host-associated > Mammals > Digestive system >... | reverse complement strand
CGGAGGTGTGTTGTTACTTGCCCCAGGTGTCTGGTGATTTTCTCCACTCAGCCAGCACGGGCTTCGCTTCCTCCTTGATGTATCCGGTCTTGGCGGCCTCGCTGACCACATGGTCATAGTCGCTGAGGGTGTAGAGGGTGACGCCGGCCTCCTGGAAAGCCTCCTCGGCCACAGGGAAACCGTAGGTGAACGATGCCACCATGCCGATGACCTCGACACCGTACTGGCGCAGGGCCTCGACGGCCTTCAGGCTGGAACCGCCGGTAGAGATGAGGTCCTCAACGACGACGACCTTTGTGCCTTGTGGCAGCGACCCCTCCACCTGGTTGCCCATGCCGTGGTCCTTCGGCTTCGGACGCACGTAGACGTAAGGCAGCTCCAGCTCGTCGGCTACCAGCGCGCCCTGGGCGATGGCACCTGTGGCCACGCCCGCCACGGCCTCGGCCTGGGGGAAATGCTCCTGGATGAGGTGGCACAGCTCCAGCTTGACAAAGGAGCGCAGACGGGGGTAGCTGAGTGTCTGGCGGTTGTCAGTATAGATGGGCGACTTCCATCCGCTGGCCCAGGTGAATGGGCTGTCGGGCTGCAGCTTCACGGCCTTCACCTCTAACAGCTTCTGGGCAAAGATGTTCTTGATGTTCTCCATTGTTGTTGAGTGTTTATTGTAATGTCGGCTGCAAAGGTACGACAAAAAAATGACAATCAGACAGGAAAAGCAGAAAAATGCGCATGTCGCCTGCTTAGTTGTCCGTCAGGCTGAAGAGGAACTGCTGTTCGGCATACTCCCACTGCACTACATGGAAGCGGATGAGGCGTGCCAGAAGGATGATGACGCGCGGGCGGGCGATGGCGGTACGCCTGGCGATGGCGTTCAGCGTCAGCCGCTCGCCCTGCATGGCAGCAAGCAGCTTGCTGATGGTGTCGGTGTAGGTCATCATGGCTCCGCGTGTGCTTTGCGCCTCGCGCCAGATGGCCAGGTGCACCGGCGATGCCACGATGTTCTCGTCGGCGATGCGTATATAGGCCCGCTCCTTCCCATCGTCGCTAATGGCGCAGACGGGGCGGCGGTCAGCCGGTGGAATGGTGGCCACGACGATGGTGCGGCCCTCAATGTGATAGGTGTCGAACTTGATGCTGGCCTCTGGACGGCAGTGGCGATAGGCCGCCTGGTGCATGACATAGATTTCCTCCTCAGAGCGCACGCCCGACATGTGTCCGTCGTCGCGCACGCCGATGAGCAGTCGGCCACCGTCAGTGTTGGCAAAGGCCGACACCGACTTGGCCAGCTTTGCGGCATCGGAGACCCTGTACTTGAAATCCTGCTGCTGATGCTCGCCCTGGCTGATGAGGCTTTGAAGATAGTGCTTGTCGTCCATTCGTTATGCGGTAGCCGTCTCAAGCAAACAGCTTGAAGGCGTAGCCCTGCTCCTTCAGCCACTCAATGCTTTTCGGCAGGGCGGTACGCAGCTTGTCGATGGCCTTCAGCGAGTCGTGGAAGGTGATGATGGAGCCGGGGCGCACATAGCGCTTCACATTGTTGAAGATACCCTCGGCCGTCATCCACTTCGAGTAGTCACGGGTGACGACATCCCACATCACCACCTTGTACTTGCGCGACAGCCAGGCATACTGCGGTAGCCGCATCCAGCCGTGGGGCGGACGGAAGTAGTGGCTGTGGATGTAGGCGTTGGCCTTCTCCACATTATACATATATTGCTTGATGGAGTGTCTGAAGCCGCTGATGTGGTTGTGGGTGTGGTTGCCCACGAGGTGTCCCTCGGCCTTGATTTGCTCAAACAGCTCAGGGTACTTACGCACATTGTCGCCCACCATGAAGAAGGTGGCCTTCACGTCATAGTGGCGCAGCGTTTCAAGCAGGAAGGGCGTGGACTCAGGGATGGGGCCGTCATCGAACGTCAGGTACACTGAACGCTCGTGACGGTCCATTCTCCAATACGCTTTCGGGTAGAGCCAGCGGAGGTAAACGGCTGGTTGCTCGATAATCATTCTTTCCTGCTGTTTTTAAAACTCCTAACTCCTAACTCTACTCCAGCTTTCCGCCCTTGGCCACGAAGGTCTCCAGCAGTTTCATCTGCTGCTGCTCCAGCTCTTCCTTCTTGCTCTCGTCGAAGGCGTAGATGCTCCTGACATAGCGCATGATGCCGAACTGGCGCAGGCAGCGTTCGTTGTACTGCTGCATCTCGCGGTCGTCGAAGGACTCGAAGTAGGTGACATACTGCGTGGCGTGCTTCCACAGGTAGTCGAGGATGGGTCGGGCCTTGTCGGGCAGTCCCAGCTGCACATACAGCTGTGCCTCGGTGAGCGATGAGATATCGTAGGGCACGTTCTCGGCGGGCAGTTCCTTGTCGAGTTTCTCCAGCACCTTCAGTGCCTTGTCATATTTCATCTCTGCCGTTTGCTTCAGTGAGTCAGCAACCTCCTGATAGCGTTTGCCCATATCGATGCCCGCCTCTGTGCCGTCGGCACTATAGGCACCGCTGAGATACTCTGACTGCTGCTGCAGCTCGTCGCCCTCAGCGGCCAGCTCTGAGGCCAGCACCACCATCAGCTGGCGGTGGGTGTAGCACATGCGCATGACGGTCTCGTCGAGATAGATGCCCGGCGTGCTCACGCCGCCGAACTTGTAGCGTTCCATCACGTTTTTGTACGTCTTCTCCGTGTCGAAGCTGGTCATGCCCGGCGCGTTGGTGGTGTAAGGCGTGATGCGGTACACCAGTCCTTCCTGCACGAAGTGGTTGTCGAGGTTCATGATGTTCTCGCCACCCACGGTCATGGCCACATAGATGGGCCGCTCCCAGTTGGCGTTGGCCAGCATTTCGAGCATCATCAGCTTGCTCTTGCTGATGTAGCTCTGGCCCTGCAGCGAGATATACATGCGGTCGGGGATGCTGTCGCCCTGGATGAGCATGCCGCTGCGGCGCACGGCATCCTTGTCGATGGTGATGTAGACGCTGTCGGTAGGTATGCAGTGGTATTGCTGGTCGACGGGGTTCATCACCCAGTACTTCAGCACGTTCTTCAGCTCGAAGGGCTCTTCGCCCCAGGTGTTCTTGGCATCCTCGGGCGACTGCTCATAGATGGCGCGTATCTGGTCCTTCAGCTGCGGCACCACGGGAACGAAGTCGTTGGTACCTGACACATACTTCAGACGAGGCCAGGTGATGGGCAGACCCGGCGACTCGTAGGCCGGACGCACCATCTGGTCGATGTACCAGTCGGTGCCCAGATAGCTCAGGTTACACACGCGGGCATCGGTACGCACGCCCTCGGTGTCCTGGTTGTACCACAGGGGGAAGGTGTCGTTGTCGCCGTTGGTGTAGATGATGGGGTTGCCCTCGTCCTGTAGCGACATCAGGTAGTTCTGTCCGAAGTCACGGCAGGTGTAGCGGTCCGAGCGGTCGTGGTCGTCCCACGTCTGCGAGGCCATCTGTATGGGCACTATCAGGCACAGCACGCTCACCACGCCGGCCAGTGCTATCCGCGTCTGTTGCGTCTTCAGCTGTTTCTGCAGCGCCTTCAACAGCCAGTTGACGATGGCTGCCACGCCCATGCCGCACCAGATGGAGAAGGCATAGAACGAGCCGGCGTATGCATAGTCGCGCTCACGCGGCTGCAGCGGCGTCTGGTTCAGGTAGAGGACGATGGCCAGGCCCGTCATGAAGAACAGGAAGAACACCACCCAGAACTGCTGTATGCCCTTGCGGCCGCAGCCGAGCATCTGCCAGAACAGTCCCAGCAGACCCAGGATGAGCGGCATGCAGTAGAACACGTTGTGGCCCTTGTTGTTCTTCAGCTCGTCGGGCAGCAATGACTGGTCGCCGAGGAAGTAGTTGTCGATGAACGAGAAGCCCGTCAGCACATTGCCGTGGTCCTTCTCGCCGTAGGCACCCTGAATGTCGTTCTGCCTGCCGACGAAGTTCCAAAGGAAGTAGCGCCAGTACATGTAGTTGCACTGGTAGGACAGGAAGAAGCTGATGTTGTCCCAGAAGCTGGGGATGGTAATCTTCGTGCCCGGCTGCAGCTTCGAGTCCACCTCGGTACCGCTGATGCCACCGTGCCACGAGTTGTAGAAGCCCACATGGTCAGGACCGTAGGGCGGCTGGCTGTTCGACCACATGCGGGGGAAGAACATGTTCTGTGCATACACGCCCTCCATCTTGTGGTCGGCTATGAAGTATTCGTCGGGGTCGTTGGGGTTGGCCTTCTCCTTCCGCTGATAGACGGGGGCCAGCTCATTGTATTTCCTGTATCCGTTGTCGTCAGGCTCGGGCTCAGACATGTAGGTCTGTCCGTAGAGCAACGGGCGGTCGCCATACTGGTCACGGCTGAGGTAGCTGCCCAGGGTGAAGATGTCCTCGGGCGAGTTCTGGTCCATGGGTGGGTTGGCGCTACTGCGGATGACGATGACGGCATACGTCGAGTAGCCAATCATCAGCATGAGCATGCACAGCAGTGCGGTGTTCTTCAGGCGAGCGCTGATGAGGGGCACGCTGCTGCTGGCACTGCCACGGCGATAGAACAGTGCCCAGCCGACGATGGCCAGTACGATGACGCCGATGATGAAGGCGCTCCAGCCATAGCCATAGAAGGGGATGCCCAGCAGACCGAAGCCTAAGAGGAAGGCAATGTTCTGCCGGCGCCAGTTTTTCTCGGTGGCGCGCTGTGTCTCATAGATGGCCCAGATGACACTGCCGACGAGCAGTATCAGATAGACGTACACGCCCGTGTTGAACGGCATGTGCAGCTCATTGACAAAGAACAGCTCAAACCATCCGCCCACGGTGATGATGCCCGGCACGACGCCGTAGAGTACGGCTGCCAGGATGATGAACGACACCACTAGGGCCATGAAGGCGCCCTTGGCGTTGGCGTTGGGGAAGCGCTTGAAGTACCACACCAGCACAATGGCCGGCAGGCACAGCAGGTTCAGCAGGTGAACGCCGATGCTCAGGCCCGTCATATACATGATGAGCACCAGCCAGCGGTCGGCATGCGGCTCGTCGGCGTGCTCCTCCCACTTCAGGATGAGCCAGAACACCACGGCGGTGAAGGCCGAGCTGTAAGCGTAGACCTCGCCCTCGACGGCTGAGAACCAGAAGGTGTCGCTGAAGGTATAGATGAGTGCGCCCACCAGGCCCGAAGCCTCAATGGTGATGAGCTTCGACTGCGTCAGGTCTTCCCAGCCGTTGGTCAGCAAGCGCCGCACCAGATGGGTGATGCTCCAGAAGAGGAACAGGATACATGCCGCTGAGAGCAACGCGCTCATGGTGTTCACCATGCGTGCCACCTGCGAGGGGTCGCTGGTGAACTGAGAGAACAGGTTGGCGGTGAGCATGAAGAAGGGAGCACCGGGCGGGTGTCCGATTTCCATCTTATAGCCAGTGGTAATAAACTCGGGGCAGTCCCAGAACGATGCCGTGGGTTCAATGGTGGAGCAATAGACAAAGGCGGCTATGAAGAATGTGAGCCAGCCCAGCACATTGTCCACGAGACGAAACTGTTTCATTCCTAATGAAGAAGTTGTTTTAACGTTAAATTCTTATTCAGCCTGCAAAGGTACTTATTTTAATTAAAAAGGCAAAGGAAATTGTAGAAAATTACGGAAAAAGCAAATCTTTAAACATTATTTGTAGGCGAAACGAAAAGAATGTGCTATCTTTGCATCTGTATTTAACAAGCTAACGACACACTGCCATGAAACGATTTCTTGCTCCGGCACTGCTGCTGTGCCTGCTGTCAGCACTGCCCGTCACCGCCCTGGGACGCGAAGCCACTGTGGCCTCGCCGGGTGGCAACCTTGTAGTAACCATCAGCGACGAAGGCCCTCAGGCCACCTACGCCGTCACCCTCGGCGGGCAGCCCATGGTGCTGCCCTCGGCACTGGGCTTCAAGGCCGACTTCGGCGACTTCACACAGAAGCTCACCATCACCGCCACGAAAGCCGTGCCGGTAGACAAGCGCTACACGATGCGCCAGGTCAAGCAGTCGCAGTTCCACTATGTGGCCACGCTGCTCACCGTTGACTTCGAGAACGCCCGACAGCAGAAGATGAGCATGGAGTTCTCTGTCAGTGACAACGATGTCGCCTTCCGCTATCTCATTCCCCGACAGAAGAACGACAATCCCAAGAGCGCCGTCATCCTTGAGGAGACGACGGCCTTCAGCCTGCCCGCTGGCACCACCACCTTCCTTACGCCGCAGAGCAAGGCCATGGTGGGGTGGGAGCGTACCAAGCCTAGCTATGAGGAGGACTACCGTGTGGACCGCCCCATGACGGAGCGCTCGCAGTTTGGCGAGGGGTACACGTTCCCGTGCCTGTTCAGGGTTGGGGGTGCTGGGGCTACTGGGGCTGCTGGGACTACTGGGAGGTCTGGGAGTGCTGGGACTACTGGGGCTTCTGGGACTACTGGGAGTTCTGGGACTACTGGGAACTCTGCGAGTTCTGGGACTACTGGGAGTGCTGAGGGATGGGTGCTGATTAGTGAGACAGGCGTCAGCAGCCAGTACTGTGGCAGCCACCTCTCTGACTATAAGACTGTTGGGGCTTCTGGGGCTTATCAGATTGCCTATCCTATGGCGGGCGAGAACAATGGCATCGGGTCGGCCACCCCTGGCATCGCCCTGCCTGGCACGACACCCTGGCGCACTATCACCATGGGTACCACGCTGAAGCCTATTGTTGAGACAACCATCCAGTATGATGTGGTGGAGCCGCTCTATGAGCCTTCACTGCCCTACACTTACGGCCGCTACACCTGGAGCTGGCTCATCTGGCAGGACAACAGCATCAACTACGACGACCAGGTGCAGTTCATCGACCTGGCTTCGAAGATGGGCTTCGAGTTCTGTCTGGTTGACAACTGGTGGGACAAAAATATCGGACGCGAGCGCATGGCTGAGCTGTCGCGTTACGCACAGTCGAAGGGCGTCTCTCTGATGCTGTGGTACAACAGTAACGGCTTCGAGAACGACGCGCCGCAGACGCCTCGCCAGTGCATGAACAGCAGCATGGCTCGCGACAGGGAGATGGCCTGGCTGCAGAGCATCGGCGTGAAGGGCATCAAGGTGGACTTCTTCGGCGGCGACAAGCAGGAGACCATGAAGCTCTACGAGGACATCCTCTACAATGCCAACCTCTATGGCCTGCAGTGCATCTTCCACGGCTGCACGCTGCCGCGAGGCTGGGAACGCATGTACCCCAACTACGTGGCCTCTGAGGCGGTGCTGGCCAGCGAGAACGTGTTCTTCACTGAGCAGCATGCCAAGACACAGGCCTTTGAGCTGACCATGCACCCCTTCTGCCGCAATGCTTCTGGCACCATGGACTGGGGCGGCATCATCATGAACAAGTATCTGTCGAAGGACAACAAGGGGCGTCACAAGCGCTATACCACCGACATCTTCGAGATGGCCAGCGGCATCACCAACCAGACCGCCGTGCAGTGTGTGGCCATGCAGCCCAACAACCTGACGGAGAATGAGCTGCCCCAGTTTGAGCTGGACTGGCTACGCGCCATGCCCACTACATGGGACGAGACGCAGTTCATCGACGGCTATCCCGGGCGTTATGTCGTGCTGGCCCGCCGCCATGGCGACGACTGGTATGTGGCTGGCCTCAACGCACTCAAAGAGCCGCTGAAGCTCACGCTCGACTTGCCTATGTTCACTGCCGGCTCACAACTGAAATACTACGTCGACGACCGCAAGAGCGGCCAGCCTGTGCTGACCACCCTCAAGGTCGACAAGAAGGGAAGGGCAAAAGTGGAGATTCAGCCCAATGGAGGTATCATCCTTCAGAAGTAGGGTGCCGCTACGCTGCTAAAGCCTTATTTCCTAATATGTGCCTTATAGATTTTCATGTCTTTGGTATACTTGTCAGTGTTTCTGCAAATGTACACATTTTTTGCGGGACTGCCAAGAAAAAGACAAAAAAAGTTGCGTCTACAGCGCGATAGGCACTATTAGTTTCAGACTGACGTTGCGCCCCATGTTGCTGATGGGGCCGTCCTCGGCATATTTCAGTCGGCTGAGGTGCGCCGTGTAGGCACGGTCGAAGAGATTCTGCGCCGTGATGAACAGCGAGCAGAGACGGCGCCCGTGCACCATGATGTCCGTTCCAGCCGATAGATTAACTAATGTGTAGGAGGGCGTGGCCGTCTCGGTGCCGTTGGCCGTGTGTGCATGGCTCTGTTTCAGATAGCACTCCAGCCCGGCTGACACGTAGGTGTTGTTCAGCCAGCGGCGACCGTCGCGCACGATGTCATAGCGCAGGTCGCTGGTCCAGCGCGGTGCCGGCATGAAGGGCAGGTAGCGCGCGTCCTCCGCCTGGTGCAGCTGCACGCCATTGACCAGCGAGAAGGTGTTCTCGAAGTGTAGCGGCTCCACAGGGTGAATGTCTACCATGGCCTCGCCGCCCCACAGCCGGGCATGGCCAGCCTGGTACTGATAGCGGTCGGCATCGGCATCCAGACGCTGCAGGAAGATGTAGTTGCTGATGTCGCTGGCAAAGAGCGAGAGCTGTGCCGAGACAATCTCTGAGCTGTAGTCTATGCCGAGGTCACCCTGCCAGCTGTACTCCGGGTCCAGGCTGCTGTTGCCCAGCTCATAGCGGAAGGTGCCCTCATGGCTCCCGTTGCTGCCCAGCTCGCTGAGGTTGGGTGCCCTGAAGCCGCGCGCAATGTTCAGGCGCAGGTTCGTATGCTGGCTGACGTTGATGATGGCCCCCAGGCTGCCCGTGGCCCCGTTGAAGTTGCGGCTGAAACCCGTAAAGCACAGCTCGCCGTCGTCGGTCAGCTCATAGCTGTGCAGGTGACGATGGTCCAGGCGCACGCCGCCGCTCAGCGTCAGCCGTTCCATCTGGCAGGTGGCCGAAGCAAAGATGCCAGCATCGATGAGACTGTAGGAGGGGATGAGGTATTCGTGCCCCAGGTTCTCCGAGTGCTGCCACATGCCACCGGCACCGGCGGCAAAGCTCCAGCAGCTGGCAGCGCTCCACTGGTAGCGCGCATCATAGTTCACCGTGTGCAGACGGAAGTCGAGTCCGTGAGCGCCAGCCTCGTGCTCATGCTCGTCGGCTTCATGTTCATGTTCATGTTCTCCGTGTTCGTGGTCGTGGCCATACTCCTTGCGGCGGTTCTGCTGGTAGCCCACCAGCACCTTCAGCGTGCCATTGCCCACGAGGAACGAGTTGTCGAGCGCAGCCTTGTAGTGGTATATCTTCTGATAGGCCTCCGACGGCTCAAGTCCACCGTCGGCATGGCGCTCGCCGGTGACCAGTCCTGGCTTCAGGTGGTATGCCGACAGCTTCAGGTGGCTGTATCCCCACGAGCGGTTCACGCCAACCATTCCCGTCAGGGCGCGCTCGCTGAACTGCGAGCCGGGCACCCTTCCGTCGCGCTTGTTGGTGTATTCGTCGGCCTCCTTCTGGCTCCATCGCCAGTTCCACACCACGCCGCCCTGGTTTCCGGCGAAGTTGGTGGTGTAGGCCCACAGACGTTGGTTCGTCTGGTACTCGCCTCCCACGCTGGCCGCCATCTTTCCCTGTGGCATGATGTGGTCTTCGTGCATCACCAGCACGCCGGCCAGGGCATCGCTGCCATACATCAGCGAGGCCGGGCCTTTCAGTATTTCCACGCTGTGCACCGTCTGCGGGTCTATCTCTATGCCGTGCTCGTCGCCCCACTGCTGTCCCTCCTGGCGCATGCCGTCGTTGACCACGACGATGCGGTTGTAGCCCATGCCGCGTATGATGGGCTTGGAGATGCCGCTGCCCGTGGTGAGCTGGCTGACACCTGGCTGATGGGCCACGGCATCGATGATGTTGGTGGCGGCCGTCTCTTGCAGCTCACGCGGTGTGAACACACTCACCGGCGATGGGGAGCGCGATGCCAGCGAGCTGCCTGTCAGTCCCGACACCACCACCTCGTTCAGCATGGCATTGTTCTCGTGTAGAGAGAAGTTGAGCGTGTGCACCGTGCGCAGGTCTATGGTCTGCATGATGGTCTGGTGCCCCACATAGCTCACCTGTATGGATGTCCTGACGGCAGGCAGGTCGTTCAGCTGGTAGTGGCCGTTGTTGTCGCTGATGGTTCCTACCTTCAGTTCGGGCAGGTAGATGCTGGCCCCTACCACCAGCTCGCCGGTGGCCGCATCGGTAATGTCGCCTTGCAGTGACGTCTTGCTCACTGCGGGGCTGGCTGTCGCAGCTATGGTCATGCAGAGCAACGACAGAATAAGATATATTTTTTCCATTCTGATTGTGACTATCATGTGGTATTTTTTGACGTTATCTTACATTCTTACATTCGGCATTGATTATCAGTCGGTTACGGTGTAACTAACTTTCATTTATCTTACATTTATCTTACATTATCTTACATTGTTGCATTGGCGTGCAGGATGCGGTCGTCCGAAAAATCCGACGTGGGCGGACAATTATCCGAGCAGGTCGGATTGCTTCGGAATGTAAGATAAATGTAACTTAAATGTAAGATAATTACAGGCTAACGCGTTGATAATCAGTGGTGAATGTAAGAATGTAAGATAAATGCCTTTTTTCATTTTCCGCAAGTTCTGCGAATGTAAAAGTTGAACTAAAGTATTAGCTCTCTCAGTCAGAATGATGGCGGGGCACGTGAAGCATTGATGCCTACGGTGGCGGTGGGGCACAACTGGTTGCCCGGCTCAATGTAGGCAGTGGCTTTACGGATAAACAGAATGGCACTTGTGGCGGCGGCACACAAGTAAGGCAGGCTGACAAACTGACAGAGCACGCAGTCGTGCAGCTGCATCGACTGCTGGTCCAGGTGTCCGCCGCAGTGGTGGTCGACACAGGCCGTACATGAGGCACCGGAATGGCTTGCCTGCTCATGAACGTGGAGCGACGACAACAGCAGCATGGGCACGAATACTGCCAAGAGCATCCATGCCGAAAAACGTCTCTGTCGGGTCTCTCTCGAACTCATTCCTGATGTGTCCGTTCAGTTTGGGGTTGCAAAGGTAGCAAAAATAACCATATAGCGAAAGAAAATAGCCCTTTTTTTTGTCTGTCTGCCCTAAAATGACTATCTTTGCGCCATCATGGCAAAACGGAAACAAAACTACGACGACATCAAATCCACGCGTCCTTTGCTCTGTCCTGATGGCAAGTACCGCTGGGTGTACGACGTGCCTATGCTGAAGAACCCCAGCATCCTGTTCGAAGTGTTCTTTGTGCTGGGCGTCAGTTTCGGCGTGGTGTGGCTGTTCGTGATGCTTCTTGGAGGATGCAGCAGTCACTTCCGCTTGTCCGAGATGTGGGACATCACGCGTGGCTTCCTGATACTTATTGCGGTTTTCTTTGTGTTGGGCTGTGTGGCCTATTTCTTTGTTTCCTGGTACTATGGCTGGAAATACAGTATCCTGTTCATCATGGACGAGCAGGAGGTGGTGCACAAACAGCTGCCCGGCACCGAGGGCAAGGCCCGCGCCATTGGCAAGCTGACGGCCCTGGCCGGGGCGGCTGGCGGCAAGGCGGGCATGGCAGGCATGGGCATACTCATTGCCAGCCGCACGTCGATGTCCAGCAGCTTCAGCAGTGTGAGCCGCATCATAGCCTGCCGTCGGCGCCACCTGATAAAAGTGAGGGAACGCTTCAGCCGCAACATGGTTTTCGTGGCCGACGAGGACTTCGACTTCGTCTATCAGTTTCTTTGTGCGCACTGCCCTCATGCGCGTAAAGACTAACGACGGTGGGGCCTTCGGGCTTCGTGCGTCATCTCTTTTTATGAGGGGTTGAAAGAAAAATGCGATTTTTCTTTGCATTTTGCTCGTTTATTCGTACCTTTGCCGCCGCAAGAACTAAATTTCTGTTTTTAACGATGACAAAATGAAACGTAAAGCTTGCAAATGCAGGACTCTGTCAGTAGCGCTGGCAGTGTTCAGTTGTGTTGCCGCCATGGGGCAGCGAAACAGTACTGATTGGCTAAAGGACGTGGCAGACCGTATTCAGCTGCACGGCTATGCCCAGGGTGGCTTCAACTACACTCACAACGACGGGAAGGACGTCAACACCTTTGAGCTGAAGCGGACCCTCTTCTGGGCCAATGCACAAATCACCGACCGTGTGTCCTTCCTCTTCATGCACGACTTCAGCAGTGTCGTGCAGGAGTATTACATGGACTACCGCTTCAGTAACAACAAGGCGCTGACCGTGCGCCTGGGCCAGTTTAAGAACGGTCTGTCATACGAGAATCCTCTCTCCCCGACCTCTATGGAGGCTATTGACGTGTACTCCGAGGGTGTCACCTACCTGACGGGCTGCGGCAGCGACCCCCTGCTGGGTGTGCAGTATGGCCGTGACCTGGGACTGGCCATCTTCGGCGAGACCAACGACCAGAAGCTGCGCTATGAGCTGGACGTGATGAACGGGCAGGGTATCAACCGCAAGGAC
>Ga0310691_10006487_pt1:5000-7500 | contig 12452 bp, 7 predicted proteins | sample 176DNAGHGlowgp2_FD_203887 | JGI IMG/M metagenome (GOLD analysis project Ga0310691, IMG submission 203887) | Sheep rumen microbial communities from Palmerston North, Manawatu-Wanganui, New Zealand - 1766 DNA GHGlow gp2 (v2) (version 2) | ecosystem: Host-associated > Mammals > Digestive... | reverse complement strand
CCAAGTTCGAATAAATAGAGTCACGATCATCAATATCGTCCACATCTTTAAGCGCATCCATATAGTCCTTAGCAGGATCGCTATCATCATCAATACCATCAATATCCACATCATCAAGCGCTTCCATATAGTCCTCAGGATCGAGATCATCAATAACTATTTTCAAATCCAGCTTGTTCAGAAATACCGTAATGAAAGGAAGATAGGAGTTTGTCGCTAGGGATTTGACCAAATAGGATCGTCCAGTTCCTATAGGACCTATCACTAAAATACCCCTAGAGGGGGATAGGGCTAGGCGGAACGAAAAGGGTTTTGGTTTTCCATGAGATGGGAAATGCAAACTATTAGCCCCACACGAGGTTTGTGAATAAGTGATTGTCTGATAATGAGCAAGGAATATCCGTCTTTCTGCTAAACAGGATGTATTGAACTCATAATTCATTAGATCCTTTTGATGAATGTCAACTACGTATCGTAAGTAAATTGCTCCCGCTTGTTCAAACATTTGATAACCATAGTCACTCTTTACTAAATGATCAATATGAGTCAGACTCCATAGAATTTGATCAATCCCTTTTTCTGGCCTTAAGGTGGAGAAATGAAACGAGTAAACTCTCTCTTTATCCAAAAACCAATCACAGGTCTCGATCCAGGATTCTATTTCATCATGAGTCGGAAACCTTTGTCCTTTTCTTATCCATGAATAGATCTCTTTACTTGTATGACTTAGATGTCTCGTATTTCTCGAAAAAGTGATTCGATTGATGGGATTTGGTATGATACTTATGAGATCGATGAGATTGAAAAATCTCTTCTGTATTAATTTGACCCCATAAGCGGGACCACCACCAAATAGCGCAAAACCCAGTATTTCTGCTAGAAAATCTTCTAATTGTTCCCGAGCAACTAGAAAGAGATTCTTTAACCAGAAAGAATTCGGTTCAGGTTTAGGATACCCATTCACAAGTTTGTACACCTCAAGCGTGTATGATGGAATCGTCAAAGATTTTATCCTCTCGAATTCTGTCTGTAACTCACTAGAGTCTAGGGAAACAGAGAAAAGAAGTACCTGAACGAGACATCCAGCAAGAAGAAGAAGTAAAAGGCTTGAATAGAGGAACTCCCGAACATTTGGCGAGCTCAGATGTGTCGATATCAACGGTGACTCATTATTTCGATGAATCATTTCTTCGACCCGAAGAAGCCTACGGAAACACTTCCACGAAATATCACTTGATATCTCACTTATCGGTGCCCACAATACCCACAATTTTAGCTTAAGAGCTCGCCATTTTAGCTTAAGAATTCGCCATGCTGATCTGTGCATAATATAATGAAAATTGGATACAAATTTGTGACTGCTACTTAGCATCGGCAATAGGTCTGAAAAAGCATCTAAAAATATCAAATTTAGATATTTGTACCCTGTCGAAGTAAAGAACCAAGGCATATATGTTTGGAATAGATTCCATTTTGAGAGAGTTGAAAAAGCACTATCTCGTTGAAAGGTTCTACCCATCTGCCCTTTCTCAACGCCTTTCTTTAGCCAATTTCGCCAAAGACGCAATTTTTTACTCGTTTCGGATGGTAAATATTTCTCAGAACGTGGAGTGTGAATCAAACCCAGGTTTGAATTGAAATTCAGATACTGATACAAGTTCTTCCTTTCTGAATCAGATAGATTCATATCTGAAAGAGGTTGACAATAAGTTCTTTCCAAATTGACTATTTCTTCCTCTGTTAGAGGTGTTCCAGAAATGTCTGCGATCGAGTAAATAGTTCTACGAACGAATAGATCGGATCGAATTGGAAAACGGAAAGATTTGTACAAGTTATACCTTTCGTTACCCCTTTGTGGAAAACCGTTAGGTATGAATATGTTAGATACCTGTGACTCGATTGGTGAAATAGTATCTCTCTCCAAAAAAGCATGTTTTTTTTTACCGACGCACAAAGAAAATTTTTTGTTGCGAATGAACAAGATATTTAGGAATTGTCGATACGTAAAATCATAATTCTTGATACGGGCCTTTTCCATATAAAAAGGGAATCTTTTGTTACAATAGAAGAAGAAGTGATGTGGATTATTCAAGAATCGAAGTCGATTTGCTTTATAAAAAGAAGATATCAATGAACTTCTATGAAATGCTTTTACGGGATTCAGCCAATTGTCTTGATCGCAGGATCTTATTGAGAAATAGGAATCCGTGTTATCAAAGGATTTCCTGCGATTCTTTCTAGTATGGGAGTCAATCATCCACTTCCACTTTGGTATCTTATTGAACAAAAAGGGTGATATTGTTCCTCCATTGATCAATAATTTCGATTTTTTGGAAGTATCATGATCATCCGCTTTCCATTTTTTCAAATGAACGGTTGGAAGACCTAGTGATTTTAACAACGGATTGCAGAGTTGATCATTCGGACCTTTCAATTCATAAATGTGGATCTCGGACCTATGAATGGGCATATTCCCTAAACTCACAAAGAAAAAAGGAAG
>Ga0310691_10006486_pt1 | contig 12454 bp, 8 predicted proteins | sample 176DNAGHGlowgp2_FD_203887 | JGI IMG/M metagenome (GOLD analysis project Ga0310691, IMG submission 203887) | Sheep rumen microbial communities from Palmerston North, Manawatu-Wanganui, New Zealand - 1766 DNA GHGlow gp2 (v2) (version 2) | ecosystem: Host-associated > Mammals > Digestive system >... | reverse complement strand
CTGCCATGTCGGAGCGAAGGTTGTCTATATCCACAAGACCGGCCGGAACGACGGACCACTCCGGCTTCTTGCCCTTCGCGGCCAAAGCGTCGTATTTGCGCTTCTGGCGCGCATAGCGGGCAGTCTCCTTTTTGTTGTTCTCAATACCGCTGTAATACTTCTCAACCGCGTAATCGATGGACGAGCCGAAGGTGTGGGTAAGGCTGTCCTTCACCACTTCAAGAGGGTTGATGCACTTCGCAACCAAAGGCTTTAAGCGCTTTACGGCTGCCTCCACATCCTCCTTCTTCGGCTCTCCCTGAAACACCGGAAGTTCTTTCTCAAGGGCTGCAATCGCTGCCTCACGGTTTGCGTCGGTCTCCTTGATGGACTGCTCCACGCCGAGGGCGGTCTTCTCCATGAACTCCTTGATAAAGACCTCATCCGCTTTCTTGCGGGTCAGGTCATTGAGAGCTTTCACGCTGTCGGCTTTCGGGATTGCATTTTCCGCAAAGGTCATATAACCGGCAAGGGTGAACGTGTTCGGTACATCAAGAGCAATTGCCTCGTCGGCGATCTCCTTGATGGTCTGCACGGCCTTCATCAGCTGACTGTTGTCGTTTGATTTCATTGCCTTGCGGCGAAGGGACGAAAGGGAATCCGCTGCGGACTTCATCTCCTGCGCGCGGTCGCGAACCACGAAATAGGAAACGGAGCCTTTCGCGGCGTGCGCCAAACCGCCCATGTCACCGGAGGGAACCATCTCCTTCGCGTTCGCTAGACGCTCCAGGATGTTCTCCGCGCGGGCGCTGGCCTCCTTTGCAAGCTCCAGCGCATCGGTGTATTCGCTCTCCAGCTTTGCATGGCACTTCTCCATGTCGCGAAAGCGCGATACATAGGATTCGGCATCGGCAACGCCGGCCGCCTCCATCTTCTGCTTCATGGCCGCAAGCATCGCCTTCATATCCTTCCGGCTCTCTCTGCGCGCGGTCTTGTTCTTTAAAAGCATGGCCTCCGTCAGCTGCTGGCCGATTCTCATGATCGGGTTTAAGCTCGAGAGGGGATCCTGGAAAACCATGGCAATCTTGTCGCCGCGGATCTCGTGAAATTCCTCCTCGGATATTTTCAAAAGGTCCTTATCGCCATAGAGAATCTTGCCGTTCTCAACGACGGCATTTGCCGCGGAAATGCCCATGATGGCCTTGCTGGTCACCGACTTTCCGGAGCCGGACTCGCCTACGATGGCGAGGGTTTCGCCCTTGTAAAGGTCGAAACTGATGTCGCGCACCGCCTGCACCTTACCGTTCTGGGTACGGAAGGAGATACGCAGATTTTTTACACTGATTTTCGTCTCTGCCATTATTCTTCCGCTCCTCTCAACGAAGGGTTAAATGCATCCCGCAGGCCGTTGCCGAACAAATTGAACGCAATCTCCAAAAGGGAGATGAAGAGCGCCGGGAACAGCAGGATATGCGGGTTGGTGGACATGTAGGTCTGTCCGTGGGAGAGCATCGTACCGACGCTGGTGATTCCCGACGTCTCCAGATTGACGATGCCTAAGTACGTCAGCATGGACTCGCTGTACACAACGCCCGGAATAATCAACACCGTACTGGTGATGATGGTACCGATGGCGTTGGGGAAGATGTGCCGGAAAATAAGGCGCTTGTCGCTGGCGCCCAGGGTTCTCGCAGCAAGCACGTACTCCTGGTTTTTGAAGCGGTAGAACTGCATTCGCACGCGGCCCGCGATACCGATCCATCCGGTCATGACAAATGCGAACAACAGGGACGGAACCGGCCCCACCTTCTTCGCAAGGTGCATCTGGAACAGTGTTGCAACGACAAGGAACGGAACCTCGCCGAGAATTTCGGCGATACGCTCCATCACGAGGTCGGCAACGCCGCCGTAGTAACCTTCCACGGAGCCGTAGATAACGCCGATGAAGAGGTTGAGCACGGAAACGCAGATTGCCAGCAGGAACGAGAGTCTCGCGCCGAAGGCAAGGCACATGAAGATGTCCTGGCCATGCTGGTTCGTACCGAACACATGGTTCGCATAATGACCGTTTAAGTAGTTATAGTATTCCTTGTAAAGCACGCGCAGATGGAATCCGGTCTGGTTCTTCACGGCGTAAACCACATGAAGTCCGCCCTCACCGTCTCCGGGAATGTCCATCCGGAGAGAATCGTACTGCCCGTACGTAAGATTCTTTTTCATCAGGTAATCCGCTTCATAAATCGGATTGCCGTTCTCATCATGGTTCTTCGTCTCACCGGCGGTCTTGTCCGTCTCGTCCGCCAGCTTGTACCACAGGTTCGCTCCGTTGGTTACTGCAACGAAAGAAGTCTTGTAGTTGGCAGGCATCGGGTAGACGACCTGGATTCCGGTGTTGTTCTGATACTCCTTGAGCGCATCGTACTCCTCCTGCGTCAGGTCGACGTAAGTGAAACCGACCTTCTCGTAGGAATCCACATACAGCGTGTAGATTCTGTTCCCCGAGAGGGGGTCCGTCTCCGCATTGCGGACCTCTTTCACTGCGGAGGTGCCGTACTCCTGCCCGATGGAGTTGTAGTAATCGTACCCCGCCTGGGACTCACTCTGCTCCGTGCAGCCGTCCCAGCCGAGCCATGCAAACAGCTCCGATTTGGGAAGAACCATCTTGTAGTAGCCATCGCGGTCGCTGACCTTGTAGGGAGACGCGATTGGCACGATAAATGCATACAAAAACAGGATAAAAATGATGACAGCCGCGGCAACGGAAGACTTGTTCTTCTTAAACCGTCGCCATGCATCCCGAAGATACCCGACCGGTTTTGTGTCGAGTTTCTTATCGGCAATTTTGCCCTCTCTCTGGGCAAATACGAATTTATCTTTCGGCAAATTATTGTAATCCATATTACCTTGCCCCCATCTTGATTCTCGGATCGATAAATCCGTAGCTCAGGTCAACCACAAGACTTGCAACCAGGCCGACCAACGTGTAGAAGAATGTCAGCACCATGAAGAAGTTGTAATCACGCAGGTTGATGGAGGTGATGTACAGCTTGCCGATGCCCGGGATACCGAAGATCCCCTCGATAATCAGGGAGCCGGCCAGGATATCGATGATCAAGCCGAGAATCATCGGCAGAATCGGTACCATGGCGTTTCGCATCGCATGGCGCGTAATGGCCTGATTTTTCGTCAGACCTTTGGTTCGAGCTAACAAAAGGTAATCACCTGTGAGCACTTCGGACAACTCCGCGCGGGTATAACGGGTAAGAAGCGCAATTGTACCGAAGGACAGGGAAAGGACCGCCGGACACATGGATTTAAACATGGTCCAGCTGAACAAAGAGGCAGTCTCCCGAGAGGCCACCGTGAGAGAGAACCAACCGGTTTTATAGCACAGGAAATACTGTACCAGGAACGCATACACATAACTGGGTACGGAAACGATAAGCATGACCACCGTCGAGACGACATGATCCTGCCATTGATTCTTTCGAAGTGCGGCATAGATACCGAACAAAAGTCCGAGCGGCAGAGCGATGATGATTGAGTACAGGTTGACCACAATCGTGTACGGCATCTTCTCCTTGAGGACGTCGAACACGTTCTGGCTGATGTACATCTGCTCGCCGAGGCCGAAATCCGGGCTCCATCCCTTTCCGGACGTGCCTCCGAAATTAAAAACGTTCTTCCAGTAGATCCAATATTGCGTCAGAATCGGTTTGTTATAGCCCATCTTCTCACGACGCTCAAGCACGAGGTTATAGTCACGGCCCTGTGCCTTTGCGTTGGGAAGCGGAAGCATTTTGACAAGAATGAAGCACATGGTCGCGATGATAAAGAACGTCACGAACATGAGCAAAATTCTCTTGATTACATACTTTAGCATACCCTCATGGTTCCTTCCGGTAGTTTCTACAATAAACGCAAGAACACAATCACGGGTGTTTTGCCCGTGATTGTGCCGTGCGTATCAGACAAATGCGTGTCTTTCAACTTGTGCCGGCTGCCTGCCGGCGGTGGGTTCCGTTATCAGTACTTCAGCGTGCTGGCAACCTTCTCCCACTCCTCATCCGTATACTTGAAGGTGTAGAACTGGATTCCGCCGAAACCGATCAGGTCGATGTACTGCGTAATCGCATAGTCACCCTTCTGCGAAACCAGCGAAGCGCTGTTTCTGTAATACATAGGAATCGTGCAGAAGGAACTCAGGTACGTCTTCTCAAGCAGGCCGTAGAAGTTTGCCTTCGTCATTGCATCGTACTTAGAGAAGTAGTCGAGAGTCTTGGCACCGTCCTTCGAAGTGATCTTGCATTCCGGATCGGAATCATCCGCCCAGAGCGCCCACTTCTGAAGAGAAGCAACATAGTCGTCACCGTCAACGTTAATCTTAACCATAACTTTCGAGGTGTCGAAACCATACTCCATCTGCTGACCGTTACCGGTAGGATCATCGCAGTAGCACTCATACAGAATCGTGTACGGAGCCGAAGCTGCGCCGCCCCAGGTGGAGAAGATCATGTCCGTGTTACCGGAGTACATGGTGTTGTAGTAGTCCGCATCAACCGTCATCTTCAGGGAAACCTTACCCTCGAATCCGGTGCCCTCGCATGCCGATTTCAGGGCATCATTGAGGAAGTTGAACATCTGAACGTAGATATCATCCGACTGGTAAACTAGCATCTCGATCTCAACCTTCGAGGTTCCGTCGTAGGACTTGTCGGCGATGCACTCGTCATACGCCTTCTTCATGTACTCTCTCGCCTCGTTGATGTTGAAACCGGTGATGGCATCGTAAGCTTCCTCAAGGTCGCCGTACTCTGCGTCATCGCCGAACTTCAGGCCGTAGAGACCTACCAGAGCGCCCATAGCGCCGTCCGTATCACGGTAAGCAGAACCGGAGAACGGATCGTAAATGTACATCGCGTTCAGAAGACCGAAGCCTGCCGTACCTGCAGAGGTGTAGGACGAAGCAAACTTAGCACGGTCAATCGCCAGCGAATATGCGTGGCGGAAGTTCTCATTGGCAAGGATCTGCGTGCCTCTCTTGGCAAGGGATTCCTTATCCGTATTGAACGTAATCTTGGTGGTGTAGGACTGCGGCGTATAACGGATGTAAGGGCTCGTGCTGTACGTCTTCATATCCTCACTCTGAAGGCCGATATTGTCAATCTCACCCTTCAGGAAAGCAAGGAGCTGCGTCTCGTGCTTTGCAATAACCTGAACGGAAATCTTGTCTGCCTGATACTGACCCTTGTGATTGCCGTCCGAGTAGCCAAACCACTTGTCGTTGCGCTCGAACGTAATCTGCTTGTCAGCCTGGAAGAACGTAAGGTTGTAAGGGCCGTAGCTTGCCGTGGTCTCAACGCTCGTACCGTAGGTCGTGGTGATGGTGGCAATGTTCGGGCTGTCCTTCTCTACTTCGCGCTTGTTATCGTCAAAATACTTCTTGCAAGATTCCCAAAGGTCCTTCTTGACAAGATAGGAAGAACTTAAGTTGTAAGGTACAAAGTAGTTCGGATCCGCAGTAGGATTGATCGTAACCATAACGATCTCATAGTCGCCGGTCTTGAAGAAGCCGACATCTTCCCACTTCGTCTCTGCATTCTGCTTCTGATAGGAAAGGTAGTAAACGAGCTGCTCTTCCGTCTCATTGCCCCAGTCATCGATACCGGTGAACTCATGCAGTTTTGCAAGAGTCTCGTCCGTAGCCGGGATATAGCCCTCGGCGTCTGCCTTGGCCTCAAGAGCCTCATAAACACCTGCCGGGAAGTAAGCCTTGTACTCGGTCAGGCTGTGGCCCTGCATCCAAGCGTAAGCCGTATTGAGACCGATGTAAAGCTTCGCACCGTCCGGAGTCGTGTAAACGCCGTCGCTGCCCTTAACCTTCGTATCCCATCCTGCAACCGCATTCTCGCCGTCCGTGGAGTTTGCCTCCCAGGACATCTTGCCGGAGTAAACATAGTTCTTCGCATTGTAGATTGCGAAATCACCTGCGTACAGAGAGTCTGCACGGCGGTTCAGCATAATCGGGTCAAGGAGTTCCTTTGCGGAATAAACGAAATCGTCAGCCTTGATCGGCGTGCCGTCGTTCCACTGCAGGTTCTCACGAAGCTTAATCTTCCAAGCCTTCTGCGTGTCGCCTTCCTTGATGCCGTACTTGCCGACGTAATCCTTGGTAACATCCTCGGGAAGCGCTGCTGCAAGCTCGCAGGTAACGCTCCAGCCGTCCTTCTTCGAATTCAGAGCGAATCCGTAGTAACCGGTGGAGATGTATTCCAGAATCGAGGAGTCATCGTTAGTCTCCCAGTTGCAAGGGCTCCAGTTGAGCGTACTGGTGTCCGTGATAAAATCGTTGAACGTGTAGAACTTGGGATCGGTGTAATCCTTATCACCGTTTCCGGTATACACATCGTATCCGACTTCACCGCCGCCGCTCTGCTCCTTCTTGGAAGTGAGGGAACCTGCGAACAGGGTGCCGTCTGCTTCTTTCACGACGGAGAGATCCGTCACACCTGCCGGCTCAACGCCCTGCGTCGGTGTCGGTGTTGATTCGCCGACCGGAGCCGCAGTGGTAGGCGTCACCGTAGGCGTCGTGTTGTTGGTCTTTTTGCCGCAGGCTGCAAGGGAAAGAACCATTGCAAGCGAGAGCGCCAAGGCCATCACTTTCTTTAAACTCATAGTTGTTACCTCCAATCTGTGTTCTCGTGCACAAGCGCCAAGAAACTGCAGATAGTATACCACACTTTCCGTTGTTTTACCATAGAAGACCCAAAAGGTCGGGAAAGAAGTCATTTCCGTCGGGATTGCATTAAATTCTTACATATTTGCCGAATTTCTGCCAACAAAAAGCAGATTCCCTTCGTATCCTGCAGCCGATGCCGCAAAGCGGGTGCATTTGCCGAAGGCAACAAAAAAGCTCCTGTCTCCAGGAGCCTTGTCTTGCGGACTACGGGACTTGAACCCGAACGCGCTTAGCGCACATGATCCTTAGTCATGCCTGTCTGCCAATTCCAGCAAGTCCGCATGGTGTTTTGTAACACGCTTGATTATATTACCACGAAGGGTATTGCTTGTCAATCACTTTTTTCACGACTTTTCTTGCGATTTTCCGAGGCGAAAGATATAATCAAAATACCATCTCAAATATAAGGAGGAAACAAAAATGGCATGGGCTAACGGTCCGAAAGATCTGATCGGCATCTGGGTCGTCGAGAAAGCGCGTTCTCTCGTCGACGGCAAATTCGACTTCTTTACCATGGAGGATGTTGCAGCCGAGCTTGACCGGCGCAAAGCGGCCGGCGATCTCGACGGTGACCCCTCGGAGATGATGGCAGGCTTCACCGGCCGCACGGAATTTACCGAGGACGGCAAAGTTCGCTCCTGGATGAAGCTCCCGGAGGGCGTCTCCGAAGACCAAATCCAGGCAGCCCTCGCAGCCGGCGAAATCATCGCCTACAGCGACGGCTACTTCTGCCCCGAGGAGAAAGAATGGAAAGAAGAGGACGGCAAGCTCCTCTACAACAGCGGCGAGCACCGCGAAATCTTCGGCGAAGTCAAGTCCCCCTGGGACCCGCTGGAACTCAACGAGGACGGCCTGCTCCCCTTCGGAAGCGGCATGGTCCTCCTCCGGAAGCTGTAATTGTACGACAACCGCGAAATCGCCGGCAGGGTAACGGGCATACAGCCGATTCCTTTTTATGTTACTTAGCCGAAAACACCGCGCAGACACAGGGGAAGTCGCAGGTTCAGGGAATCTAAGCGTGCGCTTCGATTTGCAAAGGTCAAGGGCGCTTCTGCGGGGCTACATGTCGTCTTCATAAACAATTTAAATACGGATTGCTTCCTCCGACGACATGCTCGAACAGTCCTCGAAGCGCCCTATGCAATCTCGCGCACGCTAAGATAGCCCTCATAAAAACCGCAACGATTATCGACCTTTCGGCCGACAATCGCTGCGTTTGTTTTATGAGTCACATGCTCCTTCCCCTGCATCCGCGTGTGTTTTCACTTGAAGTATTCTTCTCTGAAATCGGCTGCACGAACCGGGGATCCGAAAGCGATTTCGCGGTTGTCTCCGCCCGGGAAGACAGCGAAACCGCATCCGTCCAGCACAGTGCGCACGGGCGATTTTCCTTCTTATCATTCGGATGAAAAAAGGTACGCACAGGGGAAGAAGCATGTGACTCCGAAAAGCGGGCGACTGGGGTTGTGACTCACAGTTACATATCGCAGTCGCCCGCTTTTCCGGAGGGCTATCTTAGCGTTCGTGAGGGCGCGCAGGGCGTTTTGAGGACTGTTCGCCGCGCGCCGCTTTCCTATATTCTCTTAAATACAAAGCGGCGCGCAAGCCCCGCAGAAACGCCCTTGTCCCAGCGCCCGAACAGAACGCTTAGATTCCCTGAACCTGCGATTTCCCCTGTGTCGTACCTCTTTTCATCCAAAGGAATGCAACCGGAATCGCTCGTGGGCGCTGTGCGAACAGATGCGATTTCGCAGCTACCCGGCAGGAAACGAAAAAAGCTCCCGTGGAAACGGGAGCTTTTCTGCAGTTGATGGGACTTGAACCCACACCCAAGTACATGGACATGAACCTGAATCATGCGCGTATGCCAATTCCGCCACAACTGCAAGCATCGCCTATATTACCATCACTTCCGCGGAAAGTCAAGAGATTTTCGAAGAAAACGGAAGTGAAGAAAGCGCGTGTCGGGAAGGGAGTATTTGCCGGGGGTTACTGCTCCTCCATCACCAGCTCGACGCCGGTCTCGGTGGCGATGACCGACATGATGCGGTTGCTGATTTCGCCGTCCTTGATCAGGTGTACGTGCACGGTGGTATAAGGGTTGTCGATGCGGTAGTAATCGTCCTTGATGCGGCCGTAGAAGGTCAGCAGGTCGTCGTAGCTGTTCACGGTCTCAAGGCTGGCGTAATCGAGCACGCCGGTCTCCGCGGCGTCAAATTCAACGTCGCACGGGAACACGAGGTAGTAAACGGTCTCGCCGTCACGCACCGTGGCTGTCAACTCCATGATGAGGGCGTAGCCGCTCTCGTGGGTAACGAGGAAGTAGCGGTTGTCCTTTAGGAAGAGGTATTTGCCGGTGTCCTTCTTGTCCTCCTTCGGGTAGAAGCGGCCGCTGTCGCTGATGCTTCCGAGGAAGTTGTCATGCTTCACGATGGCCGTCTTGAAGAAGTCCGTCTGGCGGTCCACTTTGCAGCGCGCCAGGTGGCGCGTGGTATTGTTGTTGTCATCGCCCTTGGAAACCTCGGGGATTGTCAGCGTCACCGTGCCGTCATAGCTGGTGAGCGTCAGATCGCCGTCCTTCTTCTTCGGTCGGATAACCGCAATCAGGATCACGATCACGAGGATGGACGCCGCAATGATGATCCAGGTTCTGTTGCTTAATTCCAGTTTCTTCATATAACCTACCTCCCGTCAATCCGCTATTTCGCGAATCGCTGTGCCCGCAAGGGTATTCTCCAGCGAAAAATACGCCGCAATGGTCTGGGCTATATCGCCGAATCCGATGCGGGTTCCGGCGTTCCGGCCGCCGCGCAGCTTCGGCCCGTATGCCACAAGGGGGATGTACTCCCGCGAGTGGTCCGTGGAGGGCGTCGCCGGGTCGCACCCGTGGTCCGCCGTAATCAGCAGAAGATCGTCCTCCCGAAGTCCCGCAAGCAGCTCCGGCAGCTTGGAATCAAAGTACGTAAGCGCCTTCGCGTAGCCGTCGATATCGTTGCGGTGACCGTATTTCATGTCGAAGTCCACGAGGTTTGTGAAGCACAGTCCCTCGAAGTCCTCTTTCATCCTTTCAAGTGTAACATCAATCCCCTCTTCATTGCAAGTAGTTCTTGCAAAATCGGTGATTCCGCGGCCCGCGAAGATGTCGACGATCTTTCCGACGGAGCGGACCGAAAGGCCGGCCGCCTTCATCACGTCAAGAAGCGTCTCCCCGGTGGGCTCTAAGGAGAAATCATGCCGGAGCGCCGTTCTGGTGTAAGGCCACTCGCCGGTGAAAGGCCGCGCGATGATGCGGCCTACGCCGTACGCGCCCTTGCACAGCTTCCGCGCGATCTCACAATACTCGTACAACTGCTCCGTGGGGATCAGCGCATCGTGGGCCGCAATCTGCAGCACGCTGTCCGCCGAGGTATACACGATCAATGCGCCCGTGGCAAGCTGCTCCTTGCCGTAGTCGCGGATGACGTCTGTTCCGGAGTACGGCTTGTTGCAAAGAATGCCCCGGCCGGTCTCCTTCGAAAGCGCGTTGATCAGACGCTTGGGAAAGCCCTTCGGGAATGTGGGGAAGGGCTTGGAAAGCGGCAGCCCCGCAATCTCCCAGTGCCCCGTGGTGGTGTCCTTGCCCTTGGAAACCTCGGCAAGGCGGCACACAACGCCGTCAAAGGAATCGCTCTTCACGGCCCCGAGGCCGCTTCCGCACACCTCGCCGCGCACGCCGTCAATGTGGAAAAGCCCGAGCTTCTCCGCATTCGGCATCGAAAAATACGCCGACGTCGCCGCGCTCCGCAGCGTAAAGCTTCCCTCGTCCCCGAAATCCGCCGCGTCCGGCATCGCGCCGACACCGCAGCTGTCCAATACAATCAGAAATACCCTCTTCATACGCTTCTCCTTCCTGACTAGTCTAAGTAACTGTAAAAGATGCCGGCCTTTCCGAGCGTTGCCCTCGCCTCCGTGAGGGAGAGGGACAACGTCTTCCGCTGCTTCGGCGAGACAACGAAAATCTTGTTGGACTCGTATCCCGTGATCAACACCCAGGTGTCGCGGTATCGCGCAATCACCGGCCGTCCGTCGGAGACAAACTGTAACGCCTGCGCCAAGGTGGCGCCCGTCAGATCCGCCCCGGTGCCGGGGATGGCTTCCGTGATCCACGTAAGAAGCGGCTTCGCGTTGGTATCGCAGTCCGTGCCCTTCATCGCAGATCCCTTGTATGAGAAAATCATCTGCAAAATCGCCTGCAGTTCCGTTGTCTGATCATCTGCGTAATACGAGGTCACGTTCCGGATGGTTGCGGTGGTGTCCTTGATACCGCGCTTCCAGATGACCCGGCCCTTGCCGTCGTACACGGCGCCCGCCGTCTCGTCCGCAAGGGCGATGCAGCCGCCCAGATCTCCCGAAACCTGCAGAATCTCGCCGTAGGATACCACGTAGTACCGCAGGTCAATCCACCCGCCGACGCGCACTGACGTGTTGCCCGTAAGCACGGTAAATACCGTCGTCTCCGTCTTCGGTGCCGCCGTCAGCTTGTACCCCGACGGCAGGTTTAAGTAGTATTCGCGGTGCATCAGGTTGCTCGTGCGCCCGCTCACCGTAACCTTCTGTGTCACGGTTTTCGAACTCTTCAGAATGTTGTACCGCCCCGAGGACTCGTACAGCGGCCGCAGGGAGACGGTGCCGTCCGGCTGGTTTACAATCACCTCGCCGGTTTTTTTGCAGAGCTCCACATTGATGGCATTGTCGACAATCTCCGCGGAGGAGAAGTATTCCTCCTCGCGCTCGTAATCCTTGACTACCGTGCCGTCCAGCTCCTCGATGACAATCCGGTACATGGGCACGTGGTCCTCGCCGTTGTCGTGGAACGTCACGTCATGCTCATGGGCAAGTCCGTAGATCAGCTGCCCGTCAATAGTCCCCAGCAAAACAATCCGGTCGCCGCCGGTGGCCTCGACGGTCCGGGCCTTGCGGTTCTCCAGGTCATAGTAGTCCAGGGCTGTATTTGCCGCACCGGAGTACTCCTGCTGGTACACCAGAATGCCTTCTTCGGCAAACAACACGCTGTTCTTCGAGAGATGTTCCACAACCACCGTGAAATCGTGCACCAGGGTTCGGTACAGGTACAGGGTGTCGAACAGCGTGAAGTAAAATTCATCATATTCGTTCATGTAGCAGATCTTGCCGAACTCCTCCTTGAGGATGGCGTAAGGCACCGATACCGGCACGAACATCATTTCCTCGATCCGGCCCTCGGCCGCATAGTAGCGGTAGTACAGAATTCCCACGCGGCCCTCGTACTGCCCGCGGGAAATGTAGCCGTACATGACGAAATCCGCATTGCCCGAGTCGTCCACCGAAATCAGCGAAAAATCGTGCTGCCGGTTGCCGTAGCGCATGTCCCAGCCGCCCGTGCGGTCGAAGGTGAACACCTTCACCAGCGTATCCCGCGGCATGTCGTACTCCCAGACGTTGCCCTCGTAGGCGAAGAGGAGGTATTTGCCGTTTTCGCTCAAGAGGCGCTCCGGGGTGGGGTCCGGCGTGATTCCCAGCTTCACCTGGTTCCGACTCAGGCTCACAATCGCCCCGTCAAATTCCGCCTGCATCGTCCGGTCGTAATTGAACAGGATGGTATTCCGGGTCTGGACACGGAAGCGGAACTGCTCATGGGTCCGGTACCGCTCCTCGGCGTCGTCGGAATGAATCGTCAGGCGAGCGTCCATGGTGGCGCACACATAAGTCTTGTTGTAC
>Ga0310691_10006485_pt1 | contig 12455 bp, 6 predicted proteins | sample 176DNAGHGlowgp2_FD_203887 | JGI IMG/M metagenome (GOLD analysis project Ga0310691, IMG submission 203887) | Sheep rumen microbial communities from Palmerston North, Manawatu-Wanganui, New Zealand - 1766 DNA GHGlow gp2 (v2) (version 2) | ecosystem: Host-associated > Mammals > Digestive system >... | reverse complement strand
GGATTCGCCCTTCGGGGCGGCCGCGCCGCGGCCGCCCCTCAGACGAATTGCGGATTAGTCGCGGCCAGCGCGACTAATCCGCAATTTGGAATCTCTGGCATTTGACACCGCAGCGGGCTTTTGGGAGAATTCCTTTCATCCGACCATGGGATGCTCGATGAAACAGACAGTCCGTTCCGGAACCGGCCCGAAGCGGGTTCTGTTGTTCCTGCCGGGGGGCGGGGAGAACGAGCTGCGCCTCCTCGCGGGCGTCCGCGACGCCGCGAAGGCGAGAAAATGGGATCTCTCCGTCGCGGAATGCCTCCGTCGCAAGGACGGCGCGCTCAAGTTCATCCGCTCCCCCGGAGGCGGAACGGTCGGCGAACTGCTGGACGGCCTCCGCCCCGACGGCGTTCTCGTCATGTTCCAATCGGTCCCGCCGTCGGCGCTGCGCCGTCCCGGCCGCGCGCTCCCCGTCGTGTTCGTCGACCGTCCCGCGGAGGCGGACGCACTGGACCGCGCGACGCCGGTCTGCCTCTTCGGCGAGGCATCGTCCTACGCGCAGCTGGCGGCGGAGGAGCTGTTCCGATCCGGGTTCCGCGACTACGCCTTCCTCCCTTGGCCGGGCGATCCGCCCTGGAGCCGCCAGCGCGGCGACGCCTTCGAACGGCTCGTCGCCGAAGCCGGCTTCGAGTTCCATCCCTTCCGGCCGTCCCGCGGCGGAGCTGCGGCCGACCTCGTGACGCACCTCGCGCCGTTTCTCGCATCCATCCCGAAGCCGTGCGGCGTCTTCGCCGCGAACGACATCCTCGGCGAGGCCGCGCTCCGCGTCTGCCGCAAGAGCGGCCGCACCGTCCCGCAGGACCTGGCCGTCGTCGGCGTCGACAACCTCGAGTTCGTCTGCGAGGCGACCTCGCCGACGCTCTCCAGCGTCGCCCGCGACTGGGAGGGCGAGGGCCGCGCGGCGGCGGACCTGCTGGCGGACTGGATGGCGGACCCGCGCCGCCGCCCGGCCTCGCGCGCCGTGCCGCCGCTCCGCGTCGTTCGGCGGGCCTCGACGTTCGTCTCGACGGACCCGCGCATCGCCCGCGCGATGGAGTTCATCCGCCTCCACGCCTGCGAGGCGGGGTTCGCGCCGCCGGCCGTCGCGCGCGAAATGGGCCTCGGCCGCTCGCAGACGGACCTGCTCTTCCGCACGGTCGAGGGCCGTTCCGTCCTTGCCGCCATCCACGCCGCGCGACTCGCCCGCGCGCAGGACCTCCTCCGCGCCGGCAAGTCCGCCGCCTTCGCAGCCGACGTCTGCGGCTACGCCTCGCTCGTCGACTTCCGCCGCGTCTTCAGGCGCCGCGTCGGCTCCACCGTCCGCGCCTGGACCCTCGCCGCGCGTACTGCCGCTCCGTGACGCGGCGGGCCGGGAATCGGTGGATTTGTTACGAAATTCATCGGTTGATTTGTTTCCTTTTTTGAGGGGCGGTGGTGTAGAATGAGAGGCGTCTCGGGGGGATTGCGCCCACAAGGGGCGCCTTCGGCCGAGGCGCACACCGACAAAGGAACCCCGTCATGAACAGTACACCCACCCGGCTTTCGTCCCGCGCCGCCCTCGGCGGCGCCCTCCTCGCGCTCGCCGCGCTGGCGGCGCCACCGGCCCGCGCGGACTTCCTCCTCGCGGGCGACGCCAATTCGACGACGTCCGCCTCCGGAAGGGACGACGTGATCACCTTCACCCAGTCCGGCACCCTCACCGTCACGGGCTCCGGCACCGTCGATATCCTCCTTGTCGGCGGCGGCGGTGGCGGCGGGACGCCGGACACAGGCAACAGCCGCCGCGCCGGCGGCGGAGGCGCTGGCGGTCTGGTTTACAAGCGGTCATTCGCAGTCACCGGCGGCGAATACGCCGTGATCATTGGCGCGGGCGGCGCCGTTGACATGAACGGCGGCGACACGTCGCTTTTCGGCCTCACGGCATACGGCGGCGGACATGGCGCGAAATACAGCACCGGCCCCGGCGGGGACGGCGGTTCGGGCGGCGGCGGCGCTCAGCCGTGGAACACGCCTTGCGAAGGCGGCAAGGCCGTCCATGCCTCGGAGGACAACATCGGCCATGACGGCGGCACACCTGCCGGGAACTACGTCCCAGGCGGTGGCGGCGGAGCCGGTTCGTCCCCGACCAAACGCGCCGACACATCCGGCAACGAGGTGGTCATCGGCTCGGCGGAGGACAACACCCAATGGCCACAGTGCGGCGGCGACGGCATGGCCATCAACATAACGGGGCAGTCCGTCTATTATGCGGGCGGCGGCGCGGCCTTCAGGGTCACCTACAAGTCGCACGGCGGCCTCGGCGGTGGCGGCGGCTTCGGCACCGGCGAATCCATGACCGGCACCGACGGCCTCGGTGGCGGTGGCGCGGGCGGCTACGCCGGCGGCAGCGGTGTAGCGATCATCCGCTACACGCCGCAGTTTTCCGATTCGGATTCATTCGCCATCTCCGGCGACGCCAACGCCGAAGAACTGACGCTCCACGACGGCAATGCGCTCGTCTTTAGGCAGAATGGCTCGCTCACCATCACGGGCGGCGGCACTCTTGAAATCCTCGCCGTGGGTGGCGGCGGTGGCGGCAGCGCCACGAACTCCACAGGAACGGTCGCCACTGGCGGCGGCGCCGGCGGGCTTGTCCACAAGAAGTCGGTCTCCGTCCACGCGGGAACCTACAGCGTCGTAGTCGGCGCGGGCGGCGCGATTGGCGCGAACGGCGGGGATTCGTCTATTCTCGGCATCGTGGCCTACGGCGGCGGGGCCGGTGCCGCAAGCGGCGCGAACAATCCCGGAAACCCTGGCGGCTCCGGTGGCGGCGCGGCACATGCATGGGGGACGGACGCCAGCACGACCATGACCGGCGGCGCGGCAGCCTACGTCTCGTCCGACAACCTTGGATCCGCCGGAGGCTCCTCCTACTCCTACTACGGCCCCGGCGGCGGTGGCGGAGCCGGTTCGTCGCCAATCTACCGCGACATGGACGGCGAAACGCTCGTCATCGGCTCTGAAAGCGACAACGCCAGCTATCCGCAATGGGGCGGCGACGGCGTGGCCATCGGCATCACGGGCGCATCCATATACTACGCCGGCGGCGGCGCGGCCTTCCGTTCAGGATACAGCCGGCCAAGCGGCGGCCTTGGCGGCGGCGGCGGATATAACGAAAACGGAACCGACGGCCTTGGCGGCGGCGGCTCCGGCAACCACAGGGGCGGAAGCGGCGTGGTGATCGTGCGCCTTCGCCGCTCCGCCCCGGCCGCGGCAAGCGAGGCCGCGACTGGCGGGACGCTCATCCGCGTCGGGAAAGGGTATCGCGCCCACAAGTTCACCGCCAACGGAACCCTGACGGTTCCGAAGTCCATCGTCGCGGACGTGCTGCTCGTGGGCGGCGGCGGTGGCGGCGGGACGCCGGACACAGGCAACAGCCGCCGCGCCGGCGGCGGAGGCGCTGGCGGACTCATCTACACCAATGTCGTCATCGCGGCCGGAACGTATCCCGTCACAATCGGGGCCGGTGGCGCCGTCGATGAAAACGGCGGAAACACGACGGCCTTCGGCTTCACGGCCTTCGGCGGCGGTCATGGCGCGAAATACAGCACCGGCCCCGGCGGGGACGGCGGTTCGGGCGGTGGCGGCGCACAGCCGTGGAACAAGCCTTGCGAGGGCGGCAAGGCCGTTTGGGCCGCTTATGGCAACGTCGGCCATGACGGCGGCACACCTGCGGGGAACTACGTCCCAGGCGGTGGCGGCGGAGCCGGTTCGTCCCCGACCAAACGCGCCGACACGTCCGGCAACGAGGTGCTCATCGGTTCGGTGGAGGATAACACCCAATGGCCGCAGTGCGGCGGCGACGGCATGTCCATCGACATAACTGGGCAGCCCGTCCATTACGCGGGCGGCGGCGCGGCCTTCAGGGTCACCTACAAGTCGCACGGAGGCCTCGGCGGTGGCGGGGGCTTCGGCACCGGCGAAACCGCGACCGGCACCGACGGCCTCGGCGGCGGTGGCGCGGGCGGATACGCCGGCGGCAGCGGCGTCGTCATCGTCCGCTATCGCTACGAGCCTGGAACGGTCATTACTATCAGGTAGGGGACTTGACAGCCTAGAAGCCTAGACACCTAGAACCCTAGAAACCTAGACGCCTGGAAAGCCGGGGGAACAGCCGTGAAACTCGCACTTGCAGCCTTTGCCGCGGCGGCCGCGACAGGCGCGGCCCTCCCGGCGACGGCGGCGAAAGCGGCGGCGGCGGTCGCGCCGCCCGTCTTCGGCGCGTGCGCCCACGTGACGCGCGCCGAGTGGGCGGGGCGCGAACGGACGTTCGCGATGATGCGCGAGGCGGGCCTCGGCTGGGTGCGCAGCGACTTCGACTGGCGGGCCGTCCAGAAGGAGCCGGACGGGCCGTTCGACTGGTCGCGCTACGACGAGATCGTCGATGGCGCGGCGCTCCACGGCATCCGGGTGCTGCCCATTGTCGGCTCGCCGCCGAAGTGGGCGCGGCCCGTCACGGAGCATCCCGACGGCTGGCGGGCCTTCGTCCGCGCCTTCGCGGAACACTACGCCGGACGCATCGAGGCGGCCGAGATCTGGAACGAGGAGAACCTCCCCTCCTTCTGGCCGAACCCCGACCCGGCGGCCTATGCGGAGACGCTTCGCATCGCGGCGGGGGAAATCCGCGCCGCCGCGCCGGGGATGAGGATCGTCCTTGGCGGACTCGCGGGCGGGCGCCCCCACGAATTCGTGGAGGCGCTTTACGCGGCCGGCGCCGCGCCGCACTTCGACGCGATGGCGTTCCACCCCTATTCGTGGCCGAACCCGCCGGACGTCCCGCTCGCCGCGCAGATCCGCGAACTGCGCGCGATCATGGCGCGGCACGGCGACGGCGGCAAGCCGATCTGGATCACCGAGCACGGCTGGCCGACGCACCGCGCCTCGATCCCGGCGCGCGACATGCTCGCCGCCGGGCTGCGCCTCGCCGCGCCGGAACGCGCCGTCTGGCACGTCGCCTACGCCGACGCGCACGGCGACGCGGCGGCGGGGCGGGCGGTCGCCGCCGAAATCGAAAAGGCGCTGCCGGCCGGCTCGACGGCGGAATCCTGCGGAGGGGCGGACTTCGCGCGGCGGCTCGACGCGGGGGAGTTCGACGCCGTCGTCTATCCCTTCACGGAGGACTTCCCGCTCGACACCTTCGAGGCCGTGGCGCGGTTCGTGGAGCGCGGCGGGGTGCTCGTCGATTTCGGCGGCTGCCCGATGTATTACCCCTACGAGGGCGACGCGCTGGTCGAGCGCCTTCCCGGCGGCGGCCTCGCCCGCGAGGCCGCGTGGCGGCGGCTCGGCATCGAGGTGCTGTTCCCGTCGAAGGCGAACGGCCTGGCGGGCGTTGAGCGCGTCTTCGCCACGGACGAGGCGGTCGCCGCCGGGATGAACCGCGACCCGAACGGGCTGGCGTGCCGGCGCTTCTTCGGACGCGGGCCGCTGCGCGAGGGCGATGAACTGGTTCCGCTGGCGACGGCGGGCAACGCCGTCGGCGCGTGCGTGATCCGCCGCAGGGAGGGCGGGGCGCTCGTCCTCGCCGGATGCGGCGGCGACAAGGGCGGGCTCACCGAAAGGCAGCAGGCCGACTACCTTCTGCGCTCCGCCGAAATCGCGGCCCGCGAGGGCGTCGAGGCATACTTCATCTTCGAGTTCCGCGCCCCGGAGACCGACCCCTATTATTCGGAGCACCACTTCGGCATCGTCAACGACGACTTCTCGCCCAAGGAGGCGTGGCGGGCATTGCGGGAGAGGGCAAGCGAAGGCCGCCGATAGGCCTCGACTGCAATCGACAACATGAGGAGCAAGCCATGAAAACTACTGCCATGATTGTTGCCGCCGCGTTCGCGGCGGGCGCGGCCCTCCCGGCGGGCGCGGCGGATTCGCCATTCGGCATCTGCGAGCACCTTGCAATGCCGGCGTCCTACACGTCCACGGGCGAATACACGAACCGCGTGGCGCTGCTGAACTACTGCGCCGCCGCGGGGATCGGCATGGTCCGCACCGATTTCCGCTGGCGGCTCTGCTGGTCGGCGGCCAATTCCGACTGGTCCTGGACCTACACGGACAACGTCGTCGCGGACGCCGAGCGGCGGGGCGTGGAGATTCTCCCCATCCTCATGGGCGACAACCCCGAGACCGGCGCGAAGGCATACGCCGACCTCGACGGCTGGGCCGAGTTCGTGCGGCAGGTCGTCACGCGCTACCAAGGCCGCATTTCGGCGGTCGAGGTCTGGAACGAATGGAACCACCCGAACTTCTGGGGCGGAACCGTCGCGCAGTATGCACGGCTGCTGGAGCGCACGGCGGCGACGGTGCGGGCCGTCGATCCGTCCGTCCGCGTCGTGATGGGCGGCGTGGCGGGCGACGATCTGGCGTCCATCGAGGCGTTGTGCCGCGAGGTCGCCCCCGGAACGTTCGACGCGGCGGCGTTCCATCCCTACTGCTACCCCGATTCCCCGCGCGCGAACTCCAATTGGCTCGCGCGCCGCATCGCCGACTTGAGGACGGTGCTGGACGGCAACGGCTTCGCCGGCGCGGCGATTTGGATCACGGAAATCGGCTGGCCGACGCTGGGCGACAAGGCCGTCACGGAGGCGCGGCAGGCCGCCTACATCACCAACGCGGTCGACATCGCGTTCGCGGCGGGCGTCGAGAAGGTCTTCCCCTACGAGCTGCGGGCGTGGGGCGGCGCGGCGGACGGCGCGGAAGGCTCCTTCGGCATCGTGGACGCCGGCAACGCCGCGCGCCCCGCGCTCTACGCCTACCGCGCGTTCGTCCGCAAGCTCACGACCGGCGCGTCCGACCCGATGGCGGAGGCCGTGTTCTTCGCCGGATCGGACGGCTGGAACGTACGCTCGTTCGCGGACGGCACGGGCTGGTCCGACCGCCGCACCCCTCACCCCGACGCCGACTATCTCGTTGACTTCGGCAACCACGGGATGCTCTGGACGCCATCCTCAAACGCGACATTCGGCGGATGTTCGCTGACGCTTGGGCGCGTGAATGACAATGCGGGGAACGTGCGCCAGATTGGCTGGGGGACGACGGCGACCGTCGCCGACCTGCGTCTCGCACACGGCCGATGGGAGCTGACATCGGGCACGGGCGACAGCCGCGAAACCCTCGCCGGGGCCGTGACGGTGCTTTCACCCGCGTCCGCCCCGTTCGAGATCTCCCCGGCCCCGCAAAGTGCAGATCATGCCTTCACGCTGGCGGCGACACTCGTCGGCGCGGCGGCGACGGCAATCGCCTTCACCGAGGGCGAGACGGAGACCGACACGCTCGACGCGACCGTTTCCGGTGACGCCTCCGCCTTCGCGGGACAATACCTGGCCGAAGGGGCGCGCGTCACGCTGCGCCTCGCGTCCGCCGCGCTCGCCGGATGCGGTGCCGCTCCGCGAACGGACGGCGTCGTCCTGTCCGGCGGCGCGACGCTTGCGCCGCTTGATGACGGACAGTCGCTCGCGACGGCCTCGCGCGGGTTCGCCTCCGACGGCACCGCCGTCATCGACATCCCGGAAGGCTGGACCTTCACGCTCGCCGTCCCGCTCACGGGGTCCTTCGCCAAGCGCGGCGCCGGGACGCTCGTCCTTGCCGCGGGCATGTCCGGCACCGGCGGAATCGTGGTCGAGGAGGGAGCGGTCATTCCCGCGACCGAAGCCGCCGCCGCGCGCATCCTTTCCGTCGCCGGCGGACGCATTCTGGGAACGCTCGGCGAAGACTCCTTTGAAAGTCCCGCCGTCGGGACGGCGATCTCCACCCTTGACGGATGGACGGGCGGCGGCGCCGTCGCCGCCGGAACGCCCTCACTCGCCGCCGGCGTTGGCTGGCCGCTCGCGGACGCCACCCATACGAAGATCCTTCAACTCGGCGGCGCTCCGGCCGCGCGCGACTATGCCGCATCCGGAGCGCAGGAGCGCGCATCGCTCGACATGCTCGTCCAGGTCAGGCGCTTCAAGGGCGACTGGCTCGAAGCGTTCACGCCCGACGGAGACGACGAACAGACAAGCGTCGTTTTCGACGCGCAGGGCGCGCCGTGGCTGTGGCACGCCGGGGCGGATGGCAACCCCGTCTGGACACGGCTAATGGCCAAGCGCACCTTCGCCGACGGCGACTGGGTGCGCGTCTCGTTCGACTTCGACTATTCGACCAACCCGCGGGGGCTGGCCTTTGTCCAGGTGCGGCTCGACGGTTGGTGCGCCATATCCGCCGCCGGGTGGAAGACGCCCTCCGATCCGACCCGGGGCGGCTCTTGGTTCCGTCTGCCCGCCACGGCTTCCGCCCCGAAAACCATTTCGCAACTGTCTTTTGAAGGTGCGCTTGCCCTCGACGACCTCGTCCTCGCGTCGCGTGCCACCTCCGATCCGTCACCGTTCGGGCCGGAGCGGCTTGTCGTCCCGCCAACCGCCATTGTCATCCGATAGACATGCTAGAGCCTTCCTTCCTGCGAACGGCGGCCATCTGCCTACTTTGCGCACAGACCATGGCAGGCGTGTCGATTTCGGAAATAACCATGAAACGCATCTTCGACGTCAGGGGTTTCGGCGCCTCAGGGAACGGCGCGACAAAGGACACGGCCGCCATTCAGCGCGCCATCGATGCGGCTGCGGCGGCCGGAGGAGGCGAAATCCTGCTCCCTGCCGGCACATACCTTTCCGGAACGCTTTGCCTCGCCGACGGATGCGACTTCCATCTGGAGGAAGGCGCCGTGCTCAAGGCCAGCCCCGATCCGGGCGACTACAACCCCGCCGACGCTTTTCCCCAGAATGGCGCAGACCCTCGCGACGGCGACAATCAGAACGGCGGACACCTTCTGCTCGCAGTGGGCGCGGAGCACATGACCCTCCGCGGTCCCGGACGGATTGACGGCAACGCCCCCGCGTTCCTACGGATGGCTGACGGCTCGCATCCGCCCTCCAAGCACGACATCCCGTCGCGTCCGGGGCAGATGGTCTGCCTCGTCGAATGCAGCGACGTCGCAATCCGCGACATCGAGCTGGCCGACGCGCCATACTGGAGCTGCTTCCTCCACGGATGCGAGGACGTGACGGTGGAGCACACACTCATCCACACAATCCGCAATCCCCACACCTACAACGGCGACGGGCTCGATATCGACTCCTGCCGCCGCGTCCGCGTCGCGAACTGCGAGATTTCGACGGCCGACGACGCGCTTACGCTCCGCGCCGATCCAGCGCGGCTCATGCGCCCCGGCGACTGCGCCGACGTGACCGTCGAAGACTGCACCCTGTCCTCCGACTGCAACGCAATCCGCCTCGGCGTCGGAAATGGCGTCATCCGCGACTGCGCGTTCCGCCGCATCCGCATCCGCGACACGCGCTACGCGGTGAACGCGGTCGGCGCATGGTCTGGGCCAGATCGAGGCGTGGACATCCGGCGCGTTTCGTTTGAGGACTTCGACATCGACGCCCGGGCCTTCTGCAAGTTCTACTACAAGTTCTCGACTGAAGGCGTGTTCGAGGACATCCACTTCCGTCGTATCCGCGGCATTGTCCGCGAGCCGTCGATCTTCGGCGACACCCCGGAGCGCCCCTTCCGAAATCTCGAGTTCGACGACGTGGCCCTTGACGGAGAAACTTCGCCAAGGGTTCGCGGGTACTGACCTCCTGGCATTTTCAAACTTTTTTATCCGGCTTCTTGGACAAACCACATGGAACCATCCCTCTCCACCCTCATCGCCCATCGCGGCGAATCCGCCGACGCCCCCGAAAACACCCTCCCCGCCTACCGCATGGCGGTGGAGCGCGGCTTCGGCTTCGAGTGCGACCTCTACCTCTCCCGCGACGGACGCCTCTTCACCTTCCACGACGGCACGCTTTCGCGCACCACCGGCGGCGCCGACACGCGTTCCTGCGCCGAGGCGGCATGGGACGAACTCTCGCGCCTCGACGTCGGCGGCTGGGGCAGGTGGAAGGGCTCGCGCTTCGCCGGGACGCGCCCCGCGCTGATGGAGGAAGTCATCGAACTGGCGCGCGACGGCCGCCGCATCTACCTGGAGGTCAAGGCCGGGCCGGAGGCCGTCGAACCCATCGCCCGCGTCCTCGCCGCCCAGAGCCGCGCCAACCCCGGCAACGTCCTCTTCATCTCCTTCCACGCGGACGTTTGCGCCGCGCTCAAGAAGCGGCTGCCCGAATACAAGGTCTTCTGGCTCTCCGAAACGTGGGACGCGCAGGGCGTCGCCGTATCCGCCGCCGAGGTCCTCACCACCCTGCGCCGCGTCGGCGCCGACGGCGTGGACATGCACTTCGACCCCGCGATCCACACCGCCGACTACGTCCGCGAAATCCGCGAGGCGGGCTTCGAGTTCCACGCCTGGGTCGTGAACCACCCCATGAAGACCCTCCTCGCCTTCTGCCGCGGCGCGCAGACCGTCACCACCGACTGCGCCAAGGCGCAGTTCGACGCCATCGCCGCCGAAGCGGCGCTGCCGTGGTAGACAGGGATCCGGAAGAAAACGCATCCTCGCCGTTGTAACGGTTGCGGCGACATCGTGCATTGACGCGTTTTTACCCGTTTCCGCCTGATCGAGACCTTTTGCCGAAAGGGCGGAGTCTGGTATAATCGGTATCATCCAAAACTGCGCCAGATCCGGCCACGCCGGCGCGACGGGCTGCTTCCTGCTCATCGATCCAGGCCTCGACGCGGTCGAGGTCGTCCTCACCAACCGTCTCGACGAGAAGGACACGCACTTCAGTTCGTGCGACGGCAACTTCGCGCGCATCTTCTCGATCCTGGCGACGCACTTCTGCGACGAGCCGATCGCCGACCGCGACCACGCGGAGGATCCGGGCTTCGGCCTCCAGATCGACCGCGTCAAGGCCGCCGCCGAATCCGAGCGCGTCGCCTCGAAGCAGGCCGAGGAACTCGGTCTGTAGCGGGAAACCCGGCTTGCCAAAGGGGAGGGTTCACGATCTCCGCGTCCGGGGCCGCTGCTCGTGGAGAAGACCGTCGGATAGCTCGACGACCCGGTCGGCATCGTCCGCCAGCGACGGGCGATGCGTGACGACGAGCACGATCCGGTCCCGCCCGATGCGGCGGAAAGTCTCCCGAAGGGATTCCTCCGTCCTTTCGTCCAGCGCGGCGGTCGGCTCGTCGAGGACGAGAAGGATCGGGTCGCGGAGGAGCGCCCGCGCAAGGGCGATCCGCTGGCGTTCTCCGCCGGAAAGCCCCGCCCCGCCCTCCCCCAGCGGCGCATCGTAGCCGCCTTCGCGCGCGACGATGAAGCCATGGGCCCCCGCGGCGCGGGCCGCCTCCTCGACCGCGGCGTCGGTCGCGTCCGGGCTCCCCAGGGCGATGTTGTCGCGGAACGAGGCTCGAAAGAGGAAGGGATCCTGGGGAACGAACGCGATGCGGCGGCGCCACGAGACGGGATCGATGGCGTCCAGCGGCGTCCCGTCCGCGAGAATCCGCCCCGAGGACGGCTCCAGAAAGGCGGCCAGAAGGTTGGCGAGCGTGGTCTTCCCCGCGCCCGAGCGGCCGATCAGCGCGACGGTTTCGCCGGGAAGCAGGCGCAAGCGGACTCCGCGGAGGACCTCGGCGGCGCCCGGATAGGCAAAACGGATGTCCGCGAACTCGATGCCGGTCCGGATCCGGTCGGGCGGTGCAGCGCCGCCGCGCCGCTCCCGCGGTGCGTCGAGGACCTCGAACACGCGCCTGGTCGCGACCGACGCCTCGACGAACTCCCCGAACAGCTGCGCGAACCACCCGACCGGACCGTAGAAGAGCGCCTGGAAGCCGAGGAACGCCAGGATCGTCCCCGGCGTCGGCCCATGGCCGGCCGCGGCGCGCAGCCCGGCCGCGAGCCAGACGGCGGCGACGGCGAACGCGGCCACCGCGCCGCTGGCACCGGAGAAGCCGAGCAGCGTCCGCTCCATGGCGGCGCGCCGTTCCGCCGTACGACGGACGGGGCCCGCGAACCGTTCCGCCCGCCAGGCCTCGCATCCGGACAGCCGGACGGTGGCCAGCCCCGCCGCAGTTTCGGACAGCGCCGTTTGGATGAAGGCGATTTCCGTCGAGAATTCCGCGATGGACGGACCGAGCCGACGCCGGAACCTCGCCCCGAGCGCGACGAGCGCCGGAACGGGAAGAAGGGCGACGACAGCGAGCCATGCGTCCAAGGCGAAGAGCGCCGCACAGGTTCCGGCGGCCATGAGGACCTGCACGAGGGCCTTGGAGCCGGTGTCCACGAGGAACCGCTGGATGGTCTCCGTGTCGAACAGGATCCGCTGGGAGTATTCCCCCGGCGCCCGCGCCGAGAACGCCCCCCAGTCCATCTCCAGAAGGGCGTCGTGCAACGCCTCGCGGAGCGCCGCCACGATCCGGGCCCCGGCCTTCGCGGCAAGCGAGCCGCCGACGACCGCGGCAGCCGCACGGACGGCGGCGAGCAGGCA
>Ga0310691_10006483_pt1 | contig 12456 bp, 10 predicted proteins | sample 176DNAGHGlowgp2_FD_203887 | JGI IMG/M metagenome (GOLD analysis project Ga0310691, IMG submission 203887) | Sheep rumen microbial communities from Palmerston North, Manawatu-Wanganui, New Zealand - 1766 DNA GHGlow gp2 (v2) (version 2) | ecosystem: Host-associated > Mammals > Digestive system >... | reverse complement strand
ATTTTGAGCGCAGCGACCAAAGATTACTCTGCGCGCAGCCCTCTGCGCTTCTGCGGTTAGATAATAAAGAACTTAAATCAAGCCTAAATCTAACCCTAAATCGTTTTTTCGAACATAAATTGACCATGAATTAGTTCAACAATTACGGTCATTATGGACATTCGTGTAAGAAGAGATAAGATTTAAGTCCAGATTTAAGGCTGATTTAAGTTCCAGCTGTTCTGTATCGGAAACAAATGACCATAATGAGCATAATTTAAGCCTCAAATTAGCAAAATAATTATTCGGATTAATGAACCCAATTATGAGTATTATGCACATTTGTTTCCCATCCACAGATTTAAGTCCTGATTTCTGTAAGATTTATGTTCCCCATTGTATGCCCAATTTACGTTCCAAAATGAAGAGGCCGAACTTCCCAGCCCAGCCTCTTCGCGAAAAAAACTTTTACTACTCTATATTGTGTGCTATAGAGCCAAACAATAAGGGTTCACGGTTAAGGGTTTACGGTTCATGGCCGATTCCTCTCTAACCATGCACCATTCACCCTGAACCATTCACCATCAGTTAGTCGTCCCAAAGGTCGTCATCCCAGTCACCTTCGTCCTTGGTCCAGTTGGTACTGCTGCTTATCGTCTTACTGGAATCAGCTTCAAGAGAATTTGCCAGCATATGAGTAGGGTTAACACTCACGATTTGGAGTGCAGGTGTCGTATATATTTTCTTATTCATAGTCGTATGAGTTTAAATTTTATGATTAATTCGTGAATCAATTTATGGACATTCGTGTGAAAGATCTTTTACATGAATTAGCCATGAATTACACATTAATTATTCATGAATTATTTAATGATAACCTTTTTACCGTTCACGATGTTCACGCCGCGCTGGAACTTGCTGATGCGCTGACCTGCGAGGTTGAAGATTTCAGCATCCTGAACCTTGAACCCTGAACCCTGAAGCGTGTTCACGCCATCTGCCAATGCATCATCTGCCTCAAGAGCAAAACCTTTGACAGAGCCACCTTGTGTATGCGGGTAAGGCAGATAAGCCTTATTCGGAGAAGCTGTGCCGGAGCCATTCATCTGATAGAAGCCAATAGTGCCGCTATTGACACCAAGAACTAGATTCCAAGTCGTTGCCTCTTCTGAATAGCTGAAGGTAGGAGCAATATTATAGCCCACAAGGTCATTATCATCCAATGCAGAAAATGCACTACTCTTATTGATGGTTGCAGTTACTGAGCTTGCAGCTTCATCACTGATAATCAACACACCTGCACCAGCTGGCACTTTATTGTCTTCTATTGCCGAGTAAACAGCTCTGCTACGTTCCGTATCCAAATCAATCTGATAGGCTGTTGCACCATCACCAATTGTAACATCAAACGGAGCAGAGAAGGTGGCATAAGATTTTCCGTTAAATGCATTGAGGGAAATTGTAATCTCTTCTGCAGCTTCCACCGTCCATTTAGATTGTTCTGCACCAGGGTTCCAATTAATAACGCCCTTCACCTCTGTTCCATCTTGACCTTCATGTAAGTAACCTTGCCTGTCTCCGCTTGCAGAAGCAGCATTGCGAATCGTCACAACACCAGGAGTTGAGACACTGAAAACGAAATCTACTCCTGCCGCATCTGTTGCGGGGAAGGCTGCATTTGCACCAGTTTGGCTTTGGACATTAAGTCCCTCCGTAGACAGCTTGTATGTGCCAGCGCTGCCTGTTAGTTTAATCACAGTTGACGCGTCTGAGAGCTTATTGGCAGCAGCAACCGTCCGTAAGCCTGTTCCATAATCAGAACTGCCATAGCCAATATAACTATCACCGATACTACGTTGTCCACTACTCTTGATACGGTAATAGCCGGTGGAGGGATAATTAGGCACGACTGGTGTTAAATCGTCTGGAACGGTAATTCCATCATAAGTTGACTTCGACATATTGGGGAACATGGAAATGACCTGTGAAGCATTTGTTGACAACCATGTTTCAGATGGTCCAAAAGGTTCATTTCTATGATTAACATCAGCCCAAGCATATAAATCATCAACTAGTTTCTGGCAATAGTAGGAACGGACTTGAAGAGCGATTCTATTATCTGTTGTTGGGCTGAAAACCTTTACGGCCTTGACATCATTACTATAATTTGTGAGATAAAAACCGCCATTATCAAGGAGGAATGTGGTAGCATTTCGTTCTCCTAAATCGCAAAGAGTAAAATTTCCTAAACCTTCAATCATACCTACAGTAACGCCAAGATCTAGATAATAGTTACTATTATTTTTACCCTTATTCCAAAGTCTTAGGCCATCGACTGGATTTCCCACAAATGCCCATAAAGCATCATCTGTTTTTTGAACTTCCGAAAATAGTGAAACTGAAGAGACTCCATTAGATAGCCAAAGGCCTCCCACTGTCATATAATACCATGTGGCAGATGCATAGTCTGAAGAGAATTCAAATGGCCCATTCCAAGTCATTGTGACATTAATCGTTGCTGTACTTTCTTCTATAGTTTCCACATCGTAGGTGAGGGTACAATAGGCAGCTTTCCATGCCTCGGGCACATAATCTGCAGGATCACCACCAATAGCCACAACTACATTATTCTCCGTGCGGAATGTGCTATTACCGCCATAGCTGAGGTTGTAGGTCACATAACGGTTATTAAACATCGCCAATGCTTCGGTTGCATCAAAATCATCAGCTTCAATGATAGCATTCCGATTTCCATCGTCAAGTGTAGAATGATCATTGATTCGTACTGCTGGAGTCCCATCAATATTAATGTTCTTATTTGCTACGTTTTTAAATGAGAAGAACCAAGGATATGTAGCATTGCCTGTAGCCGTAATGCTGATTTGCTCATTATCAGTCACTACAGAAGTGAGCGTATTATTTGCTGTCAGATACTTTCCAGCATTGATACTATATAGGTAGTAGTTTTCATTATGGTATATAAGTGCAATCCGCTGCTGTTCGTTATCCAAATCCATATTATCAGCGTTCATGCTTGTGGCATTATCAACGAAGTTCCATGCAGCGCGTGCATTGTAAATCACGTAAGCCTTATTGTTGGATGTCGGAAGAGAGGTGATGCTGCTTGTTATTGGGGTCAAAGACACCTGCAAAGCACGAATGAATAGGCCTTCGTTAGCGCCTGTGAGCGTAAAACTCGCTTTCTTTTGGCGCAAACCTGAAACGGAAATGCTATTACCCGCAGTTGTAAAAATAGTTGCAACGCCACCCTTAGAAGGGGTTACGGTCTGGCTACCATTAAGAGCATAGCCAGCAATTTTATAGCCTGTTACTATATAACCAGCAGGAGCGGTAATAGAATATGTTGAACTTTCAACATTTTTGCCACTACGGATATCCAAACCGCCTGTTGCCCTACCATTTGTATTATTGATATTGTTCGCGGAAGCAGTTAAGGTAAATGAGGGATTCGTTCCTGAAGTCCAAGTATTTGTCCAATTATTAGTACCTGAAATAGAACCACCTAACAAATCACCTGTGCACCAACTGCTTAGGTCTATTGCATCGAAGCGGAAATCAAATGAATAGTCTGTAGATATTTTCGGATATCTAGCGTGAGAGGCTTGATCTGCATCTCCAACTGTTTTAAAGCCCATATAAGTAGTATTTGTCTTCAACTTAACACACCCATCATGATATACGTCAGTTGTTTCGATGGTAAAGTTGTTTGCAGATGAAGAAATAGCCTTATGAGCTAAATATTTGCCAGTTTGCAAGTTGCGGAAGTTGTAGTAGTTTCCGTTAACGATGCACTGCCATATATATCTTAAATCCGAAGCTGGTGCACTACTTGTCTGTGCCAATGCCCCAGCATTGTCATAGAGGTATTGCTTATTGTCGTTGTCGCAGTAAATAGTATAGTATGAGCCGTCTGTCAACGAGTGGGCAGAGAGCACCTCTTCAAAAACAAAATTAACAGAATAGCTGGTATTGGCAGAAGGAAAATCACTCGAGAATTTCAGGCCACTACGGAATGTCTCTACACTATTTTCTACGCAGCACCAAAAATTATTACAATAGAGCGACACGCAAGCCGTATAATCGACTAGTTTGGAGAGGTCGAACAACGTTCCTTCCGATTTGAGGGTTAAACCATTACTGTCGTCCCACGCAAGCTTCGTGCCTGTACCAACATTCGTAATATAATACTTTCCATCACTAACTGTTACCGTCCACTTATAATAGTCTGTATTTTCCTTCGTATTAGCATTTGCGCGCTTCAATGCAGAATTTGTGTTATCCCAATAAAGGTGGTAACGGTCTGTACTACCGTATTTGTTCGCAAACAAATAGTACGTTTTTCCCTCCACGGGATAAGCGCCTGAAGCAGGATTTGTCGCCCACGCCCCACTGACACCGGTCAGCAGAACGCTTAATAATAAAAGTAGTTTTCTCATGTTGATATAATTTGAGTTAGTTGTTGTTCTTAGGTTTCTTATTCCAGTCTTTATGGCTAACAACTGCACTCAAATCAGGACATGAAAAAAGCGCAGACCTCAGCCATATTTCCTGCCAGGCCTGCGACAGCCTACTATATCCTATGGGGTGAGCCCACGCTTATAGCGCAGTCTCATCGGATATAGTTTTGCTCGTAAAATCCCTTTCGAGGTCGCAGTTCGGCAGGAAAATTGAGCAACAATATGTGCATCTTCTTTCGAAAATGCGGCCCAAAAGTACGAATAATATATAATAATAATGTACGCGAAAAGGCACTTTTTTCATCACATCACTAAAAAAAATGAAAGGAAAGAGTGTAAAATCAACCATTATTATGCGAGTTGAGGGAACATAAATCTGTGTTGAACGTAAATACTACAGAAATCTGGACTTAAATATCTTTCATTGAACATAAATGACCATAATTAATCATAAATAATCAAGATATAGAGATTTGCCTCTTGTCGACCACGGATTTTAGTTCAGTCTTTATCCGTGGAATCCGAATAATCCGTGGTTTTTGATGTTAGAAGGAGTTTATTTAATTATGGCTAATTCGTGTAAAAAGAGAAGATTTAGGTTCCGATTTAAGCCTGATTTAAGTTCCTTATTATCTAACCGCAATGGCGCGTCATTGGTCGCTCCGCTCAAAATTAAAGCAAAAATTTTGATGATACACATTTATTCTCACTTTTTCTTTGTCTGAAAGCGATAATTCATTACATTTGCAAACGTTATGCAACATCGGATTCGGACACAAGAGGACTATTATATTGAAAGCAAACGCCTTCGAGAAGAAGTTTTGCAGCAAGCAGAACTTCTGAAAAGTTGTCCTTTGCGTTTTATCATCACCAATGAGATAACGATGCGGGTGGTGATAACGAAAACAGACCTTAAGACTATCGTCAGTAAGAACGTAGGCGATAACAAGTTCAATGCCATCAAGAATGCTTTGGCAAAGGACATTCCAGGCTTCCTTGAGAAAGCTACGTATTTAGGCTGGAGACCAATTGCCGAGGGCAAGCACTTCGAAAGTGCTTATTTTGCTTATTTCAGTCGAGAGTTGGGGTGTCGGACTATTCTTTGTATGCGCAGACTGGCTGATGGCGACATCTACAAACCATACGCAATCATTAACGATCACACATTTGCGGCTGCAGAGAAAGAGCTGAGAAAATAATGAACTCCGTCTTAACAAGTCGCTTACCGATACAAACGGGGCTCTTGTCCGAGACGGAGCATATAGAGTGTCACATTAATAAGTCGCTTGCCGATACGAACGGGGCTCTTATCCTATGGCGGACACTTTTTCCTGTTGCAAAGGAACGCATTTTCTGTGATTCCGCCAAATAATAATGACTTTTTTCTTTTTTTGCAGCTAACTTTTCTGTTCTTTGCGTCCTCTGCCCAGTACAAAGCCCTGTGTGAAGCACGTTTGTTCGGCTTGGCGGGCTCGCGAAGCGCAATAGCCCAAACTACCCGAGGACATGCAACTCTGAATCTTTGCGCCTCTGCGGTTTTAAAATATTAATGGTCGCTGCTCTCAAACGCCGTCGTAACACACCACGCCCTGCAACTCTTTCGAATTGCAGGGCGCGAGGATTATCAATTACCTATTGTCCCCTTGGGGGACCACAGCGGGCTATCAATTACCGTTTCCCCAGATGTCCCATTCGGCACGTCCCTTGGTCTCGAAGGAGCCAGGGGCGGCGCCGCCACCCGGGTTGACGGTTATATTAGGATTGCTGGCGACAAGCATTGCACTCTGCAACTCTACTGTGGTGACCGCTGTCTGCGGCTGCATATATGTCTTTTTCATTGTCTTTGAACTTAAACGTTATTACTTCACGAGGACCTTGCGGCCGTTCACGATGTTAATACCGCGCTGGAGCTTGCTCATGCGCTGGCCGCCGAGGTTGAAGATGCTCTCCACCTCTTCGCGAGTTGCGGGACGCGTCTCGGTGATGCCCGTTGTCTCATCCACGAACACGAAGGTCAAAGCCTTCGCCTCACTTACGGAAGCGGCCGTGAGATAAGCCTTGCCAGCGGGGATATTACCTGCGGCGTTGCTGGGCACAAAGGCTTCGCCAGAGAGACCATAGACTGCACCTGCTGCCACGAATGTGGGAGCCGTGGTGCCGATGAGCAGGTTGCCCGTGAGCTCCACATCACTATCCACAGAAGGAATATTCACGGTAGCGCCAGCAGTACCCTTCACGAGCACGCCCTGACCGCCTTCGAAAGCACCTGCCACCTTGGTGAAGGTAATCACCGTACCTTCAACGTCGGTCACTGTCCACAGGCTGTAATCGCCGGTCTGTGTTCCATCCAGAGGATATACGGAGCAGAAAGTAGCATAGCCATAGCTATTCAACTTAACCGCTTCTGTAGAAGAGGAAGGAGTCGTGAGTTGCACCTCATCGATGATAGCCTGTGAATTAGATGTATTCCAGACAATCTTCAGATACAGCGTGGAAACCTGAGCAGCAGCGGGAACGGCATAGCTGCGTTCAACGAATGTTGTTGCGCCATCGCCAGTACCTTCAAGTAGCGTGAAGTCGCCTTCTGCGCTTGTCTTATAGTATGCGGAGGTTGTATATGTTCCTTTTATTGATGCAGCCTTCCACTGATATGACAGCGTCATATTGCTGTAGTCGGCAACATTCAACGGACCGATGATAATATAGGCATCCGTCCCCTGTGTGCTTTGGTTCAGACCAGACTTTACAGAGCCTGTCGTGTTCTTGCCCTGTTTAACATTGGAAACTTCATAACCCGTGATGCCAGAATAGACAGCTGCTACACCAGACTTAACGCTATAGCTGTCATTCCAAGCTCTGGCTGAACCTTCATTATCACCAAATGATTCGCCAAACAATACCAAATTACCGGCTGCTTTGGCCGTACCGCTACCCTCCGGAGCTGTCACAGTTACTTCGCAAGTTGTAGAAGCAGGATCAAGATAGTAAGTACCTGCGCCAGCTGTCACGGTGATGGTAGCATCGCCGACAGCTACGGGCGTTACGGTGACGGTAGTGCCGTCAACGCTGACGGTAGCCACGTTCACGTTGCTGCTCTCAGCTGTAACAGTGCCGTCATAGTTCGCTGTGGGAACGGTAGCTGTGATGTCGAAGGCACCTGCGCCGTAAGCCTGTGTCTTGCTGGTCAGGTCAAGGCTGATGCTGTTCGTACCATTCACAGTGACTGCAACAACCTGCGAAGCCTGCTTGTAGCTGTCGGAATTGCCGCTTGTAGGAGTAACAGTAATGGTGATGTCGGCAGTACCCGGAGCCTCAGCAGAGAACAGATTATCCGCCACCGCTACGACTGAAGCATTGCTGGTTGCATAAGTGTAAACGAGCGTACCTAAAAAGCCTCCATCCTTGGTGCAGGTGGGAGCGAATTCGTTGGCATCGCCCACGGTCAATGTCTTCTGCGCAGCAGGCAGGTCAATGCCCGTGACCACGGCAGAGCGGTTGTCGGTGACGTTCACCGTCACAGTTGTCTGTCCAGCCTTGTAATCCTCGTCTGCGGCCTGTGAGATGGTGATGGTTGCAGAACCCTCACCGACAGCAGTGATTACGCCAGCGTTGGTGACCGTTGCAACAGCATCGTTGCTGCTCACACATGTGATGGCGCCCGTGCTGCTCGTTGTCCATGTAATATCACTTGTGGGATTTGCATTTGCGCTTGTGCGCTCCAGCTCCACCTCATCAGATGATGTCAGCGTCAGGTCGCTGGCTTCCTTCGTGACACGACTAACAATATAGTTGCCAGCTGCCACCTCTGCATCGCCCTTATATAAAGTTAGACCGCCATAAATGGTCACGACATCACCAACCAGAAGGTCCGCAGCGGAGCTGAAGTCTTCTGTAGAGTTCTTTTTTCCTTTGTAAACAAGCAACTGCGTAGTTGTTGTGCCATCGTCGGAAATATAATAGCGGTAGTTGGTGCCATCATCCATGATATCGTCACCAAAGAACTCGGATACAATACCACTAATATATACATTCTCTAATGTGCCACTTCCCGGGGTTGCAGCGATTGCCTGTGCAACGGTGTAAGGATTCTTGACTGTACCAGGAGCGTTGCTGTTGATGACATTCACGGTAACCGTCACCTCTGTTGCTGCAGCATAGTCGTCATCACCAGCTGCATTCGCCTTGAGGACAATGACACCGGTGTTGGCAGTGTAGATTTCCACTGTGCTGCCGTCCAAGAGGAAGTCATCATCCTCTGTCAACGTGGTGTTCTCGTTATCAACCGTAAAGACCACTGTAGCGCCATTTGTGGCAGTAGCGACGAGCGTCAGTTCACTCTCGGATTCACCCAGGTCAATCGTCTGCTCGTTGCCTCCTGTTACGGTGATAGTGTTTTCTGCCAGCTGCTTTGTTGCTGTGACAGTCGTCACACCACTTTCATCGAGGCCCTTGATAGCAATAGCCTTAATGGTGGTGGTGGCGGTGATGTTGAAGGGGGCTGTGTATTCAGTACTGCCGGAAGTCGGCTCTGTGCCGTCGAGCGTGTAGTAAATCGTTGCACCACCCGTCTCACAGTTCATCGTCACCGTTGTCGAGATGGTGAAGGGAGAAGTTACACTGATAGCAGGCTTTTCTACCGCAGCAGCAACAACAGTTGTGCAGTATGAAGAGTATGTGTCGGGGGTGCCTGTTTTATAGTTAATCTTTATTGAAGTTACATAACCTGCATAAGCGCCATTTGTTAAAACAAAATAGTCTTTATTATACAAGGAACAATCAAAGGTATAAACATTACCTGAAGTTGAAGGTGTGATAGAAGTGCCAGAAGTCGGGTTCGCTGCGTCACCAATATTTATGGAGAAGTTTTTATTAGAATCACCTGCATCGTATGTCAGCACAATGCTTTGGATATTTTGAAGGGCATCGTTGTTATACATTGTGCCTGTTCCATTTGAATTCCCAGCGGCACGCCATTGCAGCTTCTCTCCGGAATCGTAGGCCTGTGTAATATTAAAGCTCTTTCCACTCAAGGTGTAATTGTCAGAAGCTGCGTAGCTAGTCGGAAATCCTGCGGAATGCTCGTTTGCATCAATGGTTATAGACTGATCCGTCTCCTCACCTTCTATTACGTCAGCAAACACAGCATAATATGTTACATCATTCTCACCCATCGTTTGGGTAGCTGTGTTCACAAATGCAGGGGCTTCGTCTGTAGTACCAACAATGGGAGTAGTAACCCATCCGCGGAAAACCTTGCTACTAATGGCTGAAGGATCACCTGGGAAAACGATAGCCGCACCTTCTTCGAAAGTATCACTGGTCGTATCGCCATTCACACTGAAGGTAGCGGTGTGAGATGGAATTGCTTCGAAGTTAATCTGTACGGTGCAATCAGAAGAGGGTGTAACTGTAAAGGCATCACCACTTTGGGCTACAGTTGCCGTACCTACAGTAACCGTATAAGCTGGAGAAGCATAGCGATAGCCGGAATTCGGAGAACCCGTGATGACAGCGCCGTCCAAAGATACTGTACCGTAAGTATTATTATTACTTTGAGCCGTAATTGTGAAGGCGAGCACTTCTTCCTCTACAAGATAAACAGTGAAATCATGATCATATGTCCCTAAATTAGCAGTGGCATATGCTTTGTATGCATCAGACCCATTATTTCCCAAGAAACGATTACTATTGCTCGTATTCGAAATAAGTGCTACATCATCTGTAAAAACAATAGACCAAACAGCACTTTTAGCACCAAAAGACATGTCGGCTTTGCCCGACGCATTATTCAAGTATTGATTAGATTTCAAACTGACATTCTTTAGATAGAAGCCTCCTGTGGCAGTCTCCAATTCCCAAATATAGGATTCAGTTCCAGCTAATCCAGTGGTTGAATAAGTGCCAGTTGCTTGAAGAGCCTTTGATGAGACAGAATTGCTAAGAACATGGCTGTTCTCTTCAAAGACATACTTGTTTCCAGCAGAAACAGAGGTAACTTTAGTTAGCTTGTACGTCGTCGCCCACGCCGTACTGCTGCCCATTCCGAACAGTACCGTAAGCAACATCAGCAGCCTCAAGCTGCTGAGCTTGTGTAATAAATGTTTCATTGTAAGATTGTTTTTTGTTAAAGTGAAATTTCTGCGTGCAAAGGTAGCGCTTTTTTCCCAAACCGCCATCATCTTTCCCATATTATTTTCCAAACTTTTATTTATTGGGTCGGCCTGTGGCCTCAAAATCTCCCAAAAAACAATTATAACGAACACGGATCTTTCGAATCTACACGGATGTATTTAGGTAGAAGAAAACCATAAAAACACCGTTGCGCTATGCTCCACTTAAAAAGCTGCGCACTGCTGAATATGTTTTTTAGCGCGAAGCGCGAGGTTTTTTCCTCGGATGAGAGCAGAGTATCGGGACGATACAGGGAGGTGCTTAGGAGTGAGCGTTGAAAGCTTGCTTTTATAAGAGCACTTATGAGCACACCCCATAGGCCGCAGGCCACAGCCCTCATCAGAGGGTTTTTTATTGTTTTTGTTTCCAATCCGCCGATTTAAGTTCTGATTTATGGCAGATTTAAGTTCAGTCCTTTATCCGTTCAATCCGTGCAATCCGTGGTCGAGAAGAAGACGGTTAAAAAAACATAATCTTTAATCCTTTATCCATCATCTATCATCTAAAGTCCTTACCTTTGTGGGTAATTATGGAACAAACGGTTTTTTACGAGATGTGTGGCTGGGCAGCCAGCATCTGCATGATTCTGGGGTATCTCCCACAGGCTATTCATACGATTCGTACACGTGAGACGGACGGCATCGCGCTGCCGACATTCCTGATGATGGCCATCGGCGCCTTCTGCTTTATGTTGCAGGGGCTGCTGCACAAGCCGGAGATCATCTGGGCGCTGTTCCTCACGAACCTCGTCACCTCGACCTGCTCGTGCATCATCTTCGGAATCAAGATCTATAACGACTATTTTAGGAAGTGATTAGGTCTTGGTGGCTGGGGGTGTTGGAGGTGCTGTTGCCGCGGGTGTGCTGCGGGTGCGGGGAACGGCTGGCGACGGGGGAGCGGCTGGTGTGTGCGCGCTGCCAGCTGACGCTGCCGTTGGAGACAAACCGCGACTGGGACTTCAACCGCCGTAAGAGGGCCTGGGGCGAGCACCCTGCGCTCGCGCATGTGGGGGCGCTGACGCGCTACGAACGCACCAACGTGTCGGCAGAGCTGGTACGCAGCCTGAAGTTCCATCGCCGCTATGAGCTGGGCGCTTGGATGGGCCGCGTGGCGGTGCTGAGCCTCCGCGACACGGGGCTCTTCGAGGGCGTGGAGGTGCTGATACCGATTCCCTTGACGCGCAGACGCTTACATACGCGTGGCTTCAACCAGGCGGAGAAGATTGCCGACGGCCTGGCAAGGGAGCTGCACATCCCCGTGCGCACGGATGTCCTGCGCCGCCTCCGCTACCAGGAGTCGCAGACGCATTTTATGCTGACGAAGCGACGCGACAATGTGCAGGGCATCTTCGAACTCCTCACGGACGAGGGGCTGCGGGGCAAACATGTGATGATTGTAGATGACGTCATCACGACGGGGGCCACAATGCTCGCGGCCATCGAGGCACTGGAGAGAGTGCCCGATATCCGCATTTCCGTGTTCGCATGGGCCTGGGCACCCGTGCCTGCAGGCTCACAAACTTAAAAAAGCATAAACAAACGCAATTCTTTAATCTCTAATCTTTAATCTTTAATCTAAAATAACTACTTTTGCGCCGTTTTTATTGGAGCCCCCCTCCAACTCCCCCAAGGGGGAGTGCTTTGAAAGACAGAAAAACAAAATTTTTAGACGCAATCGTAAAATCGTAAATTGTCAAATTGTCAAATTCAATGATGAACGTAATCACAAAGACAGTCCAGCTGCCCGATGGTCGCGAGATCTCCATCGAGACTGGTAAGCTTGCCAAGCAAGCTGACGGCGCCGTGATGCTGCGCATGGGCAACACCAT
>Ga0310691_10006481_pt1 | contig 12460 bp, 25 predicted proteins | sample 176DNAGHGlowgp2_FD_203887 | JGI IMG/M metagenome (GOLD analysis project Ga0310691, IMG submission 203887) | Sheep rumen microbial communities from Palmerston North, Manawatu-Wanganui, New Zealand - 1766 DNA GHGlow gp2 (v2) (version 2) | ecosystem: Host-associated > Mammals > Digestive system >... | reverse complement strand
CGGCGCAGGCGCTCCCGGATGGCCCAGGCTTCATCTTCGACATTATTGCGCCCACGGCCTAACAGTTGATCGGCTGAAATTCCGAACAATTCGCACATTTTCAGAATGCTTTCTTGATCCGGTTCAGCTTTCCCAAGTTCCCATTTCGATATGGCTTGTGCTGATACGCCGAGCGCCTTTCCAAGTTCTGATTGGTACATCCCTACCCTTTCCCGGTGGAAGCGGATATTCTCAGCAAGCGACATCGAATCACCCCTTTTTCTTTCATTATACAACTGTTAGTTGTTTGGTGCAAACGAAAAAAAGTTGTAATTTTAGTTAAAAAACAGTTGACATACAACTAAAGGTTGTGCTATAATAAACCAGAAGTTGTAAGAAGGGAGGTTCAAGGGTTGGGATACAATATTTTTACCCTTAGAAACAACTTAAGGTTGACCCAAGAGGAATTGGCCCAGAAATGCGGTGTTACACAACAATTTATCCAGATGCTTGAAAATGGAAAGAAAAATCCGAGTGTAAGCACCTTGAAGAAGCTGGCTTCCGCGCTGGGCGTGACCGTGGATGAACTGATTGGAAAGGCGGGGTAAGGATTGAAAGCACCGGGGAAAGGGGAATACAGGAGCGCGGTTTACACGAACCGCCCGGATTATGCAGACTTTGAAGCGCCTGCAAAATTCGCATCCATTATGAGCATCATTGCAAAACGGCTGACGGAACACCCAAACGCAATCTGTTCCTATTCAGGCGGATCAGATAGCGACATCATGATCGATCTGGTTGAGCGCACACGGAAAGCGTTTGAACTGCCGCCCATCAAATATGTGTTCTTCAATACAGGGCTTGAAATGAAAGCCACGAAAGACCATGTAAAGGCCACGGCTGAAACGTATGGGGTAGAGATTGAAACAGTAAGACCGAAAATCAACATTGTACAGGCTTCTCGGAAATACGGCATCCCGTTTGTATCCAAGATCATGAGCGCGGGCTTGCATGAATGGCAGAAAAAAGGCGTTCCGCTGACAATTGCTGATGAATACAACGAAGCGGAGGACAAGGCAGCCAAACGAAAGGAACTGAAAGAACGGTATCCGCATTGCGAAAGCGTGATTAACTTCCTGTGCTGCTGCAACAGCGCCGGGGAACCGAGACCGAACATCCAGCTTGTAATCAATTCTTCAAAGTACATGCTGGACTTCATCAAGGAAAATCCGCCTTGCTTCCAGGTGAGCGCCGATTGCTGCACCTACTGCAAAAAGAACATCGCCCACAAGATTCAAAAAGGCTACGAAATGGTTATCACGGGCGAGCGCCGGGACGAAGGCGGCATGAGAAGTGTACCGCGCAAGGGTGAAGAAAACAAGAGCCTTTGCTTCGGAGAGACAGCAAGCGGACAATACAGGCTCCGGCCCCTGTACTATGTATCGGATGCAGACAAAGCATGGTACAAAGAGCACTACAATATCCGGTATTCCGATGCTTATGAAGTGTACGGCCTGACCCGGACGGGGTGCTGTGGGTGTCCGATCAGCTATAAGGCCGTTGAGGATTTGAAACTGATTGAACCGCATGAGCCGAACGTTGTAAAAGCCGCATGGGCCATATTCGGGGATAGCTACAGATACAGGCAGCAATACAACGAATATAAAGCGCGGAAAAACGCAGAAAAGACGGGCAAACAAATCAGCATTTCGGAGGTGTTGAATGGACAAGCTGCTGACCCCGGATGATGTGGCGGCAATCCTGCAGGTGAGCCGCCGGACAGCCTACCGCATCATGCACCAGATGCCGCACATGGAAACCCCGTTCAGGGTAGCGGAAACCGGGCTTAGGGCGTGGATAGCGGGGCGCACAGTAGCCCCGGCAACAGAGAGCAAGGGCATAGCAAAAGCCCGCCAGAGGGCCGCGAAAATCCCGATGGTGGGCGAAGCGTACAAGATACCGAGGAGGAGGGCGTAACAATGGAATTGCTGATAGCGTTCGTGGTTGGGTGCCTGGTGCTGATGGCGCTGGCAGAAAATCCCCGGTTGGAAGACCTGAGCGACAAGGAACTGATCAACCGCATGGCGGACAAGAGCCGCAAGGGCTGGGGAAAGCCGAAGCGGATGAAGTACGTGAAAGCGGGGTGGAGGCCGTGATTCAAAGGATAGCGGAAGCACTTCTGCTGAGCGTGAAGCAATCGCCCATCCTGCTGCTGGGGTTCGTCGGCGGGGTAATGTGGGCGCGGGCGATGCACCGGAAACTGACACAAAAATAGCGCCCGGCGCTGGGGTTGAGCGCGGGGCGCATGGGGAAAAGGATTTGCAAGGGCGCTTTGGAAAAAGCACATCATGATTATAACTGAATAGGAGCGAAAAGTCAATGGATATGAATGCGATCTTTGCGGAGTATGAAACCCGCCGCGATACAGGGGACAAGGAAACGGCTGAGCTGATCGGGGATGTGTACACGGTACTGGACATGCTGGACAGCGGCGCGGACGCGGAAGAAAACCGGGATTTCTTTGAGAAAACCTATTACGGCATGTGCGACGCCGCCTGGAAGGTTGAGAAACTCAACCACGGCAAGCTGTTTGAAATCCGCATGGCCTGTGAAGATGCGCTGGTGGGAGCCGGAATCCTGGAAGGTGACGAAGAACCGGAGGAGGCCGACGAGTACGATAGCGAAACCAACTGGGACGAGTGGATGGCCGATCAGCGGTACGATATGTATCGCGACATGGAATTGACCATGAGATATGAAAGGTAAGGAGGGCTCAAGTAATGGAAAACATGAAACTGTACGAAGCGGCGCGTGTGGTTCCTCAGGAAGCGCTAAAAACCATTCAGGCCGGGCGGTTGAAGGGCATGAGCGATATAAACCCGATGTTCCGTATCAAGCGCCTGACGGAAATGTTCGGGCCGTGCGGCGTGGGCTGGTGGTATGAGATCACCCGAAAGGAAATCACCTTCGATGAGATCACGAACCAGAAATGCGCTTTCGTGGATATTAACCTGTACTACACCGACCCGGAAACAGGCCATGACAGCCACGCAATCCCCGGCACGGGCGGCGCTTCCTTCGTTGCCACCGAGCGAAACGGCCCTTACATGAGCGACGAATGTTACAAAATGGCGTTGACTGATGCGATTTCCGTAGCCGCTAAGGCGCTGGGCGTAGCCGCTGATGTGTATTACAAGAATGATCGTTCCAAGTACACCAAGGACACGCTGGAAACCGAACAGCCGCCCGCTGATGGTTTACAGCCTGGCAAAAAGATGAACCTGCCCCCGGCTGGGAGTTGGAACCCGATGAACGCGGCTACAATCTGGTGCAAAAACAACGGCGTGAAGATTTCCGACCTGAATAACATGCGGAACGCCCTGATTGCGGGCGGTATTATTCCCAGTATTGATGTGAACGAACTCACCCCGGAACAGTTCGACCAGTTAATTAGCGCCGTGAAAGCGAACTACTCCGACCAGTTGAGGATAAGCGCATGAACGGCAAGCTAAAAGACCTGACCCGGAACATGGACGGCACCTGGAACCTGACAGTCACCGTAACTGGTGACTGCCGGGCCATCTGGGACAAGTACCGGGAAAAAGAAATTGACCTTGAAGTCAAGCAGCACCGCAACAAACGAAGCCTTGACGCGAACGGCTATGCGTGGGCGCTGATGGATAAAATCGCCGCCCGGATGCACATTGACAAGGTGGATGTTTACCGTGAAGCGATCAAGAGCATTGGCGGCGTGAGCGAAACGGTATGCGTACAGGATAAAGCAGTTGACAGACTCCGGCAGGGCTGGGAACAGAACGGCATCGGCTGGCAGACAGACACCATGCCAAGCAAGCTGAAGGGCTGTACAAACGTTATCCTGTACTACGGGAGCAGCACCTACGACACACAGCAAATGAGCCTGTTGATTGATCACATCGTTCAGGACGCGAAAGCGTTAGGGATTGAAACCATGACACCCGCTGAGTTGGAGGCGCTGAAAATCGCATGAGCAAAAGCATCATGCAGGAAGAAAAAGAATGCTTTGTGACCGGGGCTGTGAATTGCCTTGATAAGCACCACGTTTATCACGGCCCCCGGCGCAAGGCGGCAGACAAATGGGGCTGCTGGGTGTGGCTGAATCACGATGTACACATGGACTTACACCAGCGCAATACAGCCCTTGACAGGACGCTGAAAAGGGCTTGCCAGCGGAGATTTGAGGAACTATACGGGCATGACAAGTTTATGACCGTGTTCGGGAAAAGCTATTTTGAGGATTGAGCATGAACAAAATCATCCTGATTGGAAATTTGACCAAAGACCCGGAATTGAGGACAACTCAGGCCGGGGACACGGTATGCACCTTCACCATTGCCGTGAACCGCAGGAAAAGCAATAATGCCCAGGCGGGCCAGCCGGAAGCTGATTTCTTCCGCGTGAACGCATGGCGGCAGCTTGGCGAGAATTGCGCCCGGTATCTGGCAAAAGGCCGGAAGGTGTACGTCAGCGGCCCGGTACAGTGCAGAACGTACACCGGGCAGGACGGGCAGACGCGGGCCAGTATGGAGGTCACGGCGGGGGAGGTAGAATTCATTTCCCCCAGCCAGCAAACCGCGCAGGAACAGCCCAAGAGTGCACCAGCGCCGCAGTACAACGGGCCGCAAAATAACGGCGGGTTCACGCAGGTGGACGAAGAAGAATTACCTTTCTGATAAGGAGCAACCCTTATGAATGATTGGTTCAAAGCCCGGAATATTTGGGGGGCGGCAATTCTATCTTTATCAGATGCGGAAGCGGGACGGCTTGCGAAAGCGTTGTGGACGTACACCATGACGGGTGAGCAGCAGAATCTTTCCGGGGCTGAAAAAGGGATATTTGCCATGATGCTGATGACGCTGGGCCAAGACGAACAGGCAAACGCCGACATTTCAAAAAAGAGGGCGCTTGCGGGTTCGATGGGTGGAAAGCAAAAACAAGCAAACAGTAGCAAATGCTATCAAAACAAGCAAATGATAGCAAATGGAGCAAATGCTACCAATAAGAATAAGAATAAAGAAGAAGATAAAGATAATACGCGCACGCGCGAGGATATGCCCTTCGGACTGACGGATGATGATATTCAGGCTTCGCTTGATCGTGACCAGCAGATTGAGGACGCGGCAAAGGCGGCGGGGCTGAATACATCCGAAACGGCGATGCTCAAAGCAAGGGACTACGCTTCACAGTATGGGCTTGAAAAGCTGCTGGACGCGATCAAGGAAACGCCGCTGAAAGCGAATAGGCCATCTTGGGCGTATGTGGAAGGAATACTCAAAGGAAACGGGGTGAGACCGAATGACAATCACGGAGATCATGGAACGGATTCGGCAGGAACACGGCGTGGAAAGTACAGCTTCCTCTTTGACGGAAACCAAGCAGTATAAATGCGAAACCTGCCTTGATACGGGCTGGGTACGGTTTGAAAAGGATGGGTATACCTTCTGCCGGGAATGCGAGTGCGTGAAAGCACGAAAGGCCGAAGCGCTGATGAAAAAAAGCGGGCTGGCTGGTGTGCTGGCTGAACAGACTTTCGACAGCTTCACGGTATCCAACAGCGTACAGAACACCATGAAGGTGATGGGGAAAAACTACCTAAACGCGCTGTTCTCCGTTCCTTCTGATTCATCCCGGAAACCGTGGCTGTACATCGGCGGGAACCCCGGATGCGGGAAAACGCATATCTGTACCGCCATTTGCGGCGAACTGCTGAAAAACAACGTGGAAGTGGTTTACATGCAATGGCTGGATGAAGTGCGGCGGCTGAAAGCGTATGTGAATGACCCGGACTTTGAAAACATGGTAGACAAGTACACTGATTGCACTGTGCTGTACATTGACGATCTGTTCAAGCAAACCTACCACGGAACGCCCATCCTGACGGATGCGGATGTGAAAATAGCGTTCACTATCTTCAATGCCCGGTATCTGGAAAGCAAGCCGACGATTATATCCAGCGAGTGGGATTTGGAAACGCTGCTGGAAGCTGACGAGGGCGTGTTCAGCCGGGTATACGAACGGTGCAAGGGCTATACGTTCAGCGTCCCGCGAGATGTGAAGTATAACTACCGCCTTGCAAGGCTGAAAGGGGCAACGGCATGATTAAACAGATTGATGAAATACCCATGAATACCGCGCAACGGCGGGAAAGCTACCGGGATAGAATCAGGAGTGACATTACGGAGGCAATGGAAAAAGGAATCGGGAAGTTCGAGTTTGTAGGCGATTATAACTTCAAATACCTTGCAAACTATGCGCGGGAAGAAGCTGATAGGATGTTCCACAGGCGTTTCAAGGATTTAGTATTGCCGCATTATCCAGAATGGAAAGAACGGTTCCAGACTAAGTATATCTTCCTGCATGAATGGGATTTCAGGAAATACAATCCAGTCAAAATCAGATGCATCAATGATGAAAAGCAAGGAAAGCGCGTTTTCTGCGAGATTGTGCCGTTTGATGAAAGCGGAATCCTGAAAGAATGCGAAGCAATTCTGGAAAAACAGAAGCGCGAACGAGAACAGGATGATGAACCATGAAATGCGAACTTTACAACGATTCATTCCAGAACTGGAAGTCATACCCGATTCAGAAAGCGCAGCTTATCATTGCCGATATTCCCTATAACCTGGGCGATGCCGCGTATGGTTCCAATCCGATGTGGTATGTGGGCGGGGATAACAAGAACGGCGAAAGCGACAAGGCGAAAAGTACCTTCTTCACTTCGGACGGGTATTTCAGGATTGCGGAGTATTTCATGTTCTGCTCCAGGCTGATGAAGCCCGAACCGAAGCAGGGCAAGGGCGGCGCTCCGTGCATGATCGTGTTCTGCGCCTACCAACAGCAAGGCGACGTGATCCGTTGGGCCGCTGATGCGGGATTCGGGAAATATATTCCGCTAGTGTTCATCAAGAACTATTCGCCGCAAGTGCTGAAAGCGAACATGAAGATCGTGGGAGCGACGGAACATGCGCTGGTGCTTTACCGGGACAGGTTGCCGAAGTTCAACAACGACGGGCAGATGATTTTCAACTGGATGCCGTGGACGCGGGACGGAAAGGATATTCCGAAAATCCACCCGACACAAAAGCCCGTTTCCCTGCTGAAAAAGCTGATTGGCATTTTTACCGATGTGGGGGATGTGGTGATCGACCCGGTAGCTGGCAGCGGTTCCACGTTGCGGGCGGCGGCTGAAATGCGGCGCAACGCTTACGGCTTTGAGATCGACCGGAAGTTCTATCTGGAAGCAACAGAAAGGATGCTGAACCCGGAAATCTTACAGCAGTCCACCGTCGATGATATTTTCATCGAAGCGCGGAAGGTTGAACAAATGACGCTGGCGGGGGTGATAGCATGAACCAAATCCCCACCGAAGCCCAGGAGCAGACCACCCTTTTCCAGTGGGCGGGTATGATGACCGGGAAATGGCCTGAACTGCGATTGATGAAAGGAGTATAAAAGTGCGTGGTTGCAACCTAACAGGGAAACGGTTTGGACGTCTTACAGTATTACGCCGTGATGACGAAAAAACCAATAAGCATGATACTTATTGGCTATGTAGGTGTGATTGCGGGAAGGAAAAATCAGTAACCAATGGGCATTTAACTTCTGGATCAGTTTCAAGCTGCGGATGCTTAAAAAGGGAAGAATCAATCATACATTTAAAAAAGGCTTCCAATGTGCTTACAAAGCATGGGAAATGCGGATCACACTTATACACGGTATGGAATGTTATGCGGCAAAGGTGCAATAACCCGAAAAATCCAAGTTATAATTGGTACGGCGGCAAAGGAGTAAAAGTTTATAGCGGTTGGGACGATTTTGCGGAATTTGAAAAATGGGCATTGGAAAACGGATATGAATATTTAGAGAATGTTCCAAGAAATATGATGCTGTCAATAGATAGGATTGATAGCGATGGAGATTATTGCCCGCAGAATTGCAGATGGATTACAATTCATGAAAATTCGGTAAGGGCGTTGGAAAAGAGGTATAAAAATGCCAAACGTACCAACAGAAGCACAAGAGCAGGCAGCATTATTTCAATGGATTGCGTATAAGGCGAAACAGTATCCAGAATTACAATACTGTTATCACATCCCCAATGGCGGGAGCAGGAACCCCATAGAAGCGCGGCACCTGAAAGAACAGGGCGTGAAAGCGGGCATACCTGATATATTCCTGCCATGTGCGCGGGGCGGCTGGCATGGGCTGTACATCGAAATGAAGCGCCGGAAGGGCGGCAGGGTAAGCATTGAACAGAAAAAAGCGATCATTGCATTGCGTGAACAAGGCTATTGCGTGGAAATATGCAATGGCTGGGAGGAAGCGCGGAACGTGATCACGGCGTACATGGAGGCGGACGTGTGAATAACCCATGTAAGGATTGCCCCGACCGCGTGATCGGGTGCCATATCCATTGCGAGCGGCACGCGGCATGGAAGATGGAACACGAAAAAGCGAAAGCGGTACACAAAGAGCAATTGCGGGAAATAGACACGATCTGCCGGGAAACGTACAGGATGCAGAGAAGGAGGAAGCGTTGAAAACAATCAGGGCATATATCACGCTGAAAAGCGGCGAGTTAATCTCCCGGCTGTTCAATTCGTGGCAGGATGTAGGCGCATGGATAGATCGGCACCACGATCACATGAAACGGATTGACGCGGAACTGATAGCAACGAACGAAATCAGGCAAGGGAAGGAATAGGAGGGCAAAGACAATGGATAACCTGAAAAACTGCCCCTTCTGCGGGGCTGAGGCCGTGATGGATACGTTCACAACGGCAATGGAAAAGAAACCGAGATTCCGGGTGCGGTGTACGAATTGCCCGTGTGATCTGGGCTGGGATTATTGGAGCGTGGAAGAAGCGCGGGATGCGTGGAACAAGCGGACGGAGGGCAAAGACAATGTCAGGGTGATGACGTATGATGAAATGATGAAAGCCGAGATTTGCTTTCTTGAGGTAAAGGGAATTAAGGAAATCGATCCTTTCATCCGCTTTGAAGTGGATGGCAAATCTTATTGGAGTTCGCCATACACAAATAATAAAGAAAATCCCTTTGAACTGTTGGCAGAACAAGAGGAATACTCAATAAACGCCCGCTGCTGGACTTCCCGGCCCACGGACGAACAGAGGAAGGCGGTGAAGTGGGATTAACCGCCGAAGGAGGGAATAGGCAAATGCACATCTACCGATACGCAACCCTGATGCGCCCCCCTGGGCCGGGCGCTGTACCGAGGCGGGGATTGCTACAGGTGAAAAACGTACACCAATACGCGCCGTCAGGGCATAAGTCATGGGGCTGGGCTGAGTATAACAGGCCGCTGACGGATGAAGAAATCAGCGAATACGAACTTGAATTTATCGCCGTTACGGTGATAAACGATGGAAAGGACGAACCATGAACATCAACATGTACCAGCAGTTAGCCGCCCGGACGATAAACCCGGAACTAACGCAGATTGAGACCATCCTTCACGCCCTGCACGGCATGAGCGCGGAAGTGGGCGAGATACACAGCATCTACCAGAAATCCTATCAGGGGCATGAAGTGGATGAAAACGACCTGAAAGCCGAACTGGGTGATCTGCTTTGGTTCTGCGCTGAATACTGTACTGCCAAGGGGTGGGACATGGAGCAAGTGGCAAACATGAATATTGAAAAACTGCGGAAGCGGTATCCGAAAGGATTTTCCGAGGAACGCAGTTTGCACCGAGAAGAATAATCAGCGCTATAAGCGCGGCGGTTGGTTATCCTCCTTGCCCATTCTTCGCCAACCGCGCCACCCTCTGGCGGCATCCAGCAAAGGGCGGCTAATACGTTGGCGGTCTGAGATAAACCGCCCGGCGGGTTAAGAGCGGACAGCGAGCCGACACCCGCCGATATAGGGGCATAGCCAAATGGTAAAGGCATCCGGTTTTGACCCGGATATTGGCGGTTCAAATCCGTCTGCCCCTGCCAACTGCCGGGAGGTAGTAGTCCCCGGAAGTCCGCGCGAACCGTCCTGCAGCTTGCGGGGAACGCGAAAAGTAGTAGTATTAGCCCCTACCAAATGTTGTGCGAAAAAACGCGAAGCTGCGTACTTGGCAACGGGTGAACAATAATATTTCACTATTCGGATTCTATGGCTGGAACGCTCAAACAAATCAACTCCCCCACCCGTTGCGAATGCATCCCCGTTCAGGCGACCGACAAGCAGCAAGGCCGCACGGAGTAATTCACCGTGCCGCTGCGTGTGATGAAGACACGGCCCCCACCGGGAACCTGTTCGGGGATGCGGAAAGGAGAACCATGACAACAGCCGAAATTCTGCTGGCAATCGAGCAGGAGCGCATAAAAGCGGGCAAAACATTGCAGGAATGGGAGGATGAATGCGGCATAGCAAAATCAACCTATCAAGGGTGGCTATACCGCTACCGAACGCCCAACCTGGAAACGCTGATCCCGTTGCTGGATAAAATCGGGCTTGAGTTGATCGTGCGGAGGAAACAATGACGCTGAAAGAAATGATCGAACGGGAATGCAGATATCACGGCGCAATGAACGTTGACGGCACGGTAGATGATGATGTGGCCATCTACATCAATTACGATATGCTCCAACGCCACAAGCGCGAAATCACCAGCACCAAAGACGGCCTTTACATCGACAATACACGCGTGCTTATCAACCATCGGCTGGGCGGCAACATCGTGTATATATCGCTGGTATAGGAGGGGGACGATGGAAGAAAGAATCCTGATACACCGCCCGGAAAACCCGGCAAAGGCGTTTTTGTGCCGATACAAGTACCTTTGCATTCAGCAGGAATCTTTGCAGCGCTCCATCCAGGCCGCGCAGGACAGGGCGCTTTCCTGCACCGTGCGGCTGAAACCCATTCACACCCAGGGCGGCGGGGCTTATGACAGATTAGCGGAGGACGTGGCCGGGAAGCTGGACGCGGAGGAACAATTAGCCCTTGACCTGGGCGAAATCAGCAAAGCCCTTGCGGACATCCGCGCGGCCATCAACAGCCTGCAAAGCGAAGCGCAGAAAACTGTGTTGACATTGCGGTATATTGAGGGGCTGGATTGGCAGAAGGTAGCACAGCGGATGAATTACGAAATCAGCATGACATACATTCTTCACGGACGGGCGCTGCGGAATGTGGACAAGTGGATGCAGGAAAAAGATTGTAGTCCATTGTAGTTGTCAATGTGCTATAATGGCAGAGTAAAAGAGCGCGAACAGCGCCCTTTTTTCGTTTCAGGCAGCGCCGCACATTCATTTATTTGTTGGGGCGGCGGGGTCTCCCTTGCTGGTGGGGGCAAGGGCAAAATAACGCTTGGGAGGGCGCTATGGAATTGGAAATCGTGTACCTTGATCCGCACGACCTGACACCTTATAAAAACAACACGCGCAAGCATAGCCCGGAGGACATTGACCAGATCAAAGAAAGCATTCAGGCCGACGGGTTCAATGATCCGATTGGGATTTGGGGTGAAAAGAACCTGATTGTGGAGGGCCACGGGCGGCAGATTGCCGCTCTGGAAATGGGGCTGGACAAGGTGCCGTGCATCCGGCTGGATCACATGAACGAAACCCAGCGCCGGGACTACGCGATTAGGCATAACCGCACCGCTGAATTGAGCGGGTGGGATTTTGCCAAGCTGGAAGAAGAAATCGCCGCTCTGGAAATTGAGGGCGTGGATTTTAGCGGGTTGAAGTTTGAACTGGATGGGCTATCTGGGGGGGGGAGTTACCACGATTGACAACACTTCCAAAGAATACGGAGAGGAGGATTTCAGCGATGACAAATTTGAATGCGAATGCCCGCGCTGCGGCTTCAAGTTCAACCGCTGAACATCGTTTCCCGTGGAAGTGGTATCTATCTGACCTTGCCAAAGTGCAGAAAAACGGCCTGACCGTATTTTCCTGCTTTTCCTGCGGCGGCGGGTCCTCTATGGGCTATAAGCTGGCTGGATATGACGTGATCGGTAACGTGGAGATTGACCCGCGTGTAATGGAAGTATACCGGAAGAACAATCATCCGAAATACCCGTATTTGATGGATGTGCGGGACTTTCTGAAAATACCGGATGCGGACCTGCCGGAAGAACTTTTCCATCTGGATATTCTGGACGGTTCACCGCCCTGCTCTGTATTCAGCACAGCCGGAGAAAGGGAAAAAGGCTGGAACAAAGAAAAGGTTTTCCGGGAAGGACAGGCAAAACAAAAACTGGATGACCTGTTTTTCTATTTCATTCAGATTGCGGAAAAGTTGAAGCCCCGCGTAGTGATTGCGGAAAACGTGTCCGGCCTGCTGAAAGGCAATGCCAAGGGCTATGTGAATGAGATATTCAAAGCGTTTGAAGCGGCAGGATATACAACACAGCTATTCTTGCTGAATGCCGCGTTCATGGGAGTGCCGCAAAAGCGGGAGCGGTGCTTTTTCATTGCACAGC
>Ga0310691_10006480_pt1 | contig 12460 bp, 7 predicted proteins | sample 176DNAGHGlowgp2_FD_203887 | JGI IMG/M metagenome (GOLD analysis project Ga0310691, IMG submission 203887) | Sheep rumen microbial communities from Palmerston North, Manawatu-Wanganui, New Zealand - 1766 DNA GHGlow gp2 (v2) (version 2) | ecosystem: Host-associated > Mammals > Digestive system >... | reverse complement strand
TCGGATATCCCGTAATGGTACGTCCTTCGTATGTACTGGGCGGACGCGGAATGGAAGTCGTACACGATGACGACTCTTTAGTTGAATACATGAAGGCAGCTATCGGCGTTACACCCGACAGGCCGATACTGATAGACAGATTCTTACGTCACGCTACCGAATGTGAAGCGGATGCGATCTGTGACGGACAGCATGCATTTGTTCCCGCGGTTATGGAACATATCGAGCTTGCGGGTATCCATTCGGGTGACTCGGCTTGTATCATTCCTTCCATGAACATATCAGCCGAAAACTTAAAGACGATAGAAGATTATACACGTAAGATCGCCGAAGAGATGCATGTACAGGGTCTTATGAACATGCAGTATGCGATCGAGAACGGCAAGGTCTACGTTATAGAAGCCAATCCCCGTGCATCCCGTACCGTACCGCTCGTATCAAAGGTATGCGGCATTCAGATGGTACCTCTTGCAACAGAGATCGCCACACGTGAGATAACAGGCAAGCCTTCGCCCATCGCAGGCCTTAAGCAGTCGATAATCCCTTATCACGGTGTCAAGGAAGCGGTATTCCCCTTCAATATGTTCCCCGAAGTCGATCCCGTACTCGGACCCGAGATGCGTTCGACCGGTGAGGTTCTCGGAATATCCGAAAACTTCGGCGAGGCATTCTTTAAAGCCCAGGAAGCAACTCAGACGATGCTTCCGCTTGAAGGAACGGCACTTGTGAGCGTCAATGACCGCGACAAGCCCGAACTTCTCGATGTCATAAAGATCCTTGCCGATGCCGGCTTTGACTTTGTGGCAACCGGACGCACATATGAACTTATCAAAGAAGGCGGATTCAAGGTAAGGAAAGTTTCCAAGATGTATGAAGGACGTCCCGATGTATCGGACTTCATCATCAACAAGGAAGTTTCGCTTGTCATCAACACTCCCATCGGTAAAAAGGGTGCACAGGATGACTCATACATCCGTAAAGCAGCTATCAGGGCCAAAGTACCTTACATCACCACGATGGCAGCCGCCAAGGCAACGGCTCTTGGTATCAAGGCAGTCAAGGAAGGCCATGTTTCCGAAGTCAAGTCACTTCAGGAACTTCATGCTTCCATAAGAAAAGCCGACTGATCGTCAAAACCGGACGGCAATAATGAATAATATGCACTTTTTAGGGGCTTCGAGCGATCGAAGCCCCTTTTTTCTTAAATTTTCTTAAAGCCTTTTTAATGAATCATTCAGTTTTTCACAAAGTCCTCTTCAGAACTCTAATGTATATTTATTAATTGTAAGTCACAAGAATATGTAAAAAGACGGTATCACCTGAAAAGTGACCGGCTTGAGGGGAGAAGAGATGAAAAAGTTTTTACGTTCCATCGCACTTGCAGCTGCGATGACAATGATTCCTTTACTGATCGCGGGATGCGGCGGTAAAGAAAAACCGGATCCGGTGGATGACGGATACATATATGTTCCAACCATTCACAACATTGAACTCGGGGTAGGTGAAACGGCGGATCTTATAAAACTTGAGAACGGAAGGATATATTATTCGCTTACCACACATGACAAGGATTACAATATAACTTCTTTGAAGATCCATTCCGAAGATATCGACGGAAGCAACGTTTCGGAGATCGAATTAAAAGATCCTTTTGAAAAAGAAGAGTATCTTCAGAATATATATTATTATGAAGATTCAACAAAGATCATGACGGTAAAATATGATAAGGAGGAAGTGGCCTCATACAGTTTTAAGACTTTCGACAGATCCGGAAACTGTATATCCAATGAACCCATTACCGATCTTAATGACGAAAAGCCATCTTATCTGACGCCGGGCGGTGTAGATGCTCAGGGAAACTACATATTTACCGACGATTATAACATATACAAGCTTTCGCCCGACGGAAAACTGCTTGATAAAATAACCCATGATTCTTTTTTAATGGATGCTTTTACCGATAACAGCGGAAATGTTTATGTAAGAACTTTCGATAATACGGGATCATTTTTAAAAAAGGTCGATTTTGAAAAAAAGAAAATAACAGACAGCCTTAAAAACGTACCGGACGATGTAGGTAAGATATTTGATGTCGGTGACGGAAAGTACCTTATGTTTACATCGGACTGGCTGTGTGAATATTCTCTCGAAGCGGGCGATTATGAAAAGATCGTTAAATACATGGATATCGATATGCCTTCTCCCATGCCCGATGCGGCCTGGATAAACGACGACGGTTCCATTTCGTTTATTTACACCGACTGGAGTTCTCCCGATTCGTTTCCCGAGCATGTGACATTAAGAAAAGAAGTAAAAACCGCAGATTCGGATAAAAAAGAACTTGTGCTGGGAGTGGGAAATGCAGACGACAGTCTTAAAAATGCGGTAATGTCATACAACCGTTCAAACGGCGATTTCAGGATCAATATACGCGAATATACCGATGAAAAGACATGGAAATTCGATTCGGACAGATTAAAAGCAGATCTTTCCGCAGGAGCGCTTGATATAGTGGCTGTCAGAGATATTGAAGATGCATACAGACCCGAAGACTATACCGATCTTACCCAATATTTAAACGAAGACAACGACATAGATATGGCCGATTATTTTGAAAATGTTTTCAAAGCTTCGGAATATAAGGGCAAGCTTAATTCGATCCCCACAGCGTTTGCGGTAAAGGGACTTGTAGTCAACAAGGATTATTTTAGCGGCAATTCATTTACGTATGATGATTATATTAAACTCATAGAACAAAATCCGGATAAAAAGGTGCTTCCTTATTTTATGCCTGCCGAATTTTTGTATAACAGCGTGATCTACGGCGGCGATAAATTTGTGGATTATGATAATGCCAAATGCAATTTTGACTGCGAAGAGTTCATAAAACTGATGGAAGCATCGAAGAATCAGTTTGCCGAGACAAAAGATTTGGAAAATTTCGATATTTTCTCGTCTATCCGGAAAGGGGAAACCATCCTTTCGGATTTGAACGTATATGATTATATGGAAGTTCAGATATATGCAAAGATACTCGGAGACAAATTCAATCCCGTGGGATTTCCCGGAAAAGACGGCTCTTCCTTTGCGATATCGCCCGTTGCAAGTTATGCGATACCCGCCAACAGTAAAAACAAAGACGGTGCATGGCAGTTTATAAGAACGCTTTTACTTGATAAGAATCAGGGATCTATGAATTCGCCCGCTTTCCCGGTCAAAACAAAGTTTTTTGAGCAGCAGATCGACAGACTTTTAAACGGCAGTGAAAGCATGGGCGGATCGGTAATGACGGGAGATACGGTCATCGAACTCGGCGCACCTACTGCCGAAGATGTCGGGATGATCAGAGATCTTGTGGATAAAGCGGAGCTTATCGTTCATGAGGATAAGGGTATTTACAATATCATCGCAGAAGAATATGACTCATATTCAAAAGGCGGAAAGAGCGCCGAAGAAGTAGCTAAGATAATACAAAGCCGTGTATCGATATATCTTGCCGAGCAATACGGCTGATCTAAAATCAATATATGAATGTTAAAAAAGGCGCCGGCTGAATGCCGGCGCCTTTGATATTTTTATTTGTCCTTTTCAAGAGCCTTATAAACAACAGCTGCTAAAGCCGCACCTGCAAGGGGACCTACTATAAATACCCATACAACTGCGATGGGAACAGTGTTTCCCGATATTGCAGCAACGATAGCAGGGCCGAGACTTCTTGCGGGGTTAACGCTTGTTCCGGTAAGTCCTATGCCGAGGATATGTACAACAACGAGTGTGAAACCGATAACAAGTCCGGCAAAAGATCCGTGAGAAGCCTTTGATGAAGTTACACCCAAAATTGCGATAACAAATATAAAAGTAAGAACTATCTCGACAAGAAGACCTGCAACGGGATTATCTCCGACTCCGGTAAGACCGTTTGTTCCGAATCCGCCGGTTAAGTCGGGAACACCGCCGAGCTTAAAGATGAGAGCCAGTAATCCCGAGCCTGCAAATGCTCCGAGACACTGAGATATAACATAAGCAACAAATTCTTTGACATCCATGCCGCCGCTTAACAATACACCGAGAGATACGGCGGGATTGATGTGACAACCCGAGATGTTACCGATACTGTAAGCCATTGCTACGATCGTAAGACCGAAGGCAAATGCCGTGAGCAGATATCCGCATCCCGAACTTGCATCGCATCCTACCAGCATTGCGGTACCGCAGCCCAGCACCACGAGAGTCATTGTTCCGATAAATTCAGCCAAATATTTCTTCATTTGATCAACCCTCCTTATTTGCGGTATTTTGAATAATACCGATAACATGATTATAGCATTTTTGTGACGGATATTGAATCGGTTTGATTTTAATTATATATTATTTACATGTCCGGCAAATTTTCATCGAAGATCAATTCCATAATTATATTGATGATCACGCTTATACTGGCGGGGCTTTCGGCTGCGCTTTTATTTTTCTTTTTTTCTTTTAACAAAAAGCTCAACCGTACCGAGGAAGACACGGTATACGAAAGATACTATGCCATGATCACCGGTAACGACGAATCGAATTTTGTGGATTCCCTGTATGATTCAATGATCGCCCACGCTACCGATCAGGAATCGTACGTAGAGATACTCTCCAAAAATCTTTCCCAGGAATATTCGGACCGGGAGCTTGTAAAAATAGCCATAGCTTCGAATGTTGACGGCATCATCCTTTATGCCGATGACAACAGTGAACTGAGCGATCTGATAAACGAGGCCAGTGAAAAGAACATTCCCGTTATAACGCTATTCAACGACTTTGACCTGTCCGAAAGGCTTTCTTTTGTCGGTATTTCCAACTACAACCTCGGCAAAGAATACGGAAATCTCATAATCGGGATGATGGACGAAAACATCTTAAAAGACGATGTTATCAAAGTATGTGTGCTCGTGGATGCCAATTCAGGCGATTCGGGCCAGAACGTTTTGTTCAGCGCCATTTCCGAAACTATTGAAAAAGAACACAAGCTTCATCCGTATACGCATAAACCGGCTGAAGTCAGAGCTTATCCCGTTGACACATCAAACAGTTTTTCGGTTGAGGAATCTGTAAGGAATCTGTTAATGGACACTTCAACGGACAAACCCGATGTTGTGGTATGCCTTACCGAAAACGAGACTACCAGCATGTATCAGGCCGTTGTCGATTACAACGAGGTCGGAAGTATCAACATTTTGGGATTTTACGATTCTCCGGCGATATTAAAGGGTATAGAGAGAAACGTTATCTATGCCACGATATCGATCGATACCGACGAGATCGCAAAATCCTGTATAGATGCCTTAAGCGAATATTATGAGCTGGGAAATACAAGTGAATACAACACTGCGGACATCAAGGTCATTAACCGCAGTAACCTGAATGAGTATAAAGAGGAGGACGAAAATGAGAAATAAATTTCGTAACCTCTCTTTACAATATAAGATAACTTTCATCTCGCTCTTCTTAAATCTTATCGTGTTTGCGATAAACGTTGTTCTTTTGGTGAGCATCAACAATATGTCCGACAGGATCGATTCGGTATACAGGGCGAACCTTCAGTTAAACGACATACAGTCCTCGCTTAATGAAGTTCAGGACAATATGACCGAATACTTAAACGTAAAAACGAGTGATGCGCTTGAGGATTATTACCGAAGCGCACAGGCATACAGGAATCTGATCGCAGGTCTTGACAGCCGAATCACTCAAAGTCCGATAGGGCGTATGGGCCGGGCCATTTACAACATGTCCGAGAATTATCTTGACGAGACCGAACAGACGATAGAAGCCAAGCGAGGCCGTAATGTCGAAAAATATCATGTAAGATACGACGAGGCTACGGCTCTTTACGGATATATCAGTACATATGTCTACAGTCTTAACAATGAGCAGTTCAGGGAAAACTCCGACAATTACCGTGAAATGGTCAATGCGTTCAGGCTGTTTGAGACACTCGGTAACATCATCATGTTCGGCGTTATCCTTTCCAATGCATTCCTTATCATGAGACTTACCGCCGAGCTCACCAGGCCGCTTAAATCGCTCACCGGTATGGCGACTGAGGTTTCCAAGGGTAATTTTGACATAGAACCTTTACCCGTCTATTCCGAAGATGAGATCGGTGTCGTTACCAAGACCTTCAACAAGATGGTTGTCAGCATTCAGGACTATATCGTAAAGATCCGCGAGAGTGCCACCGTGGAGCAGCAGCTTAGGGAAAAAGAACTCCTGATGGAATCACATCTTAAGGATGCACAGCTTAAGTACTTACAGGCGCAGATAAATCCGCATTTTCTTTTTAATACGCTTAACGCGGGTGCGCAGCTTGCAATGATGGAAGGCGCGGACAGGACATATGAATATGTTCAGGTCATGGCGGAGTTTTTCAGATATAATGTTAAGAAAGGTTCACAGACCGTTACGATAGGCGAGGAACTTGAACTGGTCGACAATTATATCTATATATTGAATGTTCGTTTTTCGGGTGATATCAAATACGAAAAAGAGATAGATAAGGCTCTTTTGGGTGTTGAGATGCCCAGCATGATCTTGCAGCCCATAGTCGAAAACTGTGTCAACCACGGTATACGCGACATGATGGGTGAAGGAAAGATAACCGTAAAGGTTTATTCGATCGATAACACCGCCTGCATAAGTGTCGAGGATAACGGTGTCGGAATGAGCGAGGAAACGATAGCAAGGCTCATGAGCGGTCAGCCCGTCACAAAAGATGACGGAAGGTCGTCGACCGGTATCGGAATGGATAACGTAATGGCAAGGCTTAAGCTGTTTGCCGGATACGATGAAGTTATGGGTATTGAGAGCGAAGGCGAAGGCAAGGGTTCAAAATTCACCATTTATCTTGATATGAAAGAAGCTTAGTAAAAACAGTACGTACGAAACGGAGAACTATGTACAAGATAATGCTTGCCGATGACGAAGGAATAGTCATCGATTCACTGAAATTTATACTTGAAAAAGAATTCGGGGATGACATCGAGATACAGTTTGCCAAGACCGGAAGAAATGTTATTGAGCTTGCCGAACATTACAGACCCGATATTGCGATAATGGATATCCAGATGCCGGGGATCAACGGTATCGATGCCATGCGTGAGATCAGAAACACCAACGAAAATGTGATATTTATTGTAATGTCGGCGTATGACAAGTTCGACTATGCCCAGGAAGCCATGAAACTCGGTGCCATCGAATATATCACAAAACCGATGGACAGAGACAAGATGATCGCAGCCGTAAAAAGCGCGATGTCTCTTGTAAGCGGGATGAAAGACAGGCGTTCCAACGATCTTCTGGTACGCGAAAAGCTGGAAACCGTAGTGCCGATACTTGAAAACGGACTTATATACAATATTCTTTTCCAGGAACACTTTGAAGAAGATATAGAAAACTACAAAAACATGCTTGATATCCACAGCGAATTTGCCTATATGCTGGTGCTTGTCTCGGGTGATTCCAAGGAAGGCAACCACATGACCAACGCCGTGGGTGCAAGTGTCAGGCTCCAGCAGCACTACAAGGAAATACGTGAGTTTTTAAAACAGTATTTTACATGTGTGGTCGGCAATGTCATGGGTAACAAGATCGCTGTTCTGGTGCCGTACGATAAGGCAAGTTTTGACTATGACGAGAGAGGAAGAGTGATAGCCAAGGCAAGAGAACTTGCACACAAACTATCGGAACGCACCGATATTTCTTTCAGAATAGGTATAGGGCGTGCAAATCTTATAGGAAAGATGGCGGAATCCTACAGAGAGGCGATCGATTCCCTCGTCATCACGACCAATACCGTGGCTCATGCCGATGACCTTCCGATAGGATGCGAATATGATACGGATTACCCTATCGATACCGAAAAACAGCTGTTTGATGAAATAAGCCGCGGAAGAGTCGATGCGGCAATAAGGGCGGCAGCAGACTTTTTTGAATGGTTAAAGACACAGGATATCATGGATGTAAGGCTTAAAGTGCTTGAGTTTTCACTCCGCGCGGAGAGTAAAGCCTATGAATCCGGAGGTATGACCTATAACGTTTCAAGCCGTCATGACTACCTTCCCACGGTAATGGGCTTAAACGATATGGACAGCTTATGGGAGTGGTTCCGCGACAGGATCACAAATTCGGTTACCCATATCTTAAACAAAAACACCGAAACATCCAACGAGGTTGTGGAAGCGGCCAAAAAGTACATCGAAAGCAACTACAACAAAAATATCACGCTTGAAGACGTATCGATGCGTGTAAACATAAGCGCCTATTATTTAAGCCGTATTTTCAAAGAATCAACAGGCGAGAACTTTATCGATTATCTCACCAATTTAAGGATAGAACGGGCCAAGGAGCTTATCAGCACAACGCAGTATTCCATGAAAGAGATCTGTAATATGTGCGGATATTCCGATCCCAATTATTTTTCAAAGTCATTTAAAAAGAATGTCGGAGTCACTCCGACCGAGTACAGAGAGGGAAAGTAAGTGAAAAGAAAGATCGGTGCATTGCTGGTTTTTATGTGCCTTATTCTTTCATCCTGCGCAAGTCAAGATGCGGATGAAGTTAAGGCAGGGGAAAAGGGAGAAGAAAAGATCGAGATAGGAATGAGCTTTGACTCGTTCGTTATCGAGAGATGGCAGCGTGACAGAGATGTATTTGTGTCCACCGCCAAGGAACTGGGCGCAACAGTCGATGTTCAGAGTGCCAGCGGAGATGTTAAGAAACAGATCGAGCAGATAGAATACTTTATCAAAAAGAACGTGGATGTCATAGTTATAATCTGTATCGATTCGGATTCTTTGAAAAATGTCGTGTCGAAGGCCAAAGACGCGGGGATAAAGGTTGTTGCCTATGACCGTCTTGTCATGAATGCGGATGTCGATCTTTATATAACATTCGATAATGAAATGGTCGGCACACTTATGGCAACGGCTTTGGCTGACAACAATCCCGAAGGCGGAAAGGTACTGATGCTTGAGGGTTCACCGCTTGACAACAATGTTCCTATGGTAAAAAGCGGTTTTGCCAAAGTCTGCGGTGAGCGGAATATGACGATAGCGTATTCAACATACTGCGACGGATGGCGCGCCGAACTTGCGGCAGATTATGTATATGAGCACGAAGATGTCATCAATGATGTTGATGCGATCATGTGCGGTAACGACAATATTGCGGGCCAGGTCATAAGGGCTCTTTCCGAGAAACGTCTGGCGGGAGAGATTCCCGTGGTCGGACAGGATGCGGATCTTGAGGCATGTCAGAGGATAGTCGAAGGCACTCAGACCATGACGGTTTACAAGCCGGTTGAAAAGCTTGCGCGCCGCGCGGCCGAATGTACTATAAGTCTTGCCAAGGGCGAAGAACTTATCGGGGATGACGTTACCACAATAAATGACGGAACATACGATATTTCTTATATAGGTCTTGAACCTGTGGCGGTTACGCTTGACAATATCAATGAAGTGATAATTAGCAGCGGATTTCACAACAAGGAGGATGTATATTTAAATGCCCCCGAACTTATGCCCTAGGCAACAGGCTTAAAATAAGGAATCATCCAAGTGGAATGTAAATTTTTAATAGTAAAAAATTGCGATTACCGGCCGGAAGTGCAAAAATTTCCAAGCCGGTTTTCTTTTTTCTTAAGAAATTGAAAAGAATTTCAAGTTACGTAAAAATTAATTCCCTGTTAACTGTGTTAGTATGACGGTGTAGTTAATAATAACCACACAAACTTTTAGGGAGGAAAAAAGCAATGAAAAAAATCTTAAGTCTTATCCTTGCACTTGCTATGGTTGCTACATTGTTCGGATGTGGCGGCGGAGCAGCAGGCGGAAACAAAGTTGGTGTTGCAATGCCTACCAAATCTCTTCAGAGATGGAACCAGGACGGCGACAACATGAAGAAGGCCCTTGAGGCAGCAGGTTACACCGTAGACCTTCAGTACGCAGATAACAGCGTAGAAACTCAGGTTTCTCAGATCGAGAACATGATCAACTCAGGATGTAAGGTTCTCGTTATCGCTTCTATCGAAGGCGATTCACTCGGAACAGTTCTTGCACAGGCAAAAGAAAAAGGCGTTAAGGTTATAGCTTATGACCGTCTTATCATGAACTCCGACGCAGTTTCCTACTATGCAACATTCGATAACTACATGGTAGGTACCAAGCAGGGTGAATATCTTGAAAAAGAACTCGGCCTTAAGGAAGGCAAAGGCCCCTTCAACATCGAGCTCATCACAGGTGATCCCGGCGACAACAACGCTCGTTTCTTCTTCGGTGGTGCTATGGATGTTCTTCAGCCCTACATCGACAGCGGCAAGCTCGTAGTTAAGTCAGGACAGGTTGACTTCGATACCGTTGCTACCCAGAACTGGTCAACAGAAAACGCTCAGAACAGATTCGATGCTATCATTTCCGCAAACTATGCAGACGGAACAAAACTTGATGCGGTTTTGGCTTCCAACGACTCAACCGCTATGGGTGTTACCAACGCTCTTATAGCAGCAGGCTTCACACCCGGCGAAAACTGGCCTCTTATCACCGGTCAGGACTGTGACGTAGCTAACGTTAAGAACATGATCGAAGGCAAGCAGGCAATGTCTATCTTCAAAGATACCCGTACACTTGCAGCTAAGACAGTTGAAATGGTTGACGCTATCATGAAGGGTACAGATGCCCCCGTTAACGATACCAAGACATATGACAACGGAACAGGAATCATTCCTTCATACCTTTGTGAGCCCGTATTCGCAGACATCAACAACTACAAAGAGTTACTTATCGACTCCGGTTACTACACCGAGGATCAGCTTAAGTAATACAACCTAATGATCATTGCAGGCGGGGCAATAACCCGCCTGCATATTTATGAAAACGCAACTTTTTATACAGGAGGAATTAAATTGGCTGAGCATATTCTTGAAATGAAAAACATAACCAAAACATTCCCCGGCGTTAAAGCATTGGACAATGTCAATCTTCAGGTGGAGAGAGGTGAGATCCACGCTCTCGTCGGTGAAAACGGTGCCGGAAAATCCACACTGATGAATGTACTCAGCGGTATCTATCCCTACGGGACATATGAGGGAGATATCGTTTACAACGGTAAAGTGTGTGAATTTCACACTATCAAGGACAGTGAGGCGCTTGGAATAGTTATCATTCACCAGGAACTTGCACTTGTTCCTTATATGACGATCGCTGAAAACATGTTTCTGGGTAACGAACGCGGAAACAATCTGAAAATCGACTGGAATGAAACGAATGATCTTTCGGCGAAGTATTTAAAGATGGTAGGTCTTAACGAATCGCCGCAGGTTCTGATTAAAGATATAGGTGTCGGCAAGCAGCAGCTTGTGGAAATAGCCAAGGCACTTGCAAAAAATGCAAAATTACTGATACTGGATGAGCCCACTGCTTCGCTCAACGAAGAAGATTCAAAGGCCCTGCTCGATCTTCTTCTTAAGTTTAAGAAAGACGGACTTACATCCATCATCATTTCGCACAAACTCAATGAAGTATCATATGTTGCGGATAAGATAACCGTTATCCGGGACGGTATGACGATTGAAACTCTGGACAAAGAGACGGATGATATTTCCGAGAGTCGTATCATCCGGGGCATGGTCGGACGTGAACTCTCCGATCGTTTCCCCAAGCGTGAGAGCCACATAGGCGATATCAAGTTTGAGGTAAAGAACTGGAGCTGTTATCATCCCATATATTCAGAGCGGAAAGTTGTTGACAATGTTTCCATCAATGTCCGCAAGGGTGAGATAGTCGGAATATCCGGACTTATGGGAGCGGGACGTACCGAGCTTGCCATGAGTGTTTTCGGAAAGAGTTACGGTGTTGAGATATCGGGCGAAACATATATTGACGGACAGAGGGTTCATATGAACACCGTGGCCGAAGCAATAAAACATAAACTTGCCTATGTTACCGAAGATCGTAAGGGTAACGGACTTATCCTTTCAAATACGATTAAGATCAATACCTCACTTGCAAATCTTGCGGATGTCAGCAAGGGACAGGTGATCGATAAAGACAAGGAATTTGCGGTAGCACAGGATTATCGTGAAAAGTTAAAGATAAAATGTCCTACTGTAGAGCAGAACGTAGGTAACTTAAGCGGCGGTAATATGCAGAAGGTTCTTTTGGCCAAGTGGATGTTCGCAAATCCCGATGTGCTGATACTCGATGAGCCCACAAGAGGTATCGATGTCGGTGCCAAGTACGAGATCTACTGCATCATGAACCAACTGGTCGCAGAAGGTAAGTCGGTAATAATGATATCATCCGAAATGCCTGAGATACTGGGTATGTGCGATCGAATCTACATCATGAACGAAGGCAAAATAGTCGGTGAGCTTGATGCCAAAGATGCTACGCAGGAAACCATCATGTCTCACATTATTAAGGCCGGT
>Ga0310691_10006479_pt1 | contig 12461 bp, 7 predicted proteins | sample 176DNAGHGlowgp2_FD_203887 | JGI IMG/M metagenome (GOLD analysis project Ga0310691, IMG submission 203887) | Sheep rumen microbial communities from Palmerston North, Manawatu-Wanganui, New Zealand - 1766 DNA GHGlow gp2 (v2) (version 2) | ecosystem: Host-associated > Mammals > Digestive system >... | reverse complement strand
TGGCAGGTCGTTGGGATCGTGGCTGAAGTCGGCGTCCATCTCAAACACATACTCATAGCTGCGCTCCAACGCCCATTTGAAACCAGCGATGTAAGCTGTGCCCAGTCCCAGCTTGCCGCTACGCTCCTTCAGAAACAGGCGGTCGGCAAACTCGTTGGCCATGAGGCGCTTCACTATCTGTGCCGTGCCGTCAGGCGAACCGTCGTCGATAACTAATATATGAAAGCACTTATCAAGGCCAAAGACGGCTCGGATGATTTTCTCTATGTTTTCCTTCTCGTTATAAGTAGGAATAATGACTATACTGTCGCTGTTGTTCATAATGATTGATAATATGTCGTTTACTTATTTCTTCTTTCCAAACTCCGGATCAATCTTCAATAGCGATGTTACAATGTAGGTCATTGAGCAGGCTATCATGACGATGATGAAGAACAGCCGATAGCCGACGGCCTCCTGCAGGGCACCTGCAAACAGGCCGGGAATCATCATCGACAGGGCCATGAAGGCCGTGCAGAGGGCGTAGTGCGACGTTTTGTGCTCACCCTGGCTATAATATATAAGGTATAGCATGTAGGCCGAGAATCCGAAGCCGTAGCCAAACTGCTCGATGAAGACGAAGGAGCTGATGACCACCAGGTTGGACGGCAGCAGATAGGCCATGATGACGTAGACGATGTCGGGCAGCGTGATAGCCATCACCATAGGCCATAGCCAGCGCTTCAAGCCGTCGCGGCTGGCGCAGATGCCGCCGAGAATGCCGCCGACGGTGAGGCCGATGACGCCCACGGTGCCCTGCACCAGGCCGTATTCGCCGTCGCTGAGGCCGAGGCCGCCGTTGCTGACATTGTCGACGAGGAAGAGTGCCGACACCTTGGCCAGCAGGCCCTCAGGCATGCGGTAGAAGAGCATGAAGCAGATGCCCACCCACACCTGCGGCTTCTGGAAGAAGGTCACCACTGTCTGGCAAAACTCCTGCCAGATAGCCGTTGCCGTCTTGGCTTGTTTCTCGCCGTCCTCCTCCGGCCTTGGCAGCGCCCAGTTATGGTAGAGCCAGAAGGCTATGAAGAGGCCTGCCATGAGATAGAACACGAGGCTCCACGAATATTGTATGCTGCGCGTCAATACCTGCAGGGCGCCGGCCAGGCCTACCAGCAGTCCGCTGGAGAAGATGGTGGCTATGCGGTAGAAGGTGGAGCGTATGCCCACGAAGTAGGCCTGCTCGTGCTCGTCGAGGCCCATCATGTAGAAACCGTCGGCGGCAATGTCGTGAGTGGCGCTGGCAAAGGCCATCATCCAGAAGAAGAACAGCGTGCCCTGCAGCCACCACGAGGCGGGAATGGTGAAAGCCACGCCGCCGAGGGCTGCGCCGATGAGCAGCTGCATGGTGGTAATCCACCAGCGCTTGGTCTTGAGAATGTCTACAAAGGGGCTCCACAGGGGCTTGATAACCCACGGCAGGTAGAGCCATGAGGTGTAGAGCGTGATGTCGGTGTTCGACAGTCCGAGGCGCTTGTAGAGGATGAGCGAGATGGTCATGACTGCCACGTAGGGCACGCCCTCGGCAAAGTAAAGAGTGGGCACCCAGGCCCAAGGAGATTTCTTCATTTTCTTTTCTTAGAATATGTGATTCAATTATAGACGGTGTGGATTTCGGCTCCGCGGTAGTAGTAGAGCAGAATGTCGCGGTAGTTTCGTCCCTGCTCGCCCATGACGGCGGCACCTATCTGGCATAAGCCTACGCCGTGGCCCCATCCGCGGCCCTTCAGGCGGAAGCCGCCGTGGGTTTTCTCTACGTCGAAGCAGGAGCTGTAGAGGTGGGTCTGGCTCAGCGTGCGGCGAATCTCCAGTTCCTTGCCAACGGTGAACTCGCCCTTGGTGCCAACAATCTTAAGCTTCCAGATACGGCCGCTCTTGCCACGCTCCAGGGGTACTAGGTCTACGATGTCGCCCAGGTCGGTCTTCAGTTTGTGGCTCACGAGGTCGGTCAGTTGGTCGCGGCTGTACTCCACCGTCCACTCAAAGAAGTCGGGCGTCTCCTGGTCGTAGTCGTTGAGCACCTGGCTCAGGATGTGCTTGTCGTGGGTGTTGCAATAGGGGCAGGCAACGGATACGAGGTAGGGCTTGGGCGTGTCCTCCCAGCAATACTGGAACTCCTCGGTGCGTCCGCCGCAGCACTTCGAGAAGCGTGCGTCGCAGATTTCGTCGCCATACGTCAGTATCTGTCCGCGCGTCTGGCGGATGGCCTCCACCACCGACGGGTTGTCGGCGTGAGTGATACCTTGGTAGCGCTGGCAGTGGTCGTCGGCGCAGACGTCGAAGAGCGTGTGGTCTTCGCGGTCGTACCACCGTATCAGTTCATTGTCTTTTTTAGTAAACGAGAAGAAGCTGTTGTTGCCGCTCGTGGCCTGCTGGCGGCGCTTCTCCATCTGTGCCAGCAGCCACGAGCGGCTGATGACGGCGTGCGACTTGAGCAGCTCCAACGACGACGTGGCGGCCATCTCGCTGGAGATGACGCTGGTGAGGTAGCGCTCCACGGGCAGTTCGTTGATGGCCGTAATCTGGTCGCTCTCTACCACCAGGCGCAGGGCGCCGTTGAAGGTCTGCGTCTGCTTGCGCTCCCAGTGGAAGCCTGAGCCGATAGTGACGTTGCGAATGGAGAACGACGCATCGGGCGACTGCGGGGTGAACACCAGCTGGCTGTACTGCTGACCGTGCCAGAGGATGCCGCCCTCGCTGAACGCCACCGTCTGCTCGCCACTGATGGCAGCGCCCTTGGCGGTGTAAGGGGCGTTGAGGGTGAACGCGATGGTTTGTGCGCTGACGATGCCGACGGTGACCGTCGGCTCCTTGACATTCTGGAGTCTAGACTTTGAGTTCTGAGTCCTGGCGTCCGCCGTCTTGGCTTGGTCCGTCAGGCGCTCAACAACTTGCTGCAGCTCTTCCTTTGAAAGCGCCACCTCCTGAAGGATGGCAATGGCCTGCTCGGCCGTCAAGCTGCGGAAGTCGTCTTCGCGCGGCGTAATCATCAGGCCGGCCATGTCGAGCGCACCGGGCGACACCACCACCTGGCCGTAGCAGTCGGGGCGGTGCTTGCGGCGGGGGAACACCACCGTCAGGTAGGTGTCGTCGTGCTGCCAGCAGAGGATGTTCATCATCGGCTCCGTCTCGCCGTCGGGGCAGGGTAGGGCGGTGTAAAGCTGGCGGAAGAGTCGCTCGCCGGCCTCGCGCGTGTGGCTGCTGATGAGCAGGGCGGGGCAGGGGTAGTCGGCAATGACCGAAATTCCGTTGCCGTCGGCATCGGTGACCACCGGCGTGAGGTTGCGCGCGAGCCGCTGCCACCGGTCGAGGAGCGGCAGCTGGCGGGGAATGCCCGCCTGCAGGTGGGCGTGGTCGGGTGCTGACGCCCCACACTTTGGACCGTTGTAGAACACCAGCAATTCAGGGTAGGTGTCTGTCAGGCGATACATCTCGCCATACATCTCCTTGATAGCCTGCGGCGTATGCTTCACCATGGGTATGGTGAAGTGCATGGGCAGGATGGGGAAGGGGTTGACCAGCAGTTCCCACTTGCCGTGGAGCAGGCGCTTCATCTGCATATCGGGGCGGTTGGCGCTGCACAGGAAGCAAGGTCGCTCGCTGATGCTCCTGTTGTCGATTTTGGCACCGGTAGACACCATGCGGGCGGGGTTCCACTGCAGCACTACGGTGCCGTCGTCCAGGTCGCGGGTCTCGGCGCTCGTCAGCTCGCGGTAGCGGCGTCGGGCGTCGGGCCACGTCTCTGTCTGTCGGTCGAAGAATCGCTGCAGCGGCGAGTCGGGCATCACCATGTCGGTCTTGCCGCTGACCATCCGCTGGCGGGCCTCGACCTCAAGCGTGCGCAAACGGTCTTTATACAGGTTGTTGGCATTGACTTTGTCTATTGACAGGGCGGCGTCGCTGTTGCCGCCCCAGCGGCGGCAGAGGTAGAGCTCGTCGTAGATACGCCCTATGCGGTAATGGCGCGAGAAGGCCAGTCCTAAGGCGTAGTCCTCGCCATAGCTGGTGTTGGGAAACTGCAGCTGGCGCAGGATAGGCGTGAAGAACGCCCTCGGGGCGCCCAGGCCGTTGATGCGTAGGGCGTTGTTGGGGCCGTTCTCGTCGGTCCACTCGCGGTGGTCGATGAGTCCCGGCGGCAGGGTGTTCAGCTCGAAGTCGCACATGCGGTAGCTGCCGATGACCATGGCCGCCTTCTGCTTGTGGAAGGCGTCGACCACCAGCTGCAGCGTCTGCGGCGAGGAGTAGAGGTCGTCGGAGTCGAGCTGCACGGCGAAGCGTCCGCAGTAAGGGCTGTTGACGGCCTCGTTCCAGCAGCCGCCAATGCCCAAGTCGGTGCGCTCGGGCACGATGACGTGGAGGCGGGGGGCGCTTTGCCCATCTTGGCTGCCAAGGGGTGACAGCATAGAGGACTGGATGGCGGACAGGATGTCGCCGGTGCCGTCGGTGGAGTGGTTGTCGACGACGATGACATTATAATTAAAGGTGGTCTCCTGGCTGAGGGCGCTCTTCACGGCGTCGGCGATGGTTTTGGCGCGGTTGAATACGGGAATGATGACCGAGGCCTCCACGGCAAACTCCTGCTCGTCGAAGTCGATGTCGCGATAGAACGAAGGGTCGATTTTTGCGCCGATGGCTGCCAGGTGGGCGGTGGCGGCGTGCTCCATGTCTATCTGCACCTCGCGGTTGCGGGGGTTGACATAGTCAAACTGCTTCTCGCCCGAGGCTCGGGTGTCGGGTTCGGCCTCTGTGTAGAGATATTCGTTGAGGTGGAGCAGCTGGCCCTCGCGGCTCAGCAGCAGGCGCAGGGCGTAGAGGCCGGCATACTTGTAGTCGTGCTCGCCGGCCTGCATGGCGAAGGTGTGGAGGAGGCTCGTCTTGACAAGCCACAGGGCACCGAAGTCGAAATCGTCGCGCAGGCTGCCCTGCTGGTAGTCGATGACGGGGTGACGCTCAACCACTGTCTGCCCACCATCGGTCCTGCGCTCCAGACGGTCGGCATAGACCATGGCCGCCTGTGAGTCGATAGCCACACGGAGCAGACGCTCCAAGGCGCCCTGGCCTAAGGTTACTAACACGGGCTTGGTGAATAGCAGCACATACGGGGCACGGGCCTGCTCGGCCATCTGCATCACGGCGTTGCTGCTGGTCATGCTGTCTGCATAAAAAATATTCCTCACCACTTTGCTCTCATTCAGCTGGGCCACGGTAGGCGCCATTGCTGAACGGTCGAAGTCGAGAAGGAAGCAATCTATCATTTCTCTCATGTCGGTAATTTGCAAATTTCCTGCAAAATTACAAATTAATTCTTTAACTATCGAACAAATTAAGAAGTTTTTAGTAACTTTGCACGCTGAAATCCACTATTACGGTATGGACAACGCGAAGAGAGTACTGATGGGAATGACCGCCGCAGAGCTGAAAGCGGCTGTGCGTGAGCTTGGTATGCCCGCCTTCAGGGGTGGACAGATAGCCCGCTGGCTCTACCAGCAGCATGTGGTGACCATTGACGGGATGACCAACCTGTCGAAGGCCGACCGCGAGTTGCTCAAGCAGCACTTCGAGGTAGGCGCCATGGCGCCTATCGACTGTCAGCGCAGTCAGGACGGCACGGTGAAATACCTGTTCCCCGTGAGCGTCGGCGGCTGTGTGGAGACGGTCTTCATTCCCGACGGCGAGCGGGGCACGCTGTGCGTGTCGTGCCAGGTGGGGTGCAAGATGAACTGCCTCTTCTGCCAGACAGGCAAGCAGGGCTGGGAGGGCGACCTCACGGCCGCCGACATCCTGAACCAGATCTATGCCCTGCCCGAGCGCGAGCTGCTGACCAACATCGTGTTTATGGGCCAGGGCGAGCCGATGGACAACCTCGACGCCGTGCTGCGCGCCACAGAGATACTGACGGCCGACGACGGTTATGCCTGGAGCCCCAAGCGCATCACCGTGAGCAGCGTGGGGCTGAAGGGCAAGCTGAAGCGGTTTCTCGACGAGAGCCAGTGCCACGTGGCTATTTCGATGCACTCGCCCCTGCACGAGCAGCGGCAGTCGCTGATGCCCGCCGAGCGCCAGATGAGCATCCGGGAGGTGACCGACCTGCTGCGGCAGTATGACTTCACCCACCAGCGGCGCTGCTCGTTTGAGTATATCTGCTTTGGCGGACTGAACGACACGCTGGCCCACGGCCGCGAGATTGTCAGGCTGGTAGAGGGCATCGAGTGCCGTGTGAACCTGATACGCTTCCACCCCATACCCGGCGTCGATCTGCCGGGCGCTGACGAGCAGCGTATGGAGCGCCTGCGCGACTTCCTGACCCGCCACGGCGTGTTTGCTACCATCCGCGCCAGCCGCGGCCAGGACATATTCGCCGCCTGCGGCCTGCTAAGCACCGCCCACAAAGGCGCCGCCGATAATTCGTAGGAACGCTAGTAGAACTAGTTGACCTAGTTGCACTAGTCGCACTAGTTGACCTAGTAGCCCTAGAAGCCCTAGTTGCCCCAGAAGCCCCATTATAACCCCAAAAAATAACATTGCACAATGGAACAAGACAGAAAACCCCGCATAGCCATCACCCACGGCGACACCAACGGTGTAGGCTATGAGCTGATATTCAAAATCTTTGAAGACCCCATGATGCTGGAGCTCTGTACGCCCATCATCTACGGTTCGCCCAAGGTGGCCACCTACCACCGCAAGAGCTTAGACCTGCAGACGCAGTTTACCATCATCAGCCAGGCCGACGAGGCCAAGGATAACCGCCTGAACCTGCTGACAACCTTCGACGAGGAAATTAAGGTAGAGATAGGCCAGCCCTCCGACGAGGCTACCGACGCTGCCCGCAAAGCCCTGAAGCGCGCCATCGTAGACGTGCAGCAGGGGCTGGCCGACGTGCTGGTGATGGCCCCCGACACGCTGCCCGACTTCCTGTCGAAGGAGCCTGAGGTGCTGCGCGTCAGAATGGCCGATGAGCTGCGTGTAGCCCTGATGACTAATCTGCTGGCTATCAAGGATGTACCTGAAGCCATCACGATGCAGCGCATCGTGGAGAAAGTCAAAATCCTGCATACCTGCCTGCGTCGCGACCTGCGTATCTCCAGTCCGCGGATAGCACTGCTGGCCCTTAACCCGCCCGCCGACAACGAGAGCGAACCGTGGGGCGAGGAAGAGAAAGAGGCTATTGTCCCCGCCATCGATGCACTGACGGAAATGGGTATTCAGGCCTTTGGCCCCTACGCCTCCGACGCTTTTGTGGGCAACAACGACTATCAGAAGTTCGATGCCGTGTTGGCCATGTATCACGACCAAGGCATGGCACTGCTGAAGAGCGTAGCTCAGGGCGATGCCGTGAGTCTGGCAACGGGCATGCCCTTCGTGTGTACCAGTGCAGAGACGGGCGTTGGCTTCGACATTGCCGGCAAGGGCATTGCCGACGAGTCGGCCCTCAGACAGGCTGTCTATCTGGGCATAGACGTATGGCGCAACCGCCGGAATTATGACGAGCCGATGGCGAATCCGCTTCCTAAATTATATAAGGAGAAGCGCGACGACAGCGAGAAGGTGAGATTTACTATTCCCAAGGCCAAGATCGACAAGGGTGAGAAGGTCGAGAAGGATAAAAAAGAATAAAAAGACAGTCAAAATTGCAGACATTTCAATAATTATACGTAACTTTGGCGGCTAAATGAAAAGTTCAGAGCTACAAGCCATCAAGCAGCGGTACAATATCGTCGGCAATTCCGACATGTTGAACCACGTGTTGGACGTCGCCCTTCAGGTGGCGCCCACCGACTTGAGCGTGCTCATCATCGGCGAGAGCGGCGTGGGTAAGGAGATTATACCGCGGGTCATCCATGACAACTCTCCGCGGCGCCGCGAGAAGTATTTTGCCATCAACTGCGGCTCCATACCCGAGGGAACCATCGATTCCGAACTCTTCGGGCATGTCAAGGGGTCGTACACCGGCGCCATCAACGACTCGCCGGGATACTTTGGCATTGCCAACAAGGGTACGCTGTTTCTCGACGAGGTGGGCGAACTGCCGATGGCCACGCAGGCCCGGCTGCTGCGTGTGCTCGAAACGGGCGAGTACATACCCGTTGGCGGCACGGAGATTAAGAAGACCGACGTGCGCATAGTGGCAGCCACCAACGTTAACATCCGCCAGGCTATCAGCGAAGGGCGGTTCCGCGAAGACCTCTACTACCGCCTGAACTCCATTCCCATCCAGATGCCGCCCCTGCGTGAGCGCGGCGAGGACGTGGTGCTGCTGTTCCGGCTCTTTGCCATGCAGATGGCCGAAAAGTATAAGATGGACCGCGTGGTGCTCACTGACGAGGCCAAGCAGATGCTCATGCGCTACAAATGGCCGGGCAACGTGCGCCAGCTGAAGAATATCACCGAGCAGATTTCCGTGCTCAGCAAGGAGCGCACCATCACGCCCGAGGTGCTGGCGAAGTTTATACCTCAGGACCGCGAAAGCACCCAGCTGGCCACCATTCCCCGCGATGGCGGCGACCACTCCTTTGAAAGCGAGCGCGAGATACTCTACAAGATACTCTTTGAGCTCCGCGGCAATGTCAACGACATGCGCCGGGAGATGGGCGACCTGAAAAAACGGCTCGAAGAGGTGCAGTCCTCGCCGCACGCCGCGTCACAGCTGGCGCCCATCAATCCCATCAGCCCCATCAGTCCGTCGATAGGCACCATAGCTCCTCTCGAAGCTGCCGAGGAGGCCATTGCCGAAGAATACGTGGAGCCCGAGAAAGAACCCGAGAACCTCAACCTTAACGACCTCAGCAAGCAGATGTTGGAAAAAGCTCTCGAACGCAACAACGGCAACCGCAAGAAAGCCGCTCAGGAACTCGGCATCAGCGACCGCACCCTCTACCGCCGTCTGAAGCAGTATGGGCTGATGATTTTAGCGTGCCTGATGCTCGTGTCATGCTCTATCAGCTATAAGTTCAATCAAGCGAGTATAGACTATACCAAGACCAAGACGATACAGATAGCCGACTTCCCCGTGCGCTCCAGCTATGTATGGGCGCCGATGGGCAGCATCTTCAACAACGCGCTGAAGGATCAGTTTGTCAACCATACAAAGCTCATGGAGGTAAAACGTAATGGCGACCTGAAGATAGAAGGCGAGATTATACGTTATGAGCAGCGCAACAAATCAGTATCGAGCGAGGGCTATTCTGCTATGACGGAGCTCTCTCTGACCGTCAACGTGCGCTTTACCAATAATGCCAACCACGAAGAAGACTTTGAGCGGCAGTTTACAGCTCAGCAGTCGTACGACACCTCGCTCTCGCTCGGTGCCGTGCAAGAGGAGTTGGTAACGAAGATGGCTACGGAAATCGTTGACCAGATCTTCAATGCTACAGTGGCTAACTGGTAGGCGGGCTGCGCCCTAGCGAAGATTGAAGATTGAAGATTGAAAAGTGAGGAAATGGAGATAACAGAACTGATTAACCATCCTGAGCGAATGGATCGCGACACACTCTATGAGTTGCGCTCCTTGTTGGCATTGTATCCCTATTTCCAGACCGCACGGCTACTGATGCTTCAGAACCTGTATTTGCTCCACGACCCGACGTTCGATCAGGAGCTGCGTCGTGCCGCCATCTATATCACCGACCGTCGCGTGTTGTTCCAAATGATAGAGGCCGCCCACTATCGATTGCGTACTCCCGGCGTGCAAGCTCATAAGGCCAATGATGAAGGGGAGCGGAAGAACCGGACACTTTCGCTGATTGACAACTTCCTGGGCAGCATTCCTAAAGACGAGGAAACCGGCACTGCGGACAAACCTAAGCGCAAGCCTACACCAGCCGACGCCGCTGTCGACTACGTGGCTTATCTGCTGGAGAGCGAAACCGACGAAGACTCTACCGAAGACGTCCCTCAACTCATAGGTCAGAACCTGATAGATTCGTTCATAAATAATGACAAAGGGAAGATAGTTCTGAGCGAGACACCAGAGTTTACACCCGAGGTGGCAAAAGAGAGTGACAATGAGGAAAAAGAGCCGGAAGAAGGCTATTTTACCGAGACTTTGGCCCGAATATACATCAAACAAGGCAGATATTCGAAGGCTCTTGAAATAATTCGGCGATTAAGTTTGCAATATCCGAAAAAAAATGCTTACTTTGCAGACCAAATACGCTTCTTAGAGAAACTGATTATAAATAACAATAAAAATAAAAGGTAAAAAAAATGTACACGTTATTAGTTATCCTTATCGTGATTGCAGCCGTGCTGATGATTGGCATCGTGCTTATCCAAGAGTCTAAGGGTGGAGGTTTGGCCTCCAACTTTTCTTCTTACAACCAGTTTGGCGGTGTGCGCAAGACCACTGATTTTATTGAGAAGACCACGTGGGGCCTGGCAGTGACCATGGTTGTCATCAGCATCGCCTGTGCCTATGTTGCTCCCCAGGCCGCTGCCGAGGGCTCGGTGATGGAGGGTATTGAGAACCCCGTTACCAATCCTAACAATATGCCTGGCTTCGGCGCCAGCCAGCAGAAAGAGGCTGCTCCCGCCGCCGAGGCTCCTGCGCAGCAGGCACCCGCCGCTCCTGCCCAGCCCGCAAAATAAATGTTTAGGAACGCGCGTTCCTATTTTTATACACTATTGTTTGAGGGTGTGTCAAAATGATGTTTTCGCTAAAGCGTCATTTTTGACACACCTTCTTTTTGCCATAGATAAAGAACAATAGGTGACACCTCTTACACCTGTCACTTAACTTGCTGATAGTCAGTGACTATTTTCTGCCGTTTGATAGCACCTGAGGTGACACCTGAGGTAGCACCTGTGCAGAAAACAATTAGAAAGAATTAGCAATTCTATGTTGTCTTGGCAGGCACGCGCAACTTGCATAAATATACATTCAAAACGGCGCACGTTTTTAAAAAAACAGCGTGCGTTTCTGTAGATAGTCCGTTTCCTTTACGAAATAGTGCTTTTGACTGTATAAATATTCAGTATGTGCATATTTATGCAAAAGGACTCTCCATTAGTCTGACCTTAAGTCTGACCTTAAGTGTGACTTCAGGTGTGACCATAGGTGTGAATTCAGGTGTGACTTCAGGTGTGACCAACCGACAGAAAATAGCCGTTGATTATCAGTGAGTTAAGTTTCAGGTGTAAGAGGTGTCACACCATTGACTATTTACCATTTTAGGAGGTCGCAGAGAGGCTGCGCTGTACTCAGCGTACTCATAGATTACTATTTGTAGCACTTTTCCCATAGCGCCTGCGTTTCTCATTTCTCATTTATCCTTTATCTTTAGAGCGCAGCTCGCACTTAGGATTCCCCTTGGTGGCACCAAAAGCTTGCGTGTACCGAAAAAAGATTTTACCTTTGCAGCCGTCAAACCGTGAGTGGACTGACGCGAACGCTGGCCCCGATGGTCAGGATGAATTTGTGCGCACTCCGTTGGTTTGTAGGTCGCGAGCATGCTCCCACCGAACGTTGTCTGTACATACTGTTACTCGACTGCCTCGTACCTTAATCTTGGCGCAGAACAGATGGCAACGCATTACCCGGCTCCCGGCAACGGCAGCCACGGCGCTCTTTGACAATTGGAAAAACATCTTTTTGACACCTTTTGCCACTTTTTTGCTTACTTTATTTGGTAGAACCCCAGAAAAGTATTACTTTTGCAGCAAGGGAATCAATATAAAACTAACCAACGTATGAATTAACAACAATGATTTGGAATCCTAACAAAGAGTGCATGAGCCGCGACGAGATGAGCGCGCTCCAAGGCAAACGCCTGCACAAGATTGTGGAGTACGTCTACCACAACGTTCCCTTTTACCGTCACAAACTGCAAGAACTGGACATCCGCCCCGACGACATCCAGACTATCGAGGACATCACTAAGCTGCCCTTCACGACGAAGAAAGACCTGCGTGACAACTATCCCTTCGGTCTGCAGGCCGCCCCTCAGAGCGAGATTATCCGTATCCATGCCTCCAGCGGCACTACGGGCAACCCCACCATCGTGGGCTACACCCGCAAGGACATCGGCGTGTGGAGCGAGTGTATGGCCCGCTGTCTGACGGCCTACGGCATCACCCGCGACGACACCTTCTCCGTCAGCTATGGCTACGGCCTGTTTACCGGCGGACTGGGCGCACACTATGGCGTGGAGCATATCGGTGCCAGCGTGGTGCCTGCCTCTACGGGCAACACCGAGAAGCATCTCAAGCTGATACGCGACCTCGGCGTGACGGGTATCGCCTGTACGCCCAGCTACGCTCTCTATCTGGCAGAGACCATGGACAAGATGGGCATCAGTAAAGACCAGATTAAGCTGCGCGTAGGTGCCTTCGGTGCAGAGCCGTGGACGGAGCAGATGCGTCAGGAGATTCAGGAGCGCTTAGGCCTGAAGGGCTATAACCTCTACGGCCTGTCGGAGGTGATG
>Ga0310691_10006476_pt1 | contig 12465 bp, 8 predicted proteins | sample 176DNAGHGlowgp2_FD_203887 | JGI IMG/M metagenome (GOLD analysis project Ga0310691, IMG submission 203887) | Sheep rumen microbial communities from Palmerston North, Manawatu-Wanganui, New Zealand - 1766 DNA GHGlow gp2 (v2) (version 2) | ecosystem: Host-associated > Mammals > Digestive system >... | reverse complement strand
TTCCTCCAACAGCTTCCGCTGGCCACTCCAGCCAGGAGCCGTGCGCCCCACCTTGTTCACCACACGGTGGCAGGGAAGCGAGGCGGCCTCAGGCGTGTAGCGCAGCGTGCGACCCACCATGCGCGAATGGCTCGGCCAACCCGCCCATGCAGCAATAATGCCATAGGTGGTGACGCTACCACACGGTATCTGCCCCACGATATTCAGCACATCGTGGCGAAACATGCGCATCTGCTCGCAGCTCATTTTGTCAGGATAGTCCTTCATACCACTCCAATGTTCCTTTTTCTGCTCGTAGGCCCAAACGGATGCAAAGGTACACATTATTCTGTTTCTATGCAACTTTGACATTAGAATCTTCCCTTGTCGTAACAAACTTTCACTTCTCTTGCATCCGAATCATTCAGGAGCAACCATTCTCCCCTTCCAATGAATGTTGAAGCTTTCTTCCATCCTAATGCACCCTGCAACGACTGTCGCACATCGCACAATTCGTTAAATAAACATAAAGTTTGACGAAAAGAGCGTTCTCAACCTGTTGAAAACAAAATAAAATTAGTACCTTTGCAGCCCGAATTGAGTCCGTGGAGGTTGGGTTAAGTGTGTACGGACGTACACCACCTTGCGGAAAAACCCCTAAAAATACAACAAAACAAACGCAATGTACGCAATTGTAGAAATCCAGGGTCAGCAGTTCAAGGTTGAGGAGGGCAAGAAGCTCTTCGTCCACCACATCAAAGACGTGGAAGCCGGCAAGACTGTTGAATTTGACAAGGTGCTGCTCGTCGATGCCGACGGCGCTGTCAAGGTAGGCGCACCCACCGTAGAGGGCGCAAAGGTAGTAGTAGAAGTGGTGAACCCGCTCGTCAAGGGCGACAAGGTGATTGTCTTCAAGATGAAGCGTCGCAAGGACTCACGCAAGCGCAACGGCCATCGTGAGCAGTTCACCCAGGTAGAAGTTAAACAAGTAATCGCTTAAAGGAGGAACAGAATTATGGCACATAAAAAAGGTGTAGGTAGTTCGAAGAACGGCCGCGAAAGTGCAGCCCAGCGACTTGGCGTGAAAATCTGGGGTGGTCAGAAGTGTAAGGCCGGCAACATCATTGTTCGCCAGCGCGGCACCCAACACAATCCCGGCAATGGCGTAGCCATTGGCAAGGACGACACCCTCTTTGCTCTGATTGACGGAACGGTGAACTTCCACCGTGGCTATCACAACAAGAGCGTCGTCTCAGTTATACCTGAAGCCGAGGCATAACAACTTACAAACAAACACTTATTCCAAACAAACAACAGCCCCTCGGAACCCTCGTTCTGAGGGGTCTGCCTTCAAAAGAGAGTCCATGAACACCGACGAGAGATACCTGCACCTGCTGTCGAACACCTACCCCACCGTGGCCGATGCCGCCAGCGAGATTATCAATCTGGAGGCTATTCTAAACCTGCCAAAAGGCACTGAGCACTTTCTGGCCGACCTCCACGGTGAGCACGAAGCCTTTCTCCATGTGCTGAAGAACGCATCGGGCAACATCAAGCGCAAGGTGGGCGAGATTTTCGGCAACACCATCCGCGAGAGCGAGAAGAAAGAGCTTTGCACCCTGATCTACTATCCCGAACAGAAGCTGGAACTCATCAAGGCACAAGAGGAGGACATCGACGACTGGTATCGCATCACCATCCACCAACTGGTGCGCGTCTGCCGCGACGTCTCATCGAAATACACTCGTTCAAAGGTGCGCAAGAGCCTGCCTGAAGAGTTCTCGTACATCATTGAGGAGCTACTCCACGAGCGCAGCGACGACCAGGACAAGGCCGCCTACGTGGCCGTCATTGTCGACACCATCATCTCCACCGGTCGCGCCGACGACTTCATCGTGGCCATCTCAAACGTCATCCAGCACTTAGCCATTGACCAGCTGCACATACTCGGCGACATCTACGACCGTGGTCCCGGCGCCCACATCATCATGGACACGCTGCGCCAGCGCCACTCGTGGGACATACAGTGGGGCAACCACGACATCTTGTGGATGGGTGCCGCCGTGGGCAACGATGCCTGCATCTGCAACGTGCTGCGCTTGTCGCTACGCTATGCCAACCTTGCCACGCTCGAAGAGGGCTATGGCATCAACCTCGTGCCCTTGGCCACCTTCGCCCTCGACACATACGGCAACGACCCCTGCACGGAGTTCATTCCCAAAGAGCTGAAGCCCGATGCCCACATGGACGAAAAGACGCTACAGCTGACGGCGAAGATGCACAAGGCCATCGCCATCATACAGTTCAAGGAGGAAGCCCGCATCTTCCACCGCCGCCCTGAGTGGCAGATGGCCGACCGCTGCCTGATGGAGGGAGTGGATGCCGACCGACAGGTGTGCGTCATCGGCAGCAAGGAATACAGTATGAAAGACTGCAACTTCCCCACTGGCCTGACGGAGCTGACCGTCGAGGAAGAGTTGCTAATGAAGAAGCTCCACCACTCCTTCCGCGTTAGCGAGAAGCTGCGCAAGCACATCCGCACCATCCTCTCCCACGGCTGCATGTACAACATCTGCAACCAGAACCTGCTCTTCCATGCTTCAGTGCCCCTCAACGACGACGGCACACTGAAGGAGGTGGACATCCTTGGCAAGCGATACGCAGGGCGCGACCTCATGGAGTACGTCGGACAGCTCATACGCGCCGCTTTCCAGAACGACACACCGCAGGAGCTCAAAGACTATGCAAAGGACTATTTTCTCTATCTCTGGTGTGGCAAGGACTCTCCGCTGTTCGACAAGTCGAAGATGGCCACATTCGAGCGTTACTTCCTGACCGACCGCGACACCTACCACGAAGAGAAAGGCAACTACTTCAAGCTGCGCGACTCGGCTGAGGTGTGCGACCGCATACTCGATGCCTTCGGAGTGGAGGGCGAGACACGACATATCATCAACGGCCACGTGCCCGTGCATGCCGGCAGCGGCGAGAACCCCATCAAGGCCAGCGGACGGCTGATGGTCATCGATGGCGGATTCTCTGAAGCTTACCACAAGGAGACAGGCATAGCCGGCTACACCCTCGTCTACCACAGCAGGGGATTCCAGCTGGTGCAGCACGAACCCTTTACCAGCGCCCAAGACGCCATTCTGCGCGGCACCGACATTAAGTCTACCACACAGATTGTGGAAATGTCGACCCACCGCATGCTCGTGGCCGACACCGACAAGGGCACGGAGCTACGGGCGCAAATCAGTGACCTGAAAGACTTGCTCTATGCCTACCGGCACGGCATCATCAAAGAAAAACGCAATTAACCCCTCTTGCTAAGTAGCAACCCACTGAAGGTGAACATACCGTTGAGCAGCAGCAGCTCATAGCCGAAACGATAGGCAAAGAACTGCTGACACACCACGTCGAGGCCAAAACAGAGCATCGGCGACAGCACGCAGACGAAAGGCACCACCCGGTCGGCCACCTGCCAACGGGTGAACAAGCCAAAGGCAAACAGACCCAGCAGCGGGCCGTAGGTGTAGGACACAATGGTATAGATGGCATCGATGAGCGACGACGAGCCTACAGCCCTGATAGCCAGGATGCACAAAGCGAAGAGCACGCACATGGCCAGATGAACCCTGCGCCGCAGCCTGACATCGCCCGGCCTGCGACGAATATCCACACAATAGCTCGTAGTCAGGGCTGTCAGAGCAGAGTCGGCCGAAGAGAACGAAGCTGCCACGATGCCCAGCACAAACAGCACCAGCACCAGCGTCGAGCCGGAGGCCGAGACGAACATCGGCAGCAGCTCGTCGCCCCGCACGGGCAACGCCACTCCACGCTGCTCGAAGTAACGGGCCAACAGCACACCAAGGGCCAGAAACAGCAAGTTGACCGGCACGAAAGCCACGCCATAAGTACACATGTTCTTCTGAGCCTCGCGCAACGTGCGGCAGGTGAGGTTCTTCTGCATCATGTCCTGGTCAAGACCCGTCATCACCACCACGATAAACGCTCCGCTCACCAACATCTTCCAGAAATTCTGACGCGACAGCCAGTCGTCGAACACGAAGATGCGGCTGCGCGCATCGCCGGCAATGGCCGTCACAGCTTCTCCAAGAGAGAAGCCCATCTGGCTCATCACCATCACAATAATTAATAGGAGAGCCGTCAGCAGGCAGAACGTCTGTAGCGAGTCGGTAAACACCAAAGTGCGCACGCCCCCCCGCCGCGTATAGAGCCACACAGCCAGCACCATGCCGACAACAGTGAACCAGAAAGGCACCCCCACTTCCTCCATGACAAACTGCTGGATGATGATACACGCCACGTAGAACTTCACCGCCGTGCCAATCATCTTCGACAAAAGGAAGAAGCTGGCGGCCGACAGATAGCTGCGCACCCCCAACCGCTGGTTCAGATAGGCATAAATACTGGTGAGGTTCAGCTTGTAGTAGACCGGCAACAGTACGAAGGCCACTGCCACGTAGCCTAAGATAAAGCCTAAGCACAGCTGCAAATAAGTCATCCCACTGCTGAGCACCATGCCGGGCACACTGACAAACGTCACCCCGGAGATACTGGCACCCACCATGCCGAAGGCTACCATCAGCCAGGGCGAGCGGCGTTCGGCACGAAAGAAAGCATCGTTTCCATCTTCCCTGCCTGCCATTGTTCCCCTCCTCCGGCTGCTCCACCTGCCCAGTGCCATCAGCACCGCCAAGTAGACCATCAAAGTCAATATCACCGTCATTGCGCTGCAAAATTACAAAATCTTCAGCAACTGGACAAGAAAGGCGGTACCTTTGTTCCGCAAGAATACTATTTTCACAAAAAAAACACTTCCTGCTTGCTACTTCAATTTTTTATTATTACCTTTGCAGCGCAATAACTAAACATAAACCATTCAAGAAAAGTTATGAGCAAACAAAAAAAATTTATCCTACAGGAGAGCGAGATTCCTACACAGTGGTATAACATACAGGCCGACATGCCCAACAAGCCCCTGCCGCCCATCCATCCTGCCACCCACCAGCCATTAGGCGTCGATGACCTGGCACGCATCTTCCCCCGCGAATGTTGCGTGCAGGAGCTGGACCAAGAGCATGCATGGATTGACATTCCCGAAGAGGTGCTTGAGAAATACAAGTTTTACCGCTCCACCCCGCTGGTGCGTGCCTACGCCTTAGAAGAGGCACTCGGCACTCCCGCCCACATCTATTTTAAAAACGAGTCGACAAACCCCTTAGGGTCGCACAAGATAAACAGTGCCCTGCCCCAATGCTACTATGCCAAGAAAGAGGGAACCACCAACGTGACCACGGAGACAGGTGCCGGACAGTGGGGCATGGCCCTAAGCTATGCCGCCAAGCTCTACGGCCTCGACTGCGCCGTCTACCAGGTGAAGATTACCATGCAGCAGAAACCCTACCGGAGCATTGCCATGCGCACATTCGGTGCTGCCGTCACCGGTTCGCCCTCGATGTCTACCCGCGCCGGCAAGGACATCCTGACCAAAGACCCCACCCACAGCGGCTCGCTCGGCACCGCCATCAGCGAAGCTGTAGAGCTGGCCACCACCACCCCTAACTGCAAATACACATTAGGCTCGGTGCTGAACCACGTGGCCCTGCACCAAAGCATCATCGGACTGGAAGCCGAGAAGCAGATGCAGATGGCCGGTGAATATCCCGACACCGTCATTGCCTGCTTCGGAGGCGGCTCGAACTTCGGTGGTCTGGCTTTCCCCTTCATGCGCCACAACATCCTTGAAGGCAAGCAGACGGAGTTTATTGCTGCCGAGCCAGAGAGCTGCCCGAAGCTGACGCGAGGCAAATTCCAGTATGACTTCGGCGACGAGGCCGGCTACACGCCCCTGCTCCCGATGTTCACCTTGGGCCATCAGTTCAAACCGTCGAACATCCACGCCGGTGGTCTACGCTACCACGGTGCCGGCATGATTGTCAGCCAGCTCATCAAAGACGGGCTGATGCACGGCGTAGACATTCCACAATTAGAGAGCTTCGAGGCCGGCATGCTCTTCGCCCGCACAGAGGGCATCATTCCCGCCCCAGAAAGCTGCCACGCCATAGCCGCCACCATTCGTGAAGCAGAGAAATGCAAGGCTAACGGCGAGGAGAAAGTCATCCTCTTCAACCTCTCTGGCCATGGTTTGATTGATATGCCCAGCTACGACCAGTTCATCAACGGCGACCTGCAGAACTACAGCGTCAGCGACGAAATGATTGAGAAGAACGTCAGCGAGCTACAGCAAATTATCAAATAGACAATAGGCACTAAATTTCTCATCCAACTAAGCTGAGTTCTCAGGAAACTGGGAACTCAGTTTTTTTACTCCAACCGTTCAAATAATTTTATATTTTTAATTATAACAGAATAAACATGTTAAAGACGTTAAAATTAACAGAATTATTTAACTAAAAACACTCTTCTAAACGAAATTCGTCGTATCTTTGCACCATGTAAAAAAAAGACGAAACAGAAGCTAAGCATGAAAAAATCAACAATATGGACAATAGCTGTGGTAATGGGCCTCTCGTTCCTGGGTCTGCTCTATGTTCAGCTCTCATATATTGAGGAGATGGCAAAAATGAAGCAAGAGCAGCTGGACGAGAGCGTGACACGCGCCCTCTACGTTGCCTCCCACAACCTGGAGCTGAACGAGACGCTGCGTTACCTGGAGAAAGACGTCAACGACGTGGAGCGCCGCGCCTACACCCAAGACTCCACCATCGTCGACGGCATCAACGGCTCCATCCAGGAGCACCATGAGTTTGCCGTGTCGGCCGACGACGGAACCGTCTACTCTGCTTTTGAGCTGAAGACCTACGCCACGAAGCCGCCCACCATTCCCAAGGCCATCATCGTGAAAGGCGACCGCAGCTCGCTGGCCGAAGCCACGAAATCGATGCAGGAAATAGTGCGCACGCGATATGTCTACCAGAAAGCCCTGCTCGACGAAGTGGTCTACAACATTCTCTACACCGCCAGCGATAAGCCCTTGAAGGAACGCATCAACTTCAAGCTCCTCGATACCGACATCCGGCAGGAGCTACAGAACAACGGCATCAATCTCAACTACCACTTCACCGTTTCTACAGCCGACGGGCGCGAGGTCTACCGTTGTCCAGACTACGACGAGCAGGGGTCTGAGAAGACCTACTCGCAGACGCTTTTCCGCAACGACCCAACGTCGAAGATGGGTGTCGTGCGCATCCATTTCCCCGAGATGGGCAAGTACATCTACTCGTCGGTGAAGTTCATGATTCCTGCCGTCATCTTCACCCTGGTGCTGCTCGTCACCTTCATCTTCACCATCGTCATCATCTTCCGCCAGAAGCGCTATACAGAGATTAAGAACGACTTCATCAACAACATGACACATGAGTTGAAGACACCCATTTCAAGCATCTCATTGGCCGCACAGATGCTGGGCGACGAGAGTGTGCCGAAGAGTCCGCAGATGCAGAAGCACTTAGGCGGCGTCATCAACGACGAATCGAAGCGACTGCGCTTCCTGGTCGAGAAAGTGCTACAGATGTCGATGTTCGACCGCAAGACAGTGTCGTTCAAAAAGAAAGAGCTCGACCTTAACGAACTGCTTGAACAAATCTCCGCCTCGTTCACCCTGCGCGTGGAACACACTGGCGGCAAGATTTACACCGAGATAGAAGCCGTCGACTCAGCGATTTACGTAGATGAGGTGCATTTCCAGAACGCCATCACCAACCTGATGGACAACGCCGTGAAATACCGCAAGCCCGACGAGCCGGTAGACATCCACCTGCGCACCTGGAACGAAGGCGACAAGCTGTGCTTCTCCATCGCCGACAACGGACTGGGCATCAAGCGCGAGAACGTGAAGAAAATCTTCGACAAGTTCTACCGCGTACACACTGGCAACGTGCACGACGTGAAAGGCTTCGGACTGGGCCTGGCCTACGTGAAGAAAATCATCAACCTGCACGAGGGCGACATCAAATGCGAGAGCGAACTGGGCAAGGGCACAAAGTTCACCATCACCCTGCCCTGCCTCAAGGAAGACATGGAATAAACCAAGTATTAACCCTATAAAACAAGAACCATTATGGAAGAGAACCTGAAAATTTTGCTGTGCGAGGACGACGAGAACCTCGGCATGCTGTTGAGAGAGTACCTGGCCGCAAAGGGCTACGAAGCAGAGCTGTGCGCCGACGGCGAGGCTGGCTACAAAGCCTTCCTGAAGAGCAAGTTCGACATTTGCGTGCTCGACGTGATGATGCCTAAGAAAGACGGATTCACCCTGGCACAGGAGATACGCACCGCCAACCCCGAGGTGCCCATTATCTTCCTCACTGCCAAGACGCTGAAGGAAGACATCCTCGAAGGATTCAAGTTAGGGGCCGACGACTACATCACTAAGCCTTTCTCCATGGAAGAACTCGTCTTCCGCATTGAGGCCATCCTGCGTAGGGTGCGTGGCAAGAAGAACAAAGAGAGCACCCTCTACCACATCGGTCGCTTCACCTTCGACACACAGAAGCAAATCCTTGCCATCGGCGACGAGCAGCGCAAACTGACCACCAAGGAGAACGAGCTGTTGGCCCTGCTATGCTCGCACGCCAACGAAATTCTTCAGCGCGACTTCGCCCTGAAGACCATCTGGATTGATGACAACTATTTCAACGCCCGCTCCATGGATGTCTATATCACCAAGCTGCGCAAGCACCTCAAGGACGACCCACAGATAGAAATCATCAACATCCACGGCAAGGGCTATAAGCTCATCACGCCCGAAGAAGAGTAAAAGAGCAAAGAAAGAGCGAAGAGCTAAGAATTTGATGCCAAAGCAGCCCGTAACGTAAAAAAAACAAAAAAGGAAGGGCAAGGCAGCAAATTCTTCGCTCTTCGCTCTTTACATTTCACATTTATTTTGTACCTTTGCGGGCGATATGAGAAAATGGTTTGTCAGAACATTATGGATTATCCTGGTGCTCATCATCATCAGTGCCGGGCTTATCTTTTGGGCCATTGCCGACGGCCGCATAGGCTATATGCCCCCCATTGAAGATCTTCAAAACCCCATAAACCGCTTTGCCTCGCAGGTCTACTCGGCCGACGGCAAACTGTTAGGCACCTATAGTCTGAGCCGCGAGAACCGCGTCATGGTGAGCTACGACGAACTGCCGCAGTCACTCATCGACGCCCTGGTGGCCACCGAGGATTCTCGCTTCTTTGAACATTCCGGCATCGACTTCTACGCCCTTGGGCGCGCCATCATCAAGCGTGGCATTCTGCGGCAGAAGAGTGCTGGCGGCGGCAGTACCATCACCCAGCAGTTGGCCAAGCAACTGTTTACCGACTCCGTGGCCCACTCGTCCATGGAGCGCATGCTGCAAAAGCCCATCGAGTGGGTCATAGCCGTACAGCTGGAGCGCAACTACACCAAGGAGGAAATCATTGCCATGTACCTGAACTACTTCGACTTCCTCAACAATGCCGTAGGCATCAAGACAGCTGCCAACACCTATTTCTCGAAAGAGCCATCGGGGCTGAGCATCACCGAGTCGGCCACGCTGGTTGGCATGTGCAAAAACCCGTCCTATTTCAACCCGCGCCGCTTTACCGAGCGTTGCGAAGACCGCCGTAACGTAGTGCTTCACCAAATGTTCAAGGGGGGCTATCTCACGGAGGAAGAGATGGACAGCTGCATGAAGGTGAGGCTGGCCGACGACCTCAAGTTCCATGTGATCGACCACAAGGAAGGACAGGCCACCTACTTCCGCGATTTCCTGCGTCGCTACATGATGGCGAAAGAACCCAAGGAGAGCGACTACCCCGAATGGAACCGGAACAAGTACGTCTTCGACCGTCATGCATGGGATGAAGACCCCCTCTACGGCTGGTGCAACAAGAACAAGAAGAGCGACGGCACGCATTACAATGTCTATACCGACGGTCTGAAAATCTACACCACCATCGACACGCGCATGCAGAAGTATGCCGAAGAAGCCTGCTACGAGCACGTCGCAGAATACCTGCAGCCGGCCTTCAACCAGGGTAACCGCAACCGCCGCAATGCGCCATACTCCAACTCACTTTCGGCTTCTGAGGTGCAGCGCATTATCAAGAGAAACATCCGACAGAGTGAGCGCTACCGCACCATGAAGGAGGAAGGTGCCTCGCAGGAGGAGATTGACCGTGTCTTCAGAACTCCCGTGCGTATGTCGGTATTCACCTACCACGGCGAGCGCGACACCACAATGTCGCCCCTCGACTCCATTCTCTACTACAAGTCGTTCCTGCGCACAGGTTTCTTCAGCATGGAACCACAGAGCGGACACGTGAAAGCCTACGTCGGAGGACTTGACTTCCAGCACTTCGCCTACGACATGGCCACCGACGGCCGCCGCCAGGTGGGATCGACCATCAAGCCCTTCCTCTACTCGCTGGCAATGATGCCCTCGGGCGGAAACATGACTCCCTGCACGGAGGTGCCCTGTGAGCAGCGCACCTACTACACCGAGAGCGGACAAGCATGGACGCCCCGCAACGGCAGCCGTGCACGCGAGGGAGAGATGGTCACCTTGCGCTGGGGTCTGCAGACATCCAACAACTGGGTGTCGGCCTACCTCATCGACATTCTCCGCCCGAAGAACTTCCTGCGTCTGCTCAGAGACTATGGCTTCTACAACCCCGACATCTACGCTGGGCCAGCCCTCTGCCTGGGGCCGTGCGAGAACACCGTCGCCGAAATGGTCAGTGCCTACACCACCTTCGTCAACCACGGCTACCGCGCCGCCCCTGTCTACGTCACGAAGATTGTAGACAGCGAGGGTAAGGAGTACGGTGCAGACATGCTGGCACGCTCGGGCAACGAAGTCATCGACGGCGAGACAGCCGAAAAAATGATATACCTGCTCAGGGGAGTGGTGGACGGAGGCACTGGCGGGCGCCTGCGCCGAGCACCCTTCAACTTCACCGCTGCTATAGGCGGCAAGACGGGAACCACCAACAGCAACAGCGATGGTTGGTTCATGGGCATCACCCCCAAGCTCGTCTCAGGATGCTGGGTGGGCGGCGACGACCGCGACATCCACTTCGAGAGCATGGCCTACGCCCAAGGTGCTGCCGCCGCACTACCTATCTTTGGCAAGTACATGCAGAAAATCTACAACGACCCCACCATCAATATCACCCAGCAAGACCAGTTCGACTTGACTCCAGGTTTCGACCCCTGTAGGGGCGAGGAAGGGCTTGGCTACGAATATGATGATGAAGAAGAGGCCGGTGGAGACGAAGAAGCCACCGACGACTTTGAGGAAATAACCGAATTTTAACGCCCCTTCACTTCACGGGGTAACCAACCACTACTAAAAGGGAAAAATGAAACATCAACTCAGAAGCAGCGTCTGCACAGAAGGCAGGCGCATGGCCGGAGCCCGCGCTCTGTGGGTAGCCACGGGCATGAAGCACGAGCAGTTTGGCAAGCCCATCATTGCCATTGTCAACTCGTTCACACAGTTTGTACCAGGACACACCCATCTGCATGAGATAGGACAGATTGTTCGGCAGGAGATAGAAGCCATGGGCTGCTATGCCGCCGAATTCAACACCATCGCCATCGACGACGGCATTGCCATGGGCCACGACGGCATGCTCTATTCACTGCCTTCGCGCGACATCATTGCCGACAGCGTAGAGTATATGGTCAACGCCCATAAGGCCGATGCCATGATTTGCATCTCGAACTGCGACAAGGTGACGCCGGGCATGCTCATGGCATCGATGCGTCTGAACATCCCCACCATCTTCTGCAGCGGCGGCCCCATGGAGGCCGGACGCTGGCGCGGCGAGAATGCCGACCTCATCACCGCCATGGTGAAGGGCGCCGACCCCAGCGTCAGCGACGAGGAGATGAAGGAAATAGAGCAGTGCGCCTGCCCCGGCTGCGGCTCCTGCTCGGGCATGTTCACTGCCAACTCTATGAACTCGCTCACCGAGGCCATCGGACTGGCGCTGCCCGGCAACGGCACCATCCTGGCCACCCATGTCAACCGCGTCAGGCTGTTCAGGCAGGCAGCACAGCAGATAGTGAAGAACGCGCTGGCCTACTATGAGGACGGCGACGACAGCGTGCTGCCGCGCGCCATCGCCACGCGACAGGCCTTCCTCAACGCCATGACCCTCGACATCGCCATGGGCGGCTCCACCAACACCGTGCTCCATCTGCTGGCCGTGGCCCAGGAGGCTGGCGTCGACTTCACCATGAGCGACATCGACGCACTGAGCCGAAAGACACCCTGCCTCTGCAAGCTGGCACCGAATACGCAGAGATACAGCGTGCAGGAGTGCAACCGTGCCGGAGGCATCCTCGGCATACTGAACGAGCTGAGCAAGGGCGGGCTCGTCGACGGCTCGGTGAAGCGCGTCGACGGCATGACCCTCGGCGAGGCCATGGACCGTTACGACGTCAACAGTCTGAACGAC
>Ga0310691_10006474_pt1 | contig 12467 bp, 10 predicted proteins | sample 176DNAGHGlowgp2_FD_203887 | JGI IMG/M metagenome (GOLD analysis project Ga0310691, IMG submission 203887) | Sheep rumen microbial communities from Palmerston North, Manawatu-Wanganui, New Zealand - 1766 DNA GHGlow gp2 (v2) (version 2) | ecosystem: Host-associated > Mammals > Digestive system >... | reverse complement strand
TGAGACCAAGGTGATGCTGAAAGCGACGACGGGAACCAGACTGGCCGAGAAGGGGGAAGGCCACAAACCTCCTACGGCACTGAGCAATACGGCATGGGGGATGGCTGTGAGCAACAGCATGACACCCACAATGACAGCCAACAAGAGCAGGGCCATGATCTGGGCTCTGCGCTCACGATAGTTGGTGGGGCGCAGGAGCAGTCCACTACAAACAAGACAGCCCCACGCCATGGCGCACAGCAAGAGCCAAGCAAGCACGGGGGTGGCTATCATTTCAGCGAAATGGCCCATCAGCCAGCGCAGGCCCTCACTGGAGAGCAGGGAGCGCAGGCCACTCGCGGGGAAGGCTGCACTGAGCAACCACGACACGAGCATCAACAACAGCTGAAGGATGAACAGCGTGAGGGCGATATGTGGGAGAAACTTTTTCAATGTTGAATAATGAATGTTGATTTGTTGCCTGCGACAATGATGAATGTGGAATTAATCGACATCTGGTTCGAGGTTGTCAATATCAAGGATGCGAAGCTCCAAGGCACGAACCACCAGACGGGTGGCATTGACGCCCTCACCTCCAGGGAAGAGTTTCTTGACCAATTCGTTCTGGCGCTTCTCCAGGCTCTTCACGCCAAAGGGCATGCCACGAAGGCCCGTAATCTGCTCCTTGGTATAGCCGAGAGCGAGATGGCGCAGGAAACGTTCGTCGTACTCGTCAATCTCGTAATTGATAAGGGCCTCTTGACGAGCCAGTTGGGAGCTGACCGCATGCTTGAAGCGCTCGACTATCTTTTCGAGGATGGGCTCGTTGAACACCAGCTGCTTGCCCTCCATGACGGCCATTACATCGCGACGGGTCAGCAACTCGCCACTCTTGAGGATAATGCCATCGGCACCCGCATCGAGCACGTCGACCCATAACTTCTCGTTGAGTATCTCGCCCGTAAAGATGAGAATCTTAACCTGGGGATAAGCCTCCTTGGTCTGACGACAAATCTCGACGCCAACGGTGGTGGAGCCACCCAGTCCGAGGTCGAGCAATACAAGGTCGGGCTGCTGTTGCTTAATGAGTCGCCAGAAGCTGGCCTCATTAGCAGCTGTCCCAATGACCTCAGCCTCAGGAATCTCGTTACGTACAATGCCTTCAGTGCCTTTAAGTTCGAGGGGCACGTCCTCGACGATGATCATCTTAAATTTTTCCATTGTATCTGGGTAATATGACTGTTAACTTTTTTTCTTCTGCAGTAATGCCACAACCTCTGCGATTAGTGGCCTCGCCATGATCGCGAACAATCTGACGAGCCAGGAGATAGGAGAAGTCGGAGGGCTGAGCGCTGGGGCTGATGTGGAAGGCGACATACTTATCGTCCTTCACTTCTGCCTCCACCGTACCCTTGAGCAATTCAAAGAGATAGCGAAGCAGATTCTCGTCGCCCAACACGGGCTGACCATAGAAACTGACGGGGCGCACATGCAGCTTGATGCGGTCAACCTGCTCTGTAGCCTGACGAATCAGGATGCTGTAAAGGTCGCGATAGTAGGTTGCCACCTCGCGGAGTGCAGGAATGTCGCCAGCATCCATGAGTTGCTGAATACGACTGGGATAATACATGGTCTCGTGTTTCAGCGTAGACAGGCAGTTGTCGAGCACTGCATTGGCCACGTGGAGATTGGAATCCTCCAGTTCGGCACGACGCAACTCGTCTTCAGCCATCTCGATATTGTTCTGTTGCGTGCGCTCACGATGGAAACGCTCGTAGAGTCGGTGACGATAGTAGAGCATGTAATAAGCAGGTACAATGAGCACCAGCAATACCAGCAAGAGGATAACGGCAATGCGCTTATTAGTCTGCGAAGCTTGCAGGGTGCGACAATAGTCTGCCAAAGTGTTATCGGCACTCATCTCCTTGAAGAGTTGCGTATATACCTTATTATTATAAGCATAGAGTTGCCACTCGTGGAGCGCCAAAGCAGCCACTGCACTCTCGTTGCGGATGTCGAGCACTATCTGGTAATTGGTGGGCAGCGAGTCGTGATACCACTGGATTTCAGCAGGCACCACGGACTGAGAGCCCAGAGGGGTCATGAGCAAACGTCCGGCGGGACGCTGTTGCAAGTAATGGGCATTCAGATAATGGCGACAGGAATCGGCAAACTGGAGCGTGCGGGCGTAAGTGCCATTAACGTTGGAGAAATAAGCCGAATCGGCATAAACATGAGCACTATCCAACGCACTTTGGGCGTTGACAGTGGATAGTGAATAGTTGATAGTTGATAATATAAGAAGTAGCACGAGGCGCTGAACGCCCTTGGGCAAACGGAAGAAGAAGCGCGAGCCCCTACCCTCTTCGCTCTCAGCCTGCAATTGGCAAACGCTGAATATCTGACTGATTTTACGATATTTCTCAATGATGCCCTTGCAGTTCATCAGGCCGAAGCCGTGCGACGTAGACGACTTATCGGTAATGGCCTTATGGTCGAACACATGGTCGAGCACTTCCTGACTCATGCCACACCCCGTATCACTGACGGAGATTTCGACATAGTCGGATTCTTCTTGGGCTGAAATGTTCACTTGTCCGTCCTTGGCAGTAAACTTGCGGGCATTATCTGCCAAGGTGTTCAGCATAAAGAGCGTCAACACGCGGTCGGCCTTGACACTAGCCGTGGTGGGGTCCACCTGTAACGTCACACCCTTCATGGCAAAACTGGTCTTGCTACGAGCCACCATATCGAAGAGCTGTTGCAGGGGGAAGCTCTCGATGTGCAGATTCAGTTCGCCCTGGCGCAGCTGTATCCACTGGGTGAGCAGATTGTTCTGGGCATTGATATTGTCAGTGAGCTCGCGGATATAATCGAGGCTTTCTAGATTATCCAGACTTTCTTGATTTTCTAGTTTTTCTAGATGATTCACTTCATGGAGGATACGGTCGATAAGAGGCAGGATGCTCATAGCCAAAGACACCTTGGCGCGCTGTTCCAATTGGCGACGCTCGTTTTTCTCCACGCGCAGTCGGGCCTCTGCCACTTGTTCGTTCTTCTCCTCCAGCAAATCGTCGAGCGCATGGTCTTCCTTCTGTTTCTTATTCAACTTGTTGAAAAGCCAGAGGAAGAAGAGCAACAGGACAATGGCGCCAAAGACGGCCCACGTCATGAGGTTTAGCTGATGGACGGCATTGTCCAAGATACCTGCACGCGCCTCCAGCTCACGGTCCTGACGGGTCTGTTCCTGAAGGTCGATATAGATATTACGGTTATAATCGCTGTTGGGCTTATCATTGACTGCCGAATAAGCCACACTGAGTTGTTCGCGGATACTGGCTACCAAGTCGGGAGCCTGATTGATGCGAGGGTCGATAAGTGCACTGTCCAGATAGAGCAAGGCACACTCGTCGTCCTGCATAGCATGATAGCACGATGCCAACGTACGATAGGCACCTGCTATCTGATAGACGTCGCCATAGTCTTTGAACAATTGCAAAGCCTCCTCAGCCTGTTGCAGATTGAAAGTATGATCGGCCAACGCCTCCTTGGCCTGTGCCTCGAAATAGGTATAGCCATTGCGCTCGGCCATACTGAGACAACGGTTCAGGCATTCTATCTCCTGCTGATGAATCTGTTCAGGAGTGCCATCAGTCAACACTCCGCCTGCACCGATGTTGTAGAGATAGTTCAGGTATTGGGCAGTGTCGTGGCGCACCTCATCGGCATTCAATTGCTGAAGAGCCTCCACACTCTGGCGCTCCAATCCTACATAATAATAATAGGTGGAAGTGACAATAGCCATTTCCGATTCCGCATAAGCCAGTCGCTGGCGCTGACGCTCAGTGAGCTGGTTACGCTCTTCGTTGATGCGCGCAAGAGCCTTGACAGCCTGTTCGCGACATTCGTAAAACTGACGATTCTCAGAACGGCGCTGACAGAGGCGCATCTGCTGGACATAGCACACCAACAGCTCTACCTGATTGTCGGTAAGCACAATAGCTTCTGCCAACAAACTATCGGCCTCGGCATAATTCATGGAGACCAACGAAACAAAAGCCAGATGGGAAAGTGCCTCAGCACGTCCTCCCTTATAACCCTCAGAAAGGTCTAGGGCTTGTCGGGCATACAGCGCTGTAGAATCGATATTGCGGTAATGATAGGCATAAGAAAGAGAATTTAGCTTATCAACCGTTGCCTTATCAGACGGTTGGCAAGCAAAAAAAAGGAAAAGACCCAGCACGGCCATAAGCCATGCTGAGCCTTTGTGAATGTATGGTTTAAGCGCGAGCCTTAGCACAGTAGCCGAGTGCCTCCTTGCACTTGTCGGTTACATACTGCCAATCGCCAGCCTTCACCTTGTCGCTTGGGAAGAGCTTAGAGCCCATGCCCACGCAGAAGACGCCAGCCTTGAACCACTTGGTCAGGTTCTCCTCCTCAGGAGCTACGCCACCAGTAACCATGATCTTTGACCAAGGCATGGGAGCCATCAGACCCTTGATGAGGTTTGGACCTACTACGTCGCCAGGGAATACCTTGGTGAAGTCGCAACCAACCTCCTGTGCCTTACCAATCTCAGAGGGTGTCAGACAACCTGGGCAATAGGTTACACAACGACGGTTGCAGACAATAGCGATATCGGGGTTGAACAGCGGACCAACCACGAAGTTGGCACCCAGCTGGATGTACAGAGAAGCTGTAGGAGCATCAACAACAGAGCCAATACCCAGAGCCAGTTCAGGACATTCCTTGTTCACCCACTTTGACAGCTCACCGAAAACCTCATGAGCAAAGTCGCCACGATTGGTAAACTCGAAGGCACGAACACCACCCTCGTAGCAAGCCTTGATGACGTTCTTACAAACTTCAACGTCCTTGTTGTAGAAAACAGGAACCATAGGTGCTTCGGCAATCTTTGCCATCACCTGAAATTTATCAAATTTTGCCATATAATTCTTTGAACTTTGAACTTTGAATTTTGACCTTTATGGTTAGCGCTGTACGCGACCGTTGGCATTACCACCTGCAAGAGACTCAACCTCGTCAACACCAACCAAGTTGAAGTCACCATTGATAGTGTGCTTCAGAGCAGAAGCAGCCACAGCAAACTCGAGAGCCTCGCCCTGAGTAGGCTTGGTCAGCAGACCATGAATCAGACCACCAGAGAATGAGTCGCCACCACCAACACGGTCGATGATAGGATTAATCTCGTAACGCTTTGACTGATAGAACTCCTTGCCATTGTAAATCAGAGCCTTCCAACCATTGAAGGTAGCGCTATAGCTCTCACGCAGAGTAGAAACCACATACTTGAAGCCAAACTCAGCCATCATCTGCTTGAAGATACCCTCGTAACCAGCAGCATCGGTCTGACCACCCTCTACGTCAGCATCGGGCTTGAAGCCAAGGCAGAGCTCAGCGTCTTCCTCGTTACCGATACATACATCCACATACTTCATCAGAGGACGCATGATAGAGATAGCCTTCTCACTGGTCCACAGCTTCTTGCGGAAGTTCAGGTCTACAGAAACGGTTACACCATGACGCTTGGCAGCCTCGCAAGCCAACTTTGTCAATTCAGCAGCCTTGTCGCTGATAGCTGGTGTGATACCAGACCAGTGGAACCAAGCAGCACCCTCCATGATAGCGTCGAAGTCGAAATCCTTAGGATCGGCCTCAGCGATAGAGCTGTGAGCACGGTCGTAGATAACCTTTGAAGGACGCATAGAAGCACCAGTCTCAGCATAGTACAGACCTACGCGATCACCACCACGGGCGATGAACTGGGTGTTAACACCATAACGACGGAGTGCATTCACTGCAATCTGTCCAATCTCGTGCTTGGGCAATTTTGACACGAAGTAAGCCTCGTGACCATAGTTAGCCACGCTTACAGCTACGTTAGCCTCACCACCACCAGGGATGATGCGGAATGACTCACTCTGAATAAAACGGTCGTTGCCCATGGGCGACAGGCGGAGCATAATCTCGCCTAAAGTAACAATCTTTGCCATTTGTTTTAGTATTATGTGAAAATAAAAATGTTATTATTTAGGGCACAAAGTTAGCCAATATTTTGGAAAATACAAAATAAAAACGGTTTTTCTTTGCATTTTCCGCAGTAATTCGTACCTTTGCAGGGAATATGGACACTGGAAAGATAAGAATTAAGGATATTGCAGAGCGTGCTGGCGTGAGTGAAGGCACAGTGGATCGTGTGATTCATGGTCGCCCCAGTGTGTCGCCCAAAGCAATGGCAAAGGTGAAGAAAGCACTGGAGGAATTGGACTACAAGCCCAACATGTATGCCTCAGCGCTGGCCTATAACAAGTCGTACACGTTCTATAGCCTCATTCCTAAGCACGAAAGCGAGGCTTATTGGGAAGAGGTGGAAGAAGGTGCCAATGCTGCCTGCGAGCGTTATCGCGACTTTAATATATCTAATAAGGTATTATATTATAATCGCTTTGCGCCTGAAACGTTTGCCAAATTGATGGTCGAGGTGCTGAAGAAAGAGCCTGACGGCGTGATTATCGTGCCCTCACGACTGGACATCACCACCAAGTACACCGACATCATGCACGAGCGCAACATTCCCTTTATCCTGCTCGATTCTTACATGCCCGACCTTAAGCCCTTGTCATTCTTCGGACAAGACTCGTTTGCCTCTGGCTATTTTGCAGCTCGTATGCTGATGATGATTGCTCCCAAGGAGAAGGAAATCATGCTGATGAAACAGATGCGCAACGGCAATGTGGCATCCAAACAGCAGGAGAACCGTGAAACGGGCTTCCGTCATTACATGCACGACCATTTTCCTCAGGTAGCCATTCACGAGGTGAACCTGTCGTTAGACGAGAAGCGCGAGAAGTATGATGATATCCTGGAGAAATTCTTCGAGGAGCACCCATTGGTTCACCACTGCATCACATTCAACTCCAAGGCTCACTTGGTAGGCGAATACTTGCTGCGCTCCAATCGTCGCAACATTCAGATTATGGGCTACGATATGGTGGAGAAGAATGCAGAGTGTGTGCGCCAGGGCAGCATTTCCTTCCTCATTGCCCAGCATGCTTATATGCAGGGCTATGCTTGTATCGATACGCTTTTCCGCGCTATCGTTTTGAAGAAGGAGGTAGACCCTGTGAACTATATGCCTATCGAATTGCTCACCAAGGAGAATATCGATTACTATCGTAGAAAGAACATTGGGTAGCGCTTCGCTAATGAATAGTGAACAGTGAATAGTGAATAGTGAACAGTGAATAGTGAATTTTTTAATAATAAACAAATCTTTATGGAACAAGCTACATTTTTAAAAATCAATCCTGCTGACTCCGTCGTTGTATGTCTCGCCGCTAAAAAGAAGGGCGACATCATTGAGGTGGACGGCAAGCAAATCACAGTGAATCAAGACACTCCTGCAGGTCACAAGGTACTGATCAAGGACGTTGCTGAAGGTGAGAACATCATCAAGTACGGCTATCCCATTGGTCACGCGCGTCAGGCTATGAAGGCTGGCGACTGGGTGAATGAGAACAACCTGAAGACCAACTTGAGTGGAACACTTGAATATACCTATCAGCCTGTAGGTGCTTGGGAAGGTACACCCTACAACGTGAAGCGCCCCACCTTCAAAGGCTATGTTCGTAAGAATGGCGACGTAGGTGTGCGCAACGAGATTTGGATTGTGCCCACCGTGGGTTGTGTGAACGGTATTGCTGAGCGTTTGGCTGAGCAGCTTCGCAAGGAGACGGGCGAAGAGGGCATTGATGCTGTTTGGACGTGGCATCATAACTATGGTTGCTCGCAGCTTTCTGAAGACCACGAGAACACCCGCAAGGTGCTTCGCGACATCTGTCTGCACCCCAATGCCGGTGGCGTACTGGTGCTGAGTCTGGGTTGTGAGAACAACCAGCCTGAGGACTTCATGGCGATGTTGGGCGACTATGACAAGAGTCGCATCAAGCTGTTGGTTACCCAGCGTGTGGAAGGCGACGAGATGGAGGCTGGTATGCAGATTCTGCGCGAGCTCTACGCTCAGGCCAAGCAAGACAAGCGCGAGGACGTCAGCGTTTCCAAGCTGCGCGTAGGTCTGAAGTGTGGTGGTTCTGACGGTTTCTCGGGCATCACTGCCAACCCTTTGGTAGGTGAGTTCTCCGATTGGCTCGTAGCACAGGGTGGCACCTCTGTATTGACGGAGGTTCCTGAGATGTTTGGTGCAGAGACCATTCTGATGAACCGTTGCGAGACCCCTCAGTTGTTCGAGCAGACTGTTTCAATGGTTAACAATTTCAAGAACTACTTTCTGTCACATGGCGAACCCGTGGGCGAGAACCCAAGTCCAGGCAACAAGGCAGGCGGTATCTCTACCCTTGAGGATAAGGCACTGGGTTGCACCCAGAAGTGTGGCAAGGCTCCCGTCAGTGGTGTGATGGAGTATGGCGACCGCTTGCAAAACAACGGTCTGAACCTGCTCTCTGCTCCTGGCAACGACCTCGTAGCCTCTACTGCCCTCGCCTCTTGCGGTTGCCACATCGTGCTGTTCACCACAGGACGTGGAACACCCTTCGGCACTTTCGTTCCAACCATGAAGGTGGCTACCAATCCTGTGCTGGCTAAGAACAAGCCCCACTGGGTAGATTTCTCCGCTGGTCAGTTGGTGGAGGGACGCACCATGCAGGAGATTGTTCCTGAGTTTATCGATAAGGTATTAGCAGTAGCCAGTGGCGAGAAGGCTCGCAATGAGGAGAACGGCTATCGCGAAATCTCAATTTTCAAAAACGGCGTAACACTTTGAAAAAAGGTATATTGGCATTATCACCCCTAGCGGTGTTTATCGTACTCTATTTAGTCACGAGCATCATTGCTCGTGACTTTTATAAAGTACCCATCACCGTAGCCTTCATGGTGGCTTCCGCCTATGCCATTGCGGTCTCAGGGGGCATCCCCCTGCGCAAGCGTATAGACATTTATAGCAAGGGAGCAGCTACCGATCAGATGATGCTGATGATCTGGATATTCATCTTGGCAGGCGCCTTTGCCCATTCAGCCAAAATCATGGGGGCCATTGATGCTACTGTCAATCTCTCGTTGATGCTCCTGCCTGGAAACATGCTGTTGGCAGGCTTGTTCCTTGCAGCCTGCTTCATCTCCATTTCCGTGGGTACCAGCGTGGGAACCATCGTTGCCCTGACGCCCATTGCTGCAGGTGTTGCCGAGCAGACGGGTACGAGCATTGCCATGATGACCGCTGTCGTGGTGGGAGGCTCGTTCTTTGGCGACAATCTCTCGTTCATCTCAGACACCACGATTGTGGCCACCTCCACACAAGGTTGCAAACTCAGCGATAAGTTTCGCGTCAATTCGTTCATCGTCATTCCAGCAGCACTCCTTGTGCTGGTGGCTTACATCTTCCTGGGCACAGGCATCCATTCGCCCCACCACCTTCCTGAGGTTTCCTACACCAAGGTCATTCCCTATCTCGCCGTTCTCATCACGGCCATTTTCGGTATGAACGTCATGGCTGTATTGACACTGGGCATTGTCCTGACGGGCATTATCGGAATAGCCAATGGCTCGTATGATGTGTTCGGATGGTTTGAAGCCATGGGCGACGGTATCAAGGGCATGGGCGAACTGATTATCATTACGATGATGGCTGGAGGCTTGCTGGAAATCATCAAGCACAACGGAGGTATCGACTATATCATTGAGCGACTTACGCGCCACATTTCCACCAAGCGGGGTGCCGAACTGGCTGTTGCAGGACTCGTCTCGTTTGTCAACCTCTGCACAGCCAATAATACCGTTGCCATTATCACCGTGGGAGGCATTGCCAAGCAGATAGGCGACCGCTTTGGTGTTGACAACAGGAAGTGTGCCTCTATTCTCGACACCTTCTCCTGCACCATTCAGGGCATCATTCCTTATGGTGCGCAATTGCTGATGGCTGCTGGTCTGGCCCAGCTCAATCCCATCAGCATCCTACCCTACCTCTACTATCCGCTGGTCATTGGCCTGACCGCATTATTATCCATCATTTTCAGATACCCCAAACGATATTCGTAGCGCTTCGCTAGTGAATAGTGAATAGTGAAGAATTATGGACGTTATATATAGAAACATGGAACGGCTCATAGCCTGTAGTTCCGCTAGCGACAGAGAACGCATAGAGCCCATGTCCGCATGGAAGTGGAGAAAGCTCTATCAGATAGCCAACCAATATGGCATAGTGCCTTGGATAGCTGCTGGTGTGCGCGCCTATGAGAGCGATTTCTTCCTGCAGATTCCTGAGGATGTAAAGGCTCATTTTGCCACCGAATATGGCAAGAAGAGCGAGGAGAATCTGGACAAGTTCTGGTTGCAGATAGAGCGCTCCAAGGGATTGCTCCATCGGCTATCGTCCAGGTCACTTCGTGCTTACAAGAATGACCTGATTCATACCATCAAGAATATTGAGGAATAAAAGGATTTACGGAATTACGGAGTTACGGAACTACGGAATGACGGATTTCACTCCATCACGGAGTCTTGGAATCCGTGTTCAAACCTGATTTCCCGTAGCGAGTGACTTCCCATAAACCTACTCTTGTCCACGAAACCATTAACACCCGTCAGCCTTCCCTTACCCGTATATTGCCACATCGTGATGTCGCGCTCGTCTTCCAGCACGGGTTCTTCAGGCGTATACATGGCTATCATCAGCTTGTAGCCATCCAGTTTTCCCAACAAGTGTCTGTTATAGAAATTGCGGAAGGTATAGAGCAAGGGTTTCTGGTGATAGGCCTCCTCCACCATTTCCAGGAATGAGAACAGCGAGTCGCAGAATTCATCCGTAGGCAGTCCGTTGGTGGTCTCTATGTCAATCATCGGTATCAAGTCCTGTTCCTCAGGAATACATTGCGACACAAAGTTCTCCAACTGCTTGCGCTGTTCCGTCTTCGGACGGTAGAAATGATAGCTGCCCACCTTCAGTCCGTAGACGTGCGCCATCACAATGTTCTGCTCGAACTTCTGATCCACACGGTCGCCACCCTCCGTAGCCTTCAGATAGACGTAGGCCATGCTGGTGTTGTCGCCAATGTTCTCCCAGAACACGTTGCCCTGATAATGGCTCATGTCTATGCCATGAATATGCGAACACGTGTCCTCGCACATCACACTCGACGTGTCAGGCATTTCCTGCACGCGAGGTCTCACGACAATGGTCTTCTTGCGGGCGCCCTTGCGTCCTTTCACTACGTTATGTCTCTTATTTATCGTATGCCGTTTTGAATGCTTCGTACGTCCTGCGTAGGCGTCGCCTACAGCCAGCAAAACCATGCAAAAGGCCAGTAAAAATGCTATTTTCTTCATGATTGTTTTAAATTCAAGTCGCAAAGTTACTCATTTTTCAGCAATTATTCGTATCTTTGCGCTATAAATATTGCAACATGAAACATTTATTTGCTATTATAACGACAATTTTGCTATTGACAGCCTGCCAAAAGGACGAGGAAGCAGCACCCTATAACCCCGTCAAGGATGTCAAACATACCGTGCTGGTGTATATGCCTTCTGAGAACAACCTGTCTTCCTACGTGCAAAGCGACATCAACGAAATGATCAAGGGGCGTCAATTGGTGGGCGACGACTGTGACCTGCTGATTTTTGTCGACAGGGCCAGCAAGACAGAGATGCCCTTTATTGCCAGAATCAACAATAGCTACGAGCAACCCGTCGACACCTTATATAAATATCCCGCTGATTTCTACAGCTCCGAACCTGCCAAGTTCCAGGAAGTGCTTCAGCGCATGATTTCGTTCAGTCCTAAGTCGCAGGACTACGGACTCGTGCTCTGGGGTCACGCCAATGGCTGGATATTGGAGAACGACGGACAGAATTTTATCCGTCGCGCCTATGGTGTTGACAATGGCAACAACGAGGCTACAGTGCAGATAAAGGAACCAGCCCGTTGGCTGAACATCCCCGATTTGGCCAAGTGTTTCCAGCAGGTGGGCAAGCACTGGCGCTTCCTCTTCTTCGACTGCTGCAACATGCAGAATGCCGAGGTGGCCTATGAACTCCGCGGTACCACCGATTATATCATCGCTTCGCCTGCAGAGATTACGGGCGTGGGTGCTCCTTACGACAAGTTGGTGGCCGACTTCTTCATCGAAGACACGGAGCAAATGACCATCAGGACGTGTGCCGACTATTACGCGCAGAGAACTAATTCAAGTGGAACAGTAACGCCCACCGGAGATTGCCAACTGCCCATCTGCGTGGTCAAGACGTCACAGATGCAGGCATTGGCTGATGCCACTCGCCAGATTCTGCCCGAAATTACTGCCTGGCTGCAGACCAGCAACCCCACGCAGGGCATCATCTATTACTACAACTATGATAGTGCTTACAAGCCCGAACGCGAGAAAATCATGTACGACATGAACGATATGATTCGTGCAGCATTAGCTGCTGCCCCAGAGAAGTTTGACGCTTGGAAG
>Ga0310691_10006473_pt1 | contig 12468 bp, 17 predicted proteins | sample 176DNAGHGlowgp2_FD_203887 | JGI IMG/M metagenome (GOLD analysis project Ga0310691, IMG submission 203887) | Sheep rumen microbial communities from Palmerston North, Manawatu-Wanganui, New Zealand - 1766 DNA GHGlow gp2 (v2) (version 2) | ecosystem: Host-associated > Mammals > Digestive system >... | reverse complement strand
CGGGTCCTGGTTGTGCTCGCTCGGGACCTGGCTGCGGATACACGTGTAGCCTTGTCATCCCCTCGGGGAGGCAGCGGAAAGTCACATAAACGGGGTGTTTGTGGGAATCGGGGTGAGGCGGGAAGGGTTGTGGATACTGGGTGAAATTTGGGACAGTTTGATTGTTAACTTTATATTATGTGTATAATTTGACAGGATTCCAGCCTGATCCCGTCGAATGGTACACTGTACCCAGTGAACCCGATGACATATGAAAGGATGAAAGAAATGAACAATGATTCGACTGTATCCATTGCGATGCTGGATCGCACCATGCAAGGCATTGTTGTCCGTCACAGTGTGTATGGTGTGGAATGCGTCATTAATTCCCTTGTGCGAGCGATTCATGGTAAGCCCTACCTGGACCGAGATGCCATTATTCGTATGCTGGATCACGCATTAGAGAATGAAAAGGAGGATCGTTTGAATGCAGCTAATTGATCTCATCAAGTGCATCCCCTACACCCAACCGATTAGTGTAGTGGATGCCAAATCCGAATCTACCGTATTCGTCGACGTCCGAGGCCGTCTCAAAATCTGGGAGATGGCCCGATACCTCAACCGAGACGTGTTAGACGTATCAGCCTACAAGCCCCTGGACATCCCTGTTGCCCGTATTCGCATCGTTGTAAAATCTGAGGAGGAATGATTATGACTTTGAAGTCTCTTATGTTCACGGATCAGATGGTTCATGATTATACCCTGATCCATGTAGTGAAACAGCTTCCCGGTCAGGAGATCATCATAACAGGCCACTGGTACGAGGACAAGATTCTGAACCTCATGAATGAACCGATAGCATCCCTCACCTGGCGGTCCGGTCCGGACCTCACCGTGTATCTGATGAACTCAGAGGAGAAAGCCAAATGGGAACTTGACAAAGCGACCGCCTCAGCCCTCCGGAATAGGGCTTACAACCGCCTGCATTCTACGAAGATACAATGTAAGGTTACTCATATGGATACAACCGAGCCAAGCCGTCAGGAAGTCAAGGAAGCTCTCAATTCGATCTTTGGTAAGGAGATCACCGATATACTTGAATCATTGAAGGGAGGTGATTAAGATGTATAAGGAAACAATCCATGATGGGAGTGTAAATTACTCGGTCATTAGGAGCGATCCGGAGCCGGGGAAGGGAGCGCACTACAAGGAACCGAGCACCCTGCAGCAGTACAGCCGAGCGCTATATTTGGCAAAGCTGGCCCGTGAACGCGCACACCGTGCTAAACTGCATATGGCCTCAACCTATGGAAACTCTGTAAGACTGAAAGGAGAATAGAATCATGGAAATCAGCATTTTCGCAAAGCGTTGCCAGAGCCGGGAAGGCAAGACCTTTTATAAGTACCTCTCCACCCTCATTACTCGCAACGGTGAGCGCTGGCCCGTCCAAGTCAAATTCCGCGAGGATTGCGGCGCCCCGAAGCCGGACCAGTGCCCTATGAACATCATCGTCACCAAGGATCAGTGCAATCTGAGTACCCGCGAATACACCCGGGAGGACACCGGCGAGATCGGAAAGACCCGCACCCTCTGGTTGAACGGTTGGGAGCCTGGCTCGCCCTATGTCGACCACTCCATGGACGATATCGACATCTGATCATGAACCCCGTTATCCCCTCTCATTGTGGGAGGGGATAACTTATAGGAAGGAGGATGCCCATGCAGCCGGTCAATATAGGCCGTATCTGTAAGCGATACCGACAAATGGTATTGAGGAAATCAGCCCGAGCAGTTGCCACCGCAACAGGGTATAGCCCTCAAACCGTGTATGCATTTGAGCAGGGCAGGAATCACAATTATGTATTTTTGCTCTGGTATCTCTCGCAAGGTCTGACCATAGATGAGTTATTGGAGGGATGATCATGGCTGTAAGGTTTACCGTTAAGCAAGCCCTGGACCTGGATATCACTGATTTTATGAACCTCTCAGGCAGGGAACTGCGAGCAGCTACGAAGGCCCTCGCGGATGCTGCCAACAAGAGACTTAGTCGATTGGAGTCTGCTGGTATAGCCTCCCCTGCTGGTTATGAGATCAGGGAATCAGGCGGTAAGTTTAGAATAGGCGGAAAGTCTGAGGGCGAATTAAGGACCGAGTTTTTGAGAGCTAAACAGTTTATGGAGGATCCCTACAGTAAAGTGAAGGCCGCTAAGGAAGCCCAGGAGGAAGCTGGTGCAGCCTTAAAGCAAAGAATAGGAATTACCCTCACTCAGGATCAATATAACAAGGTCCTTAAAACCTATTTGGATGAACGTAACAAAAACCCCGAGATTATAGCCAGGACGATAAAGTATCAATTGAATCGGGAGCAGGAATCGGATATTCCGGCGAATGCCGATATTGAGGATATCGCGGACAGGATCACCGCTGAATTGCGTCAAACCTACGAACCCGGAGGGACTCAGTATGAAGGAACTGCAAAATATTTTGACTTGGAAGAGGACCTTTTCGATTGGTGAATTTGATACCGTTATGAAGTTGGTAAGGAAGAATTTCCGTTTCACCAAAGCCTATAATCATGTCAAATATTTTAATGTTCCGTGCGCCTTCGACATTGAGACATCAAGTATTTACAACGATGCCGGGGAAAAGACGGCGATCATGTATGCATGGACCTTTGGCATATATGGGGCCGTCTTTATAGGCCGGACCTGGGATGAGTTTTTAGACCTCTGCATGATGCTGGTCAATACGCTGTGTTTGAATCCGCAAAAGCGCCTTATGATCTATGTTCATAACCTCGCTTTTGACTTCGCCTTTTTCCGCAAATGGTTCGACTGGAAGAAAGTTTTTGCGATCCGGGAGCGTACCCCAGTGTATGCCCTCGCTGAAAACGGATTGGAATTTAGATGCAGCTACATATTGAGCGGATATGGATTGGAAAAGGTCGGAGAACATCTGCAGAATTACAGTGTTCGGAAAATGGTTGGGGACCTGGACTATGATCTAATCAGGCATAGTCAAACCCCGTTGACGGAGAAGGAATTAGGATACATTGCCAACGATGCCCGAGTTGTGATGGCCTATATAGGCGAGTGTATAGATGAGGAGGGAGGTGTAAACCGAATACCACTGACGAAAACTGGTTATGTTCGTCGCTACTGCAAAGCAATGTGTTTTTATGGAGGTGGAGAAGATCAAGACGAATCAATCCGAATGATGTACCGTCGGACGCTCGCTACATTGACGCTAACCTCTGAGGAATACTTTCAAATGAAGCGAGCGTTCCAGGGCGGTTTCACCCATGGCAATGCTTTTCAGAGCAACAAGGTCATCCAGGATATCACAAGCTATGATTTCACATCCAGCTACCCCACGGTTATGATAGCCGAGAAATTTCCCATGGGACCGGGGGAATTGATCGACCGTCCCATGAAGCGCAGTGAGTTTTTTAAATATCTCCGGGAATACTGTTGCGTATTTGAGATCGAATTGTACAACGTTCGTCCGAAAGTGATGTACGAGTTTTTTCTAAGCCGATCCCGCTGCCGGGAGGTGGAGCGTCCCCAGACACACAATGGAAGAATTGTGCGAGCGGATCACCTCAAAACGACGATCACCAACGTCGATTATATGATCCTCCGCAAGTTTTATACATGGGATAAGCCTGAGCGGATATCCAATTTCCGACGATATCACAAAGGATATCTTCCGACCGATTTTGTGAAAGCGATATTGAAGCTGTATAAGGATAAGACCCAGCTAAAGGACGTAGCCGGGAAGGAGGCTGAGTACAACAAAGCCAAAGAAATGCTCAATAGTTGCTATGGGATGACAGTTACCGATATTGTGAGGGACGAGATTGATTATGAGGATAACTTATGGCCCGAGGAAGGCCCCAGGCATGGCGAGGAGCGCGATCCGCTGGACGTTGAGAAGCAGATAGAGAAATACAATAAGAACCGAGGCCGTTTTCTTTTTTACGGTTGGGGCTTGTTCGTCACCGCCTACGCTCGGCGCAATCTCTTCTCGGGGATCATGGAGTTTAATACAGATTATGTATACTCGGACACTGATTCTGTAAAGGTCCGCAACGCCCAGGCCCACCAAGCGTATATAGACGATTATAACAACAGGATCAGAATGAAGCTATACAAAGCGATGGCCTACCATAATTTATCCTGTGATGAGGTGGAGCCGACGAACATCAAAGGCGAGAAAAAGCCCTTAGGTATTTGGTCCTTTGATGGCCACTATGAGAGCGCAAAGTTTTGCAGAGCCAAATGCTATATGGTCAAATACTCCCATGATCCGAGGAATAAAGAGGGAATCAGAGGTAAATATATGCTGACTGTTTCCGGACTCAACAAGCGCGAAGCCCTCCCCTATCTATTAAACCAGGGCGATCCATACGAATACTTCGGTGAGGGTATGATCATCCCTGCAGGTCAAACCGGGAAGAAAACGCACACCCATATTGACGATGAGCGCATAGGCCAGGTGACGGACTACCTCGGGAATACTGCGCACTACCACGAATTATCAGGAATCCACCTATCATCCGCTGCCTATAAAATGAAATTCTCGGAGGACTTGGTACAATTCCTGTTGAACATTCAAACCGATTAAGGAGGAATCATCATGAGAAGCAAGTTTTACAGCCTGAGAGCCATACTCACAAAGAACGCCCAATATAACATCATCTTCGGGGAGCGATCCAACGGGAAAACCTATGCCGTGCTCAAATATGGGTTGGAGCGATACGCCCAGCACGGGGAGCAGTTGGCAATTGTCCGACGCTGGCAAACTGATTTCACGGGGAAGCGAGGCGCTACAATGTTTGACGCCCTGGTATCAAACAATGAAGTGACGAAGGCCACCGGGGGATTATGGAGCGGGATATATTATTATGGCAGCCGTTGGTATCTTTGTAAGTGGGCCGAGGACGGGACCCGGATCACCGACGAGTTACCCTTTGCCTATGGGTTTGCCATATCCAGCATGGAGCACGATAAGAGCACCAGTTATCCCAAGATCAAAACCATATGCTTTGACGAGTTTATCTCCCGGTCGGCGTATCTCCCCGACGAATTTGTATTGTTCGCAAATACCATCTCCACGATTATTCGCCAGCGCGAGGACGTGAAGATATTTATGTTGGGGAATACCGTCAATCAATATTGCCCCTATTTTGAGGAAATGGGATTAAACCACGTGAAGCAGATGAAAGAAGGAGATATAGACCTATATACCTATGGAGACTCCGCCTTGTTGGTTGCCGTCGAATACTGCAGACCTAACAAGCAAGGAAAAGCCTCTGACGTATATTTTGCCTTTGACAACCCCAAACTAAGTATGATCACCGGGGGAGCCTGGGAGATTGATATATACCCACATTGCCCCGTGAAGTACAAGCCCAACGAGGTGCTATTTAACTATTTTATCCAGTTTTCCGGGGACGTGCTGCATTGTGAGATTGTGCTGCATGATGATGTATCCTTTACCTTTATCCACGCAAAGACAACCCCGCTGGACTATGAGAAGGATTATATATTTACGACCGAGTATTCCCCCAGGCCGAATGTCAGACGGAACATCACCAAGCCCCGGACCGCGATTGACAAAAAGATAGCTGAATACTTTTTGACGGATAAGGTTTTCTACTCCACGAATCAGGTCGGGGAGATTGTACGGAATTACCTCATATGGTGTGGTAAGAATATGAAATAAAAAGATCCCGGGATCACTCCCGGGATCTTGTTTTAGAGTTTTGCCCACTTGGTGCTGATCCAGGCCGCCTCGCCCTTGTACCAAACGAGGAACCATTGTTGATCATCGGTGATACCTACATATTCCAGGGTATCGCCCTTGTGCAGCACGGTTATAGCCGGATGCTGCATACCAGGGCCGCGCCTCAAATAGACCGCCTCACCCGTCACCGTGACGCCGGCATTGAAGATCGCTTTATCAGCTTTAGACCCGTTGGTCAAAACGACTGCCGTGTGTCCTTTGGAAGAGGTGACGAGGATATCACCTCTTTTAAGATAGGCGTCGCTTGCCTGGTATCTGGTCCCGATCATCTCCAAAAATCGGTTGGAATCCAGGAGCCGAATAGGCTCAGTCTGGGTATTGAAATCGGGGAGCATGATCCCGGCGTATGCGCAGCACACTCGGATCAGAGCGCTGCAGTCCGTTTCAACTTTTCGCCGGAGCCTGGAAGGATCAAAACCCTTGTCTTTGAGTGCCTCATAGAGTGTATCCCGCTGCCACTGATCATAGCCGATATTCGCGTTCCGGCATGCCTTCTCCATGCACTCCGCTATTTTGTTCGCGTCATTCTCGGAGAGGGGACGGAACACCCTCCATCCCCTGGCATGCTTGTACCATTTCTGAGTGCTGATCTCCTTCCCGGTCTGATCCCCAGCAGCCCCGCCATGGATACGCCCGTTTTCGTCGATCCTGGCCGATCCAATGAGCACCGCCATTATTTGCCACCGCCTTTGATGTACTCGGAAAGATTCTTGATTGCTAAGGTAAGCTCAGTAAGGAGCGCTGTTTGCTTTTCGTCTGAGTCGGTGATTTTCCGCCACATAAACACCACGCAGACGATTGGAAAGCCCAGGGTAGAGATAAACCTTTCAATAGATTCCATCACTTCGGGAGACATAAGCCCACCTCCTATTAACTGCCCAGGTTGGACGGACCCGCAACAGCCATAACAAGATCTACACCTGTCGGGAAGCCGTTGGGGAATTTCTTGGTGACAACCTTGGAATACTGGTAAGTACGGAGCGTCCCGTCATTCAAATACAGATTCCAGTCGTTTTCCTGCTTGCGGACGATGCCCTTATTCTGAAGAATCTCATTCGCATAGGTGGATAGAACATCCACGTGACACGTGAATTCTACCAGGCCATTGCGGAGGGACCGAATGTTATTGACGAAGTACCGCCGATTGAAAGCATTGATCCGCATGTAATTGACGTTGCGAACCTGAGTTAAATCACACTCCACCATGATCACGGGATCAATAATGGAGGTATCCGCTTTCAGCGTCCCCGAGATGGTCAAAACGTCGGTGACATCTTTCATCATGCGATTCGGTTCGGAGTTATTCGTTGCAAGTACAATCTGAAAGGCCATTACAAAATCACCCCGTTTCTCAGGAGATTATAAATCTCTGTGATTTCTTGCTCAGTGCCGGGAATGTTCTCCAAGTGGATTTCTTCGATCTCGGTATAACCCTCCAAGGCGTTTAATTCCTTGGTGACGAAAGCTGGATATCCCGTGTATTTGTTCTGCTGGCCCGGGATGGCCTGTTGTGGCCTGGTGATGATCAAGAAGGGAGTTTTCACACCCATCATACCGCCCATGCCGCCCATGTTGCCGCTGTGCTCAATTGATGGTTTCATTCCGGCGACATCCATAGCCGAGGAAGCCAGGGAAGCTGCACCCGCACCAACTGCGCCCAGGAGGCCACCAACTGCCGCACCGCCTACCGCTGCCTTAATAACTCCACCCACTGCCCCAATCACACCATTAATCATAGTGGACCAGTCGCCGCTGGTGACGGGGACCGAGGCCGCACACTGGCCCGTATACGTGTACAAAGTCGTACCCCCGCAAATGACAAAAGCAGCACAAGCACCCGAGAGGATATCAATGTTATACTTCACGTGTACCGACTTATTCATTACATCATCAACAGACAATTCGTGAATGCCGATAAACGGAAGATAGATTGATACCTTGGTATAAGGCGCATAGTCCAGAAAAGAGTTTGAGTACCGCTTGACAGTTACGGAGCCACAATCGAACTTGACATACTGTGAAGCAGCTAAAGTCATGCTAACACCCGTGGAAATGTTGCCTACTGTCACTACCCGCGAACTGCCTGCCGGGACGATCTTGGGCAAAATCGAAAGACCCAAGATGCAATCCATAGGATTTGCAAATATCTTCTTGAATGTCTCAAGGTCGAATCCTGCTGACCACATATAGGAGGCCAGGCTATTGAGTTGTGATACTGAGGGGTTAAACAGAGTTATAAAGCCGGTATCTACTGCCGAGATATCAGGGACTGCCGGATCAGTGACGTCCTCCGAAAGATCGTCAAAATCTCCACCGCCGCCGCCTGTTCCGGATTCCCCGCCAGGTGCATATGGATCAGCCTTATATGGATCAGGTTGGCCTGCCTCTATCACAGTGTATTCACCGTCACGGTACATTTGTGCGAGGACATTTATAGCGGTTGAGGGCCATACCTGTAATTGATTTTGTAATTCGCCAGTGTCCAGCGAATATGTAGCTGCACTCACCGACGTTATATTTTCTCCATCGAACGAAAGTGAAAAACCGAAAGCGTAAGCAGACCCGCCTGTTGCGCCTGAAGTGCTTGATAGCGTAGTATCAGCATCTTGTTTATGCCGAAACTTCGCCTGCATGCCCCGCCCAATACTCACTTGCAACCATGTACCATTAGGGAAATAAAATAGATCGAAAACTGCGGGGGTTGCGGGTGTGCCGTTCCAGTCATTATGATTATACACATTTGTTGTGAATGCGGGAGCCGCCCTATCTGAACGCCCCGTTGCTATAATGTACTCGTGCCACCAATCACCCCATAGTGTTCTGTCTATGGTTGTAGGAAAACCTATTTTTGGTATTGTATTAAATATATATATCTTTTCCGCCACTATTCACACCTCCCCATAACTACCCTTCTACATTTTATAAAACGCCGGGAGATTACCGCCTCCCGGCGTTTCCGGATTAACCAAGATTAGGCGACATAAAACACAACAAAGTTTTCATCAAGATCAAGGAAATACCCTGCATCCTGCTTGTGCCACTCGTTGTAGAATTCAGCCTTCGGGTTGTAGTTGGTCGTGACACGGCGATCCAGGTTGGCAACGCCCAGCGCGTCACGGTCGAAGATCACGCCCAGGATGCCGGAGGCGAGCACATTGTGGCCGGTCGGAGTCTTGATATTGATTGCGCCAGTGCTGGTAAAGCCGTAGTCGATGCCACTGCCCTGCCAGAAGGACACAGTCTCCATGGAGGCCGGAAGCTTGATGCCCTCAGTATTGAACTGATTGAGGCCATCATACAGATAGACCTCAGCGGCGTTCTTGAATTCATCCAGCAGCACGATGTGCATATCCTCAGCCGGAGTAAACCGAGCCGTGCCGCCGATATTGAACAGGCGAGACATATCCTGCATACGCCGGATATAGTTTTTGATGGTGTAGGACGCGAAGCGGATGAAACCGGCGTCGAACATCGCCTTTGCAGCCGTCAGGGCCGTGGCCGGGAGCATCATCTGATTGTAGAGGTAGAGGAGATTTACTGCCCGGATGCCGGAGCCTGCTCCATAGTTGCCAGCGTTGAACTCAGAATACAGAGTTTCACCAATACCGGCGTTGATCGTGCGCATGATCAGCGCGTCAGTTTTCACGGTCAGGCTGTTCTCCACGTTGTTCCGAATCATGGACATAAAACCATTCATCTGGACTGCGTTGGAAAATGCGGACTTTACCTGCCGCTCGGTGAAGGACACTGGGACCTCAAAAGTGGTCCGGTCATTGAAGAACTTCACATTGACCTTGGGAGCCGTGAAGATATTAGGATCGTAGGACGTGCCGTCCTGCAGCTCCCAAGACTCGTTCTCCGTCGCCTCGGGGAGATCACCGCGCACCTTCTCCAGGATGGAGCCATACTCCCATCCATCCATGAGGACCGAAGGAGCGCGCCCAGCGTAGGGGCGATCCACAAAGATCACCCTGCCGATATGGTCATTGAGCCGACGAACGAAGTTGTCCAGGCCACCGGCGTTCTCAAAGGCCCTGCCGATATCCACGATATTCGACAGGTCCTCATTGAGGATCACGCTGTCGCCCAGGACCTCGCCCGTGATAGTGTTCAAAATCTGGTATACCTGTTCCATTCTCATGGTCTATTCCCTCCTTTTATTAGCCCGCCGTCACAGTGACGGTCACATTGTCGTCGGAGTCGATCACAATGGAGATCGTGTTGCCGCCGATCACCACGCTGGTGCTGAGATTGTCCTCGCCCTCCACAAAGGGAGCGAAGAAATCAGGGTACACAACGTCAGAGACGATCAGGCCAGAGATCATGGTTGCTTTTCCATAGGGATTCGCAGCCTGTTCATACGCGCCTTCGACGCTGGCCTCCCGGCCAGAGGTGAACGCCGTCCCTTTCAAGTCGATCACTTTGTATCCGCCTTTTACTGCCATGGTAAAACCCTCCTTATCAATAAATTCCAAGAGTGAGCACTTTGTCAACATCCGGGAAAACTACATCCCGGAAGAAATTCCACACCCACAAAGCCCGCTCAGATTCCAACATCTGTTGAGACGTTGTAACGCCTATATTGCCTGACCTTGTGAGCCTGTAGTTACGTGTATGGGTATCGCTGCCGCTATCAGCATGCTGCTGAGTGCCGGTATCGGCATCCTGAGTATTATACTGGATCGTATCCGTGCCGGTTCTCTGGACCGTATTCGTGCCCGTCGCTGCCGTAACAGATTCATCAGCATTTACACCCGTATCAGAATTGAACCCGTATACCTGGTTGCTTTCGTTCGTCGTGAGGTTAGGTGTAGTTGTCTCGGTAGTGTTCGGAGTGTTCGTCTCGGTCCCGGTTTTCGCATGCTGCAGATTGTCGGTCCGAATTGTCGTTTTGCCGTACTGATCTACCGTCGTATCATTGGTCATCTGCTCAACCATAGAATAGTTTTCAATGGGATTGTATTCCGCCTCCATGGTTGCCCAGAGTTTATCCCAATTACGACCAAACATGGTATAGATCACTTGGGCAAGTGTAGCCGGATCAGTCTCGGAGAGCGCATCGTCTACCAACATAGACTTAACCAGAGGGGAGATCAGTTTACGCCCTGAGACGTTGCCATGGTATTCCAAGTCCAAGGGCAAAACGATGCCCTCAGCAGCCCAGGGCACCGGTTGGGCTTGCAGGGCCGAGAAAATACCAGACGTTTTCCAATTGGGGAATACGTCATTCAATCTGATTTTCTTCGACATTTGCATCACCTCCCTCATTATCTGAAACAGAGTCACCCTCTGTTATGGCCTTCTGTTCGGAGTCTATCTCCTCTTGGTTGTCCTCCCAGCTGGATGCCAAGGAGACAGAGAGCGACAGTCCAAACATGGCATTGACTTTCTCTGCAGCCAGCTTCCGAGCGTTCAACATATCATCTACCAGAGGCAACAGAGCATCATTATTTAACTGGCTCTCGCCGGAGTTGATGCTTTCGCGTTTCATGTTGTAGTTGGCATTCAAACCCAACTCATTGAACCATGACGCTTTAGTGTACTGCATGAACTCTATGAGGTTCGTAAGATAATTGGAAGAGCCGGACGCTGCATAGGGCTGGACCTTCACACCCTCCAATACTGCATTTTCGCCTATGATGCCCTGTTTACCGTCTCGGAGATCATCCAGGTATTTACTGGCACTCGCCTTGGTACGATCATCGCTCGCGGAGATCACCGCCGTTGTGCGAGTATTCACTAAGGCAAGAGTCATTGACAATTCAGTTTCCGCGATCATCGTAGAATACCGCTCAAAGAGGGGGATAAGACCCCGATAGAGGGAATCATTAGGCATGATCACGCATTCTTTATCAATCTCCAGGGACTTGGAAAACCGCAGAGCCGGATTAGCTACCGTGTATAGAGTGGGACGATAGTATACATCAGGCTCGCCACCCAGGCCACCAGTGAACACATACAATGTGCCATCGTACTTGTAAAAGCATACGTTACCATTGATTTGCAAGTACAATTCAAGGATACGCTGAGGAATAGAGTCCGGGAGGCCAGACCATTTAAACATGGACTGCGTGCGATCCAGCATATATAGGATATGCTGGTCTATCGCTCGGCCTTTGTCCCGGAAGTCAAACGGGCAGGATGAGAAAGGAAAAGCACCCCGCAAAAACCGATTGAACTGTCGGACCGTAGGGTTTTCTCTGGACATAAGGACACCTCCCACGGTATATAATTATACTTATGATATGTATATCCTTTTTATTATCTTATAAGTATAAGTTATCCACAGGTTTTCCCAAGTTATCCACAAGTTATCCACAAGTTTTCCCGCCTCACCCCGATTCCCACAAACACCCCGTTTATGTGACTTTCCGCTGCCTCCCCGAGGGGATGACAAGGCTACACGTGTATCCGCAGCCAGGTCCCGAGCGAGCACAACCAGGACCCGAGCGAGCGAAGCGAGCGAGGGGAGGGATCAGGTCGAATTAAATGAGAGTTGATGCATCAAAAGTTATCCACAGAGTTATCCACAGAGTTATCCACAGAGTTATCCACAGAGTTATCCACAGAGTTATCCACAGAGTTATCCACAACCTTAACAAAATCTTAATGTATTACAAAAGTGTTGCAGGTGTTACAATTTAATTGCATAAGTGTGACAACCCCCCTATACAGGGCGG
>Ga0310691_10006472_pt1 | contig 12472 bp, 9 predicted proteins | sample 176DNAGHGlowgp2_FD_203887 | JGI IMG/M metagenome (GOLD analysis project Ga0310691, IMG submission 203887) | Sheep rumen microbial communities from Palmerston North, Manawatu-Wanganui, New Zealand - 1766 DNA GHGlow gp2 (v2) (version 2) | ecosystem: Host-associated > Mammals > Digestive system >... | reverse complement strand
TGGAGGCGGGCCTGAGAACCTACGATCTCTCCGCTCCGTATCCGGAGGAATTCAACCGGCAGGCGGTTTCCACCCTGGCGGAGTGGCACTTCGCTCCGACGGCCCGCAGCCGGGACAACCTGCTGCGCGAGGGAAAACGGGCGGACCGGATTTTCGTGACGGGCAATACGGTGATTGACGCGCTGAAAACCACGGTGCGCCGGGATTATACGCATCCGGTGCTGGAATGGGCCGCCGGCAGCCGGCTGGTGCTGCTGACGGCGCACCGGCGCGAGAACTGGGGCCAGCCGCTCCATCGCATTTTCCGGGCCATCCGCCGGGTGGTGGAGGCGCATCCGGATGTGCGGGTGATTTATCCGGTGCATCTGAACCCGGATATCCGGGAGGCGGCGGAGGCGGAGCTGCAGGACTGCGAACGGATCCGCCTGATGGAGCCCATCGACGTGCTGGACTGCCACAACCTGATGGCCAGAAGCCATCTGATTCTGACGGACAGCGGCGGCATTCAGGAGGAGGCGCCCGCGCTGGGCAAGCCGGTGCTGGTGCTGCGGGATGTGACCGAGCGGCCGGAGGGCGTGGAAGCGGGGACGCTGGAGCTGGTCGGCACGGAGGAGGATCGCGTGGCCGGGGCGTTTACCCGGCTGCTGGACGATCCGGAAGCCTACCGGCGCATGGCCCACGCGGAGAACCCGTACGGAGACGGGCAGGCCTGCCGCCGCATCGCGGATATCCTGACGGGGGAAGGGTGAGCCCATGAGGGACATCGGAATTCTGACCTTTCTGCATAACGGCAACTACGGATCCACCCTGCAGGCCTATGCCCTCCAGCGGACGCTGCGGGAGATGGGCCTGGACTGCGAGCATATCGACTACCGCCCGAGCCGGGCGGAAAAGGTGCGCAACCTGCTGAGCAGCGGAAACTCTCCCCGGCTGGTGCTGGAGGGAATGCGGAAGCGGAGCGTGACCCAGGAGCAGGCGGGCGACCGGGAGAAGCGGGCCGCCATCAACCGGTTTTACGAAAAACGCATGGCCCTGAGCCCCGTGTGCGCGGATCACGCGGCCCTTCGCGCGCTGAATGACCGTTACGCGCGCTTCGTGTGCGGCAGCGATCAGATCTGGAACCCCGTGTGGCTGAACCCGGCCTATTTTCTGGACTTTGCCGCCCGGGACCGGACGCGGGTGGCCTATGCCGCCAGCCTGGGGGTTCAGGAGCTGCCGGCCACGGGCAAGGGCGCCAAAATCGCCCGGCTGACGGAGCCCTTCGCCGCCATCTCCCTGCGGGAGGAGGAGGGGGCTGCCCTGATGCTGCGGATGACGGGCAGGACCTGCCCGGTCATGCCGGATCCGGTGTGCCTGCTGAGCGCCGGACAGTGGCTGGCGCTGGCGGAGGAAGCGGAGGAGCCGGCGGAGCTGCGGACCGGATCGATGCTGTGCTACCTGCTCGGCAGCCGCCCCGGGTACGCGGAGGAGGTGGCGCGGATCGCGAAGGAGACCGGGCTCTCCCCCTGCGTCATTCCCGTGACGGCGGAGGACTTCCGCAGCGGCCTGCCGCTGCTGAACGGCCTGTCTCCGGAGGGCTTTCTCAGAGCGCTCTCGGGGGCGGCGCTGCTGGTGACGGACAGCTTCCACGGGCTGGTTATGGCGACGCTCCTGAAGGTGCCGGTGCGCCTGCTTCGCCGGGACCGGGAGGACGATCCGGAACGAAAAAACAGCCGCCTGGATCATTTTCAGCGGCTGATGCGGACGGAAACGCCGGAAACCCTGCTCGCGCGGGGAAGGGCATGGCTGGAGGAAGCACTGAAAAAAGCATAAAGGAAACCCGCCTGTCGCACAACAGGCGGGTTCATTTTCTGTAGCAGACGCTTCCCGGAGGCTCAGGCCTCTTCGTGAAGCTTGGGGAGGGCGCGCTGCACATTTCCGCTGCGCAGGCAACGGGTGCAAACGTTCATCCGCTTGGCGGCGCCATCCACCATGACCCGAACGCTCTGCACATTGGGCGCCCAGATCCGATGGCTCTTGCGATTGGAATGGCTGACGTTGTTGCCGTTCATCGTGCCCTTTTCACAAATCTCACAAAACTTACCCATGGAAATCCTCCTCCTCATTGGAGCGCTGCACATCAAGCCTTGCTATGATAGCACTGTCGTGAGAAAAAAGCAAGCGCTTTTTTATCGAATCTCGCTGGCACGCTTCAGCATCCAGGCGCCGCAGAGGGTGGGCTTCGGCTGGGTAGGAGGATCGAAATCGAACTTGTATTTCTCCCAGACATTGACCACGGGAATGCCGTGGTATTCCCGCTCCCGCTGGAACCAGGCGGTGTAGGACTGATGCACGTGCCCGTGGAGCATCAGGGCCGGCCGGTAGGAATCCAGGAAGGGGCCAAAGCAGGTGAAGCCCTGATGGCACAGATCCTCCTGATCCCCGACGCCGCGAATCGGCGCATGAGCCAGCAGAATGTCAAAGCCCCGCGTCTGCCGCAGCAGGAAGCGGAGGCTGCGGATCCGGCGCTCCATTTCCTTCTCCGTGAACATGTTGGTGCCATCCGGCCGATAGCGCATGGATCCCCCCAGACCGAGCACCCGGAGCCCGCGGACGGAAACCACCGTATCCTCGCAGCACAGGCAGCCCTCCGGCGGCCGGCTGGAGAAGGAATCATCATGGTTCCCGCGGACATAGACGACGGGGGCGTTGGTAAAGCAGGTCAGGTAGGACAGGTAGGATGCGGGGAGATCTCCGGCGGAGAGAATCAGATCCACATCGGAAAGCTCCCGCCGGACCTGCTCACCCCACAGAAGGCTGGAGGGTTCATCCGCGATGGCCAGTATTTTCATGGTGCTGTGCTCACTTTCTGTTCCAGCTGAAGGAGTTCAGCTCCGGGGTCAGCTCCCCGTGGATGCCCTGGAGCTTGACCAGGGGGAGGGCGGAGGGAATCATCTCCTCCGGACCGGGGAAGCTGCCGATGATGTTGTCCACCAGATAGTCCATGCAGAGGATTTCGGCCGGCGTCAGGCGGCGGTCCGCCGTGCAGCGGAGCTGGCCCTGCTGATCCCGCAGCTCACCCTCGAAGGGAGAGAAGGAGCCCTCCTTCATTTCCTCCCGATAATGATGAATCAGGCGCATGGCATAGGGATCAAACCGGTTGGAAAAGGCGACGTCCAGGATATGGGAGCTGATGCCCCACCAGTAGTTCGTGGCGATGTCGCGGTTTTCCGCCGGATTGAAGGTGCCGTTGAGCAGGCGCTCCACGATGGAACAGTAGAAGGGCCCCCACTGGGGGATCAGCGTGGCGATGTTGAGGATTTCCCCCTCCTCGCGCAGATACAGGCCGTAGTCCCGGGCATCATGGTTGGGGGCGGTGATGTCCCGGTTGCAGATGACCCGGATTTCGGGATCCAGGAAGGGGTTCTCCGCGTTAAAGTAGGTGGCGGAGACCCAGTTGAGGTAGATCTTGGCGTCCGGATTGACCATGCGGGCGCCCAGGGCAAAGGCATTGGCGGCGGAGGCGGTGCCGTAGATCGGATAATCGGCGATGTATCCGATCTTCCCGTTCCGGGCCAGAATGCCGGCGGCCAGCCCCAGCAGGAACTTGGCCTCATAGAAGCGGATGTAATAGGTTCGGATGTTGTTGTAGGGAGAAAGCAGCGAGCAGCAGAGGAACTTCACCTCCGGATGCTCCAGCGCGGGCTGAATGCAGCTGTTGAGCATCACCGGGGAGGTGGCGAAAATGGCCGTGTATCCGTCCCGGATCAGCTGATTGATCTCCCCGGAGAAATCGTTCCGGGAGGGGACGATCCGGGAGATGGTTTCCACCTTGTCCTTCAGCTTTTCCTCCAGCTCCAGCCGGCCGAGCTCATGCCAGTAGTTCCAGGCGGATTCGCCGGTGGGCCGGTTGAAGAGGAAGGCGGCCTTGATGTGGGAGGGGCGGAAGAGGGCGGACAGCAGGGGAACCGGTGTGGAGGGCTGCGCGCCGGGATCCATGACGAGGTTGACCTTGTTGTCCCGCTGCTCAAATTCGCGGGACATCAGCCGCACGCGCTCTGTGACCTTATCCAGATCCTCGTCCCGGATGTCGGCATACCCGAAGGCGATGAGGAAGGTCAGAAAGGCGTCGCCGGGCCGGATGGCGCTGCGGTCCTTCATGACCTGGTTATAGGCGCTGCAGAAATAGTGAAAGAGCTTCTTCAGGGACAGAATATCATCGGAGGTCCAGGTGTCCCCGGTGCGGATGCCGGGAAGGCTCAGCAGCTTCTGATAGGATCCCGGACGGGTGAAGACCATGGAATAGAGGCCTGTTTCCCTGGCAAAGTCGCAGTATTCGTAATAGGCCTGAATCTGCGGATCATCCTTTTTCTCGGGATACACCCGGGTCACGTCCGCGTCGATGTCCTCCGCTCCCATGGATTTCATGACCGAAACCCGCTTGTTGCCCTCGATGACATAGTATTCCCCCAGGTATTCCAGCACGGTGATGGGCTGGCTGACGCCCTTCTCCTCAACGCTCTCATAGAGCTGGTCCCATTTGCTGGAGAATTCACTGCCGCTTTCCAGAATGGGGAGGAAGTTGGCGGTGAAGGCATAGGAGCGGCCCTGGGATACGGAGCCGATGACCTGCGAAAGGGAAATGGTCATCACCCCGAGGGACAGCCGCGTGAGCTGGGAGAGGTTCGGGACCTTCTCCTCCAGCACGGGGAGATAGGGATCTTTATGCGCCTGAATGGCGGCCGAGTAGACACGAAGGCCCTCCCGGCGTACTTTGCTGTAATGTTCCATGACTGAATCCTTTCCTCATTATATGATCCTTCCGGCCGGAGACAGGGAAAGGCCCCTGCCGGAGCCGGGCCGGCCTGACCAGTATAGCAGGAATCCGACGCAGGATTCAAGAGGAACAGCAGGCCCCGAGGCAGAAATGCGAACATTTTCGGAGAAAATGGCATGGAACGTGCGGAGATTTGTCCGATCTGGGCAGGAGATAAGAATGATTTTCCGTCTTGAGAAATGAAATGCTTCATGATAAACTACTTCTCAACCTTGGAAAACGGGGAGGAGAAAGGCATGCCGGAAATCGGAACGCTTCTGCGGGAGGGTAAAGGGAAAAGAGTGTATACCACGGAGGATCCGGATCTGGCGATCGTTTACTACAAGGACGAGGCGATGGCGTTTCACGGGCTGAAGCGGGGAAGAATCCTGGGCAAGGGCGAGGTGAACAACGCCATCTGCGAGCATCTGTTCGAAACGCTCCGGGAGCAGGGCGTGGAAAGTCATTTCATCCGGAAAATTGATTCCCGGCACAGCCTGGTGAAGCGGTGCGAAATGCTTCCCTTTGCCGTGAAGGTGCGGAACCGCGCCGCGGGGCAGCTGGTGGTCCGGACCGGGCTTCCCGGCGGGATGGAGCTGTCGCCGCCGGTGATCGAGTTCGTGCTCAAGGAGTCCGAGCTGGAGGAGGATGCGCTGGTCAACCACAGCCACATCTACGCCATGAAGGCGGCCACGCCGGAGGAGATGGAGGAGATCACCCGGATCAGCCTGCGGGTGGATGAGATTCTGACCGCCTATATGAAGGAAATCAGCATTGAGCTGATTGACTTCCGGCTGGAGTTCGGACGGTATCACGGGCAGATGCTGCTGGCGGATGAGATTTCGCCCGACACGGCGCGCTTCTGGGACAGCAAGACCCATGAGCCCCTGGACATCGACCGCTTCCGCAGGGATCTGGGCGGTGTGGCGGAGGCCTATCAGGAAGTGCTTCATCGGATGATGGGCGTCAGCTGACGGAGGACGTATGAGACATATCATCGGGCTGCTGCTGGCCGCGGTGCTGCTGGTGGGATCGTCCCTGGCGGAGGAGCCGGGCGCGTTTCCCGAGCTCAACGGGCAGGGCTTTCTGGACAGCGGCGAGTTCCTCTACGAGGACGCGGATGCCGGGGTCTGGCGGTACGCCAGCGAGACGCTCCGGGTGGAAATCCTCCGAAAGCAGCAGGACAAGCCCCGCGAGCTGTGGTATGAGGCGGAGATCTGGTGCGCGCCGGGCAGCGAGGGACCGCGCATGGTGGCCAACGATCCGGAGAACTGGGCGCGGGGGACGGAGTATCCCTACAAGATCGCCCGGAAGCACCGGCTGGTGCTGGCCCTTTCCGGGGATTACGCCCATCTGCGGGTGCAGCAGAAGAAGCGGGTGGGCACCGTCATCCGGAACGGGGAGATCATTTCCGAGCGAACCTATGCCGCCGGGTCTTCCCATTTTCCGAATCTGGACTGCCTCGCGCTGTATCCCGACGGCGATATGCGCGTGTATGACAGCGACGAGAAAACCGCGGAGGAGCTGCTGGCCGAGGGCGCGGCGGATGTGCTGGCCTTCGGGCCCTGGCTGATCCGGGACGGGGTCCTCAACGAAGCCGGGCTGGAGAAGTACGGCCGGAGCACGGCGCAGCGGGTGGCCGTTGGCATGGTGGAGAAGGGTCATTACTTCTTCATGATGCTGGAGGGGCGGATTGAGCGGAGCAAGGGCGCCGGAATCTCCTTCCTGGCGGAGCGGCTGCTGGAGAGAGGCTGCACGCTGGGCTTCAACCTGGACGGAGGGCAGACCGCCTCCATCGTCTTTATGGGGCATCAGCTGTGCAAGATGGACAACCGGAAGCGGAACCTTTCCTCCCGCCGCACGAGCGACGTGATCGCGGTGGGCGTATCGGAACTGGTGGCGCTGCCGGAGGAGCCCTGGTAAAACTGTTGCAAAGCTTGAAAAGTTATGTTACAATGCACGGCGGTGCTGACAGCGCCGCCGTATTTGTTTTTGAAAGGAAGCAGGAGGTTTCATTCATGAGTCACAGCTACGAGAAGGTTTCCAGCAATAAAGCAAAATTGACCTTTACCATCCCCGCAGAACAGTTTGATGAGGCTTTGCAGAAAGCTTTCCTGAAAATGCGTGGCCGGATTAACGTGCCTGGCTTCCGTCGCGGAAAGGCACCGCGGAAGATGATCGAAACGCTCTACGGGGAAAGCGTTTTCTATGACGACGCGGTGGACGCCCTTTTTCCGGATGCCTATCGGGACGCGGTGAAGGAATACGACCTGAAGCCTGTGGATCAGCCGGAGGTGCAGATCGATGAGATCGGCGCGGGCAAGGATCTGCAGTTCCATCTGGAAGTTTTCGTGCGGCCGGATGTGACCCTGGGAGACTATATGGGTCTGGAGGTGGAGGCCCGCCTGCAGCACCTGACGGACGAGATGGTGGATGCCCGGATTGAGCAGGAGCGGGAAAAGGTCAGCCGGATGGTCGAGGTGGAGGACCGCCCCGTCCAGGAGGGCGACACGGTCAATCTGGACTATGCCGGCACGGTGGACGGCGTTGCCTTTGACGGCGGTACCGCGCAGGGACAGACCCTGAAGATCGGCTCCAACCAGTTCATCCCCGGCTTTGAAGAGCAGATGGTGGGCATGAACCTGGGCGAGGAGAAGGACCTGAATGTGACCTTCCCGGAGCAGTATCACGCGGAGGAGCTGGCCGGCAAGGCGGCGGTGTTCCATGTGAAGGTGAACGGCATCCAGGTGCTTGAAAAGCCCGAGCTGGATGACGATTTTGCCGCGGACGTCAGCGAATACAATACCTTTGCGGAGTATAAGGAGCATCTGAAGGCCGAGCTGCAGGAGCAGATCGAGAAGAGCAATCAGAACGCGATTGAGAACGCCGTGGTGGCTAAGGCGGTCGAGAACGCGCAGATGGATGTGCCCGCCGCCATGATCGAGGATCAGCTGGATTATACGATCCGGGACATGGAAATGAACATGAAATATCAGGGGCTGCGGATGGAGGATTTCCTGAAGTACACCGGACAGACCATGGAGCAGCTCCGCGCGGGCTACCGTCCGCAGGCTGAACAGCAGGTGCGGACGGAGCTGGTCATGGAGGCCATCCGGAAGGAGAATCCTTCCGAGGTCACCGATGAGGAGATTGAGGAGGAAATCCGCCGGCAGGCAGAGTCCATGGGCCGGGATGCGGAGGATCTGAAGAAGACCCTGACGGATGCGCAGCGGGATTACCTGAAGGATAACGTGGAAATCCGCAAGGTTCTGGAAAAGATGCGTGAAAGCGCGAAGGTCACCGAGAAGACCGATCCTGCTCCGGAGACGGAACAGGAAGCGGAAGGCAGCGCGGCGACAGACGACGCGGAATAAAGCATATCGGCGGCCCGACGGGCCGCCTTTTCAGTCAAAGGAGGAAAGCCTATGCCACTGGTACCGATGGTCATTGAACAGACGAACCGCGGAGAAAGATCCTATGATATCTATTCCCGCCTGCTGAAGGATCGGATCGTGTTTCTGGGCGGAGAAATCACGGATGACACCGCCAACCTGGTGGTCGCGCAGCTGCTCTTCCTGGAGATGGAGGACCCGGACAGCGACATCAGCCTGTACATCAACAGCCCCGGCGGATCGGTGACGGCGGGCATGGCGATCTACGACACCATGCAGTATATCCGGCCGCAGGTCCGTACGGTCTGCGTCGGCATGGCCGCCAGCATGGGCGCCTTTCTGCTCATGGCGGGGGAAAAGGGAAAGCGCCTGGCCCTGCCCAACGCGGAGGTCATGATTCATCAGCCCCTGGGCGGCGCGCAGGGACAGGCGACGGATGTGGCGATCCGCGCGGAGTGGCTGATGAAGACGAAGAAGAAGATGATTGCCATGATGGCGGAGATGACAGGGCAGAGTGTCAAGAAGCTTCAGGCGGATGTGGAGCGCGATTACTTCATGAGCGCGGAGGAGGCGCTGGAATATCACATCATCGATGAGATTTACCAGCCCCGGAAAACGGAGAATCAACATGGCCAATAACAGCTATTCTGGAAAGATGCCCCGCTGTTCCTTCTGCGGGAAGACGCAGGCGCAGGTGGCACGGCTGATTGCGGGTCCCAATGTCTTCATCTGCAACGAGTGCGTGGAGCTGTGCAACGATATCATGGGCGAGGAAGGCTTTCCCTTCGACGGGGAGAGCAGCGGCGCGCAGCCGGCCCGCAAGGGCACCGGAAAGCGCGGAAAGCATGCCGCCGCCGGCCTGGAGCCCCCGCTGCCTTCGGAAATCAAGCAGACGCTGGATGAGTACGTCATTGGGCAGGAGCGGGCCAAGCGGGCGCTCAGCGTGGCGGTGTACAATCACTATAAGCGCATCTCCCGCACGCAGAAGGACGGGGACGTGGAGCTGCAGAAGAGCAACATCCTGCTGCTGGGCCCGACCGGAAGCGGCAAGACCTATCTGGCCCAGAATCTGGCGAGGGTGCTGGATGTTCCCTTTGCCATCGCCGACGCGACCAGCGTGACCGAGGCGGGCTATGTGGGCGACGACGTGGAGACGATTCTGCTGAAGCTGATTCAGGCCGCAGACTGGGACATTGAGAAGGCCCAGCGCGGCATCGTCTATATCGATGAAATCGACAAGATCGCCCGCAAGGGTGAAAACATGTCCATCACCCGGGACGTCAGCGGCGAAGGAGTTCAGCAGGCCCTGCTGAAGATTCTGGAGGGAACCGAGGCCTCCGTTCCGCCCCAGGGGGGCAGGAAGCATCCGCATCAGGAAATGATCCGGATCGATACGACGAATATCCTCTTCATCTGCGGCGGCGCCTTTGACGGTCTGGTTCCGATCATCGAAAACCGAATCGGCAAGAAGACCCTGGGCTTTGGCGCGGAGGTGCAGAGCCAGCGGGATCCGTCCAGGACGGACGCGCTGAAGGATGTGCGGCCGGAGGATCTGACCAAGTACGGCCTGATTCCGGAATTCGTGGGCCGGCTTCCCATTGTCGTCACCCTGGACGGGCTGGACGAGGAGGCGCTGATCCGCATCCTGCGGGAGCCCAGGAATGCGCTGTGCCGCCAGTATGAGGCGCTGCTGGACATGGACGGCATCCGGCTTACCTTTGAGGAGGAGGCTGTGCGTGAAATAGCGCGGCAGGCGATCCAGCGCAAATGCGGCGCCCGCGGCCTGCGGGCGATCATTGAGGACTGCATGCTGGATACCATGTTCGAGCTGCCCGGCATGCCGGACGTGTCCGAGTGCGTCATCACCCTGGACGCGGTGACGGGAGGCAAGCCGAAGCTGATCCGGAACGCGGCGGGAGCTCCGCCTGAAAACATGGGAAAGCGAAAGAAACAGACAGACGCGTCCTGAGACGCGACGAAAGGATACTATGCCAAACCAGAAGATGATGGATCTGCCGATTATCCCGCTGAAGGGGCTGATGCTTTTTCCGGGAACGGTGCTGCATTTTGATGTGGGAAGGCCCAAGAGCATTCTGGCGCTGGAAAAGGGACTGACCGACGGACAGCGGGTATTCCTGCTCACGCAGAAAAAGGAAGAGGTGGAGGAGCCATCCGCCAGGGATCTGCGGGAGGTTGGCGTCATCGCCGAAATCCGGCAGGTGATGAACCTGCCCGGGGAAAACCTTCGCGTGCTGGTGGAAGCAGGGCAGAGAGGCATCCTGCAGGAGATGCTCAGCGAGGATCCGGTGCTGATGGGCCGGGTGCTGGTGCATAAGGATCGCGTGCCCCGCTCCGCGGAGTCCAGGGCGCTGGTGCGCACCAGCCAGGATCTCTTCGAGGAATTTGCGAAAACCTCGCAGCGGATCGGCCCCGAAGCGGTGGATACCGTCCGGGGCATGGAAAAGCCCGGGGAAATCGCGGATATGCTGGGGGCCAATCTGCTGACGAAGCTGGAGGAGCGTCTGGCGCTGCTGGAGGAGCTGGATCCCCTGAAGCGGCTGGAGAAAATCTGCGAAATCCTGATGCGCGAATCTGAAATGGCGGACCGGGAGAGGCAGATTCAGGCCCGGGTCAAGCGGCAGGTGGAGCAGAATCAGAAGGACTATTATCTGCGCGAGCAGATCAAGGCGATTCAGGACGAGCTGGGGGACCGGAACGATCAGGATACCAACGAGCTCCGGGAGCGGATGGAAAAGACGCCTCTGAACGAGGAGGCCCGGGCTAAATGCGAGAAGGAGCTGGACCGGATGAGCCGGATGGCTCCGGGCAGCCCGGAAAGCAACATCAGCCAGACCTATATTGAATGGATCCTGGATCTTCCGTGGGGCCAGGAGACGACGGACAACCTGGATCTGAAGCAGGCGAAGGCGGTGCTGGACCGCGACCACTTCGGCATGGAGGAGGTCAAGGAGAGAATCATCGAATACCTGGCCGTGCTGCGCATGAAGCAGGATATGAAGGGACCGATTCTCTGCTTTGTGGGCCCTCCCGGCGTGGGAAAAACCAGCATCGTCCGCGCAATTGCGGAGGCGGTTGGCCGGAAGTTCGTTCAGATGAGCCTGGGCGGCGTTCGGGATGAGGCGGAGATCCGGGGTCACCGGAGAACGTATATCGGCGCCATTCCCGGCAGAATCATTGCGGGCATGAAGCAGGCCGGCACCATGAATCCGGTTTTCCTGTTTGATGAGATCGACAAGATGAGCGGGGATTTCCGGGGGGATCCGGCCTCCGCCATGCTGGAGGTGCTGGACGCGGAGCAGAACAACGCGTTCCGGGACCATTATCTGGAGCTTCCCTTCGACCTGAGCAAGGTGATGTTCATCACCACCGCCAACGATATGGAGGGTATTCCCGCGCCGCTGCTGGACCGGATGGAGCTCATTGAGGTGCCCAGCTACACGGAGCAGGAAAAATTCGAGATTCTTTCCAGACATCTGCTGCCCAAGCAGATTCAGGCTCACGGCCTGACGGCGGACGCGCTGACCGTGGATGAGGAAGCCATGCGCCGGATGATTGAGGACTATACCCGGGAGGCCGGGGTGCGCACGCTGGAGCGCACCGTGGGCAAGGTGTGCCGGAAAGCCGCCGTGTATATGCTGGAGCATGAGGAAAAGCAGGTGCACGTGGACGTGGCCCGGCTTCGCGATATGCTGGGCGCGCCGCGGTATCACCGGGATGACGTGGAAAAGGAACCCCGGGTGGGTGTCGTCAACGGGCTGGCCTGGACCTCCGTCGGAGGAGAAATGCTGGAGGTGGAATGCACCTCGATGCCCGGGAAGGGCGCGCTGAAGCTGACGGGCCAGCTGGGAGACGTGATGAAGGAATCCGCGGAGGCGGCCTTCAGCTGGGTTCGGGCCCACAGCGAGGCGCTGGGCATTCAGCAGGACTTCTATCAGCAGCTGGATATCCATATCCATGTGCCGGAGGGCGCCGTTCCCAAGGACGGCCCGTCCGCGGGCGTGACGATGACCACGGCGCTGGTCAGCGCCCTGACGGGGAGACGGGTTCGCCAGGATGTGGCGATGACGGGTGAAATGACGCTGCGGGGCAGAGTGCTGCCCATCGGCGGACTGAAGGAAAAGACCCTGGCTGCCTACCGCGCGGGGATGAAGACGCTGGTGATTCCGGAAGACAACCGGAAGGATCTGGAAAAGGTGCCGCCGGAGGTGCTGGAGCGCTTTACGGTCGTGCCGGTGAGCCAGATCCAGCAGGTGCTGGAGGTCGC
>Ga0310691_10006471_pt1 | contig 12472 bp, 14 predicted proteins | sample 176DNAGHGlowgp2_FD_203887 | JGI IMG/M metagenome (GOLD analysis project Ga0310691, IMG submission 203887) | Sheep rumen microbial communities from Palmerston North, Manawatu-Wanganui, New Zealand - 1766 DNA GHGlow gp2 (v2) (version 2) | ecosystem: Host-associated > Mammals > Digestive system >... | reverse complement strand
ATGGAGTCAGGTGTATATCGATGGTTCTGCGCGAAAAGTATCCGGAGGTTGTTATCCTGTTCCGCCGGTGAATTCATATTCCGATGGAAGAAGGCAAAACTATGATTTTGATGCGCTTAACAAATTCATCCAGGACAACTGAATTGAGAGGTGGTGATTTATATATGCCGAGGAAGAAAACGAGAGAAGAACTTGTAAGAGAGATTGAAAAAAAGAATAAACAGGTAAAGTACAGAAAGCAGAGGATTAAAATTTTGGAAAGAAAACTTAGTGAAGAAATCAGAAAACAAAGAACACACAGACTCTGTAATCACGGAGCGGATTTGGAAGTTTATCTGGATCCCGATGTTTTTACGGATGAAGAAATCCGGCAGATATTAAAAGAGATTTTTGCCTTGCCGGAGGTAAAGAAAATTGTCGGAGAAACGGCTTCGCCGGAGGTACCTTAAAGTACACTTCGAAGAAGTGCGCAATTATACACCCATTCGGGTGAAATTGCGCTCTCCGAGGGCACCTTGCCGGTGAGGCAGGCTGCATAAATGCAGCAGACAGGGGACACCCCTGCGCCGTACCGGCTACCTCAAGTACCATAACAAGTTTGTTTATGAATAAAAGTATCGTTGGAAAGGGGGAAGTTAATTATGCCTTGTCCGCATTTTAGCATCACGATATGTGCCAGAGGAAACGGCGGATCTGCTGTTGCAGGAGCTGCATATCAGTCCGGTGAAAAACTGTTTTGTGAATATGATGAACACACCAAAAATTATGAATACAAAGCGGAAGAAGTTGTATATAAAGAAGTCGTGCTGCCGGACAATGCTCCGAGAGAATATGCCGACCGTGCTACTTTGTGGAATGCGGTAGAAGAAGCGGAACCAAATTGGAATTCACAAGTAGCCCGAAGATTTATCATCGCTCTTCCGAAAGAATTGTCGGATGAAGATAATATAAATCTTCTTCGGGAATATATCTCCGACCAGTTTGTTTCCAAAGGAATGATTGCGGATTTAGCAATTCACCGACCGAAGAAAGAAACGGATAACATACACGCGCATTTGATGCTGACCATGCGACCGATGGATGAACATGGGAAGTGGATGCCGAAATCAAAAAAAGAATATGTTACCGATGAAGCCGGGAATCAGATTTTAGATTCGAAAGGAAAACCGAAAAACAGAAAGGTTTTTACCACCGACTGGGATGACAGAGGAAATGCCGAAAAGTGGCGAAAGGAATGGGAAATTCTTCAAAACAGTTATCTTGAAAGAGCAGGAAGAACGGAAAGAATCTGTATGGATTCCTATGAAAAGCAGGGAGTTGATACTGTTCCGACCGTTCATATGGGACCGGCAGTCTGCGCTATGGAGAATAAGGGGATTCAGACCGATATCGGCAATCTGAATCGTGTAATTGAAGAACTAAACCGCCTGATCAGAGAAGTTAAAAAGGCATTCAGAAAACTTGGAGACTGGGTTTCTGAAATGAAACAGAGCGCAAAGCTGCTTGATATGGAACCGAAGGAAATTTCTGTTTATGATTTGTGTGTTATGTGGTTCGAGGACAGAGAAAAACAAAGACAAACCTGGTCAAACTCTTTTGGAGCAAGCAGAGCCGGATTAAAAGATTTGGAGAAGAGGCTTAAGATAATGGATTACTTGTACGATAATCATATCTTCTCTCTTGAGGATTTGGATGCAAGGGTTACTTCAATAAAGGAAGAGTTAAAGAATGCTTCGAATGAAAAACGCTCTTTATCTAGAAAAAAAGCCCGCGTGGAAGGAATTATTCAGCATGCGGAGAGAATGAGAGAACTGGATCCGATTCATAAAAAAGCGAATCGACCAGGATTTGGGAAAAAGAAATACAGGGAGGCTCATGCAGAGGAATTAAAGGAATGGGACACCTGTGAGGCTTATCTTCGAATAAATTTGAAAGGACAGGAGTATAATCGCAAGGACATGAAACGGGAACTGGAATTATTTAGTGTTTCGTTGGAACTGAAGCAGAGCGAGTTAAAAGAGATTGGTGAGGAAAAGGATTTGCTTGGATACATTCAGTATATTATCAAGGATTATGTTCCGGAACTGACACCGGAGAAGGAACCGGTTTCACCGGAGCGGAAAGCGGAAAAGAGGGAAAGTATCCGAGAGAAGCTTAAGCAGAAGAAGGGAATTCTAAATCATACCCGAAATGTTTCTGTTCAGCATACCCGAAATAACAGGGAGAGCCGATAATCAACGTTGGATTAGAAGAAGCCGTTTTATAGATGCTCCATTTTATTTGCTACTCGAGTAGCAAATAAAGTAGCAAATAAAAATATGAATATTGAAACTGAAACAGACGTATTGAATTTAAGAGAGCAAAGCGCAGAGAGAAGCATATGCCTATATCGAAAGAATACAGGCAACGCTGGGAAGTACATAAACGGTAAGAAAAACTCTATCTATACGGGAGCAAATCAATAATCTTTAAAATTTGACCGGACTTTATGATAGGATGTAAAATGTTGGGAAATCGGATCGAATCTACGAAAAGAAAATGGACAAAATACTGAAAGGTTTCAGGAAAGGGGAAGGAGAATGAAACGAATACGAAAACTTATTGAACTATAGTCAAGCAAGTAGACACAATTTGTGAAAATAATCTCTCGGAATCAGGCTTTAAGCGGAGGCTGACGGCATTGTTACCGGTCTTTCCGTAAATGCAAATGGACAGCTTCTTGGGCAGGGCTCCCAGATAGCGTATATCATCCCAGACGGTGAGGAAACCATATTTCGTGCATATGTGAAATCCTCGGACATTGAAGGAATTCAAGCTGGGGAAAACGTTAGAGTCCGAATTGCTGCGTTAAATGATACCGCATATGAAAGAATGGAAGGAACCGTTTTGACGGTTGGTGATGCCGCTTTAAACATGGATGGGTTGGGGAGTGTATATCGCGTAGAGGTGGAATTGAAGGATATTTCGAAGGGGATTTTAAAAACCGGAGAAGAAGGAACCTGCGATATTCTGCTTGGAAAGAGAAGTGTCTTAGATTATTTTTTGGAGCCGTTTATCAGTGGGTTGCAGGATAGTTTGCATGAAAGATGATGAGCAATATTCCTAAAGCTTAAAAATTCTGACAAATAAAGGATAAAATTTCGGAGGGTAAAATGAAAAAAAGGAAAAGAAATTGTTGTAGAATTTTATCTCTAATAATGGCAGTTATAGTATTAGCAATGTGTTTCGGCTGTCAAAGACCTATGACAACCAGTGCCAGAGAGAAAAGGTTAAAAGATCTGCTTAGAGATAAGTATGGAGAGGAGTTTGATGTTAGGGATTTATACTATTCAGGAGCGGTACATGCATGGTGCTATCCAATAAATGATTCTTCTATGATTTTTATGGTAGATACAAGTGAAAAAATGGAAGAAATTCAAGATGATCAATATATCCAAAAAATAGTTTGTACTCAATTAGATAACTCATTAAACCCAGAATTTGATAGTATTTTTTCGGATTGTTTTGTTTCAACAAATATTTTTTCGAGAGGGACAGATAAATTTCTTTCGATTTATGATAAAAAAGAGATTTGTTTTAAAACACTGATGCAATATTTTCGTAGCCAAGGAATATCAGACGATATTGTTGTTAATGTTTTTATCAACAAAGATTTGAGTACGACGAATAATACATTAGTGGAATATAATTCTATTGTTGAAATTGCCGGCAGAATCCAAGAGGAGGGCGAATATCCTTATGTGTCCATTCATTTGTATTTTTGTGATTTATCACAAATAATAAATGTTCGGAAAGCAATAGAAAACTATAATTGGGAGGACAGTGAAAGCTCGGATCAGGATATTTATGATGTAATAAAAGATATTCCTAAAATAAAAATGTTATTTGATAAGAAGGGGGACAGCTTTATTATAAGCGAAGGAGAGAGAACGGAATTAGACTATACAACATATAATAAACAAAGAGGATATTGCAATGAGAAATAAGCTTCTTATAAGGATATTTATAGTAATTCTCATAACAAGTATACCAGTCCTGTCTATGGGATGTGGAACCATGTCAAAAGGACAGAGAGAAAAGCGATTAAAGGAATTGTTGAGAGAGAAATATGGAGAGGAGTTTGAAGTCAGAGAATTGTATGATACAGGAGCTATACACGCATGGTGTTATCCGATAAAGAATCAAAACATGATTTTTATGGCAGATACAAAAGAGGAAATGGATAGACTAATAAGTGACTATTATCTTCAAAAGATAGTGTGTAATCAAATTGACATGGAGTTAACAGAGGAATTTCAACAAGTATATAAATCCTTTTTTATTTCATCATATTTTTCATCTAGAAGAACCGATAACTACTTTACTTATTATAAAAAAAGCGAAATAAGTTTAAAAACATTGGTTCATTATTTTCGCATTGAAAACTTGGACGACAGTATTACTATAAATATTTTTATTGATAGAGAAGCTGTGGACAATTCCCTAATGACGTTTGAATACGAAAAGATAATTGACGGTATAAGAAAAGAACAAGGAATAGGAGATAATCCAACTGTTTTTGTCTATTTATATTTTTGTGATGACATCGAAATGCAAAGTGCTAAGGAGGCTATAGGAAAATATGATTGGAGGGACAGTGAAAATTCCGAAACTGACATATATGATGTGCGGGAGAATATCCCTAGAATAGAATTATTGTTTGATGAAAATGGAAGACAATATATGTTTATCGATGATGAGAAAGTTGAATTAAATGTGAGTAATTATATAAAGCAAAGGGAAAATCTATAAATGGAAAGCGTATCAGAGTCTCGCTAGAGTTCTTTCATTGATACTTCAATCAAACGCATGCTGTCATTTGGAGAACTAGCAGGAATGGAGTTGGACGCGAAAAAAGCTACTTGAAAAGAAGCTGGATTATGAAATAAAAATGTACAAAATATTGCAAAATATAAAGAAAGGTAAGAAAAGATGAAGAAAAAAAAGAGGTGGAGAATTGCTCTTTATGTAATAATACTTATTCTGCTATGTATCTCTACAGGATGCTTAGGAGTAGAGACTTCCAAGGAAAAAATAGCAAAAAAAGGATTAAAAGAGAAATACAATGAGGATTTTGAAGTATATGAAATAAATGGATCTGGGCTTGATTGGAGTGCAACGGTGTCACCCAAAAATCGCCCGGATATAGTGTTTAATGCAACATTTCTTCAAGACGGGACTGTTGAAAAAGACGAGTATTATCAAGCATATGTTGGCAATTTAATAGAATCATTGCTAAGGCAAGACTTAATAAAGTTCTTCCCGGATTCATTTATTAGAGTGGATAGTGTTGGTCTTCTATGGAATGGAAACGGATTGCAAGATTTTAGAAATATGTCGCTAGAGGAAGTGTTAATTAATTCTATTGAATATGAGGGGGCGTATTCAGGGTGTTTCGTAGATATTTACATTAATAAAGAGGCAAATACAATAGGCGATTATGAAGGCGAGTACAATTATTTTACTAACACTGTGAATAAATATATTGATGAAAAAAAGATGATTCCGTTGAAAGTAACCTTTTATAAAATAGATAAAGATACACTAAATAAGATAGAGGATTATTTTTTAAAAGATTTGGATGAGGACTCGGAATATGAAAAAATTTTAGGAATAGATAAATATAGATTAGGAATATATAGGAAAGACACAAATGATTTAGGAAGTCCACCGAACATAACTGCATGTTTTGATGAGAAGGCAGGAGGGTATATAGGTGATTATGACGAATATGAAAGAAGAAGAAAGGAGTTAGACAATGTTAAATAATAAATACACAGATCAAGAAATGCAGTGGGGTGCACAAATAGGATATCTAGATTTTTCAAAAGCAGAGATTGAAACATATTAGGATTTTGTGGATAATGATAGTTATCCTACGCTACAGTACATCTTAACTAAAAAACTTCAAAATTCAGAGTTTGAAAAAGGTAATGTCTTTAATATATATTGCCATCACAAAACGGATCTCTCCTTTGTAGGAGTTATATTTCCTGCGACGATGCACCTTTACAACCAGTCCTTCTTCTCGCATGATGCGGCGTACTACTTTTTCCGACAGGGTGGTATCCTCACGCTTGAGAAGAGCATATATTTTACGGTAGCCAAAGGTATGTATCGGAACTTATACCGATGTTGTAAAATGGAATGAATACATACCAGATGATAATTCTAGAGAAGCGTATATAGAAAGTAATGCAAGGCTTGGAGCGATGAAGGCAGTCGATAAGGCTTGGGCATTAGATAAGAGTAGATAGAGGGAACGACATTGTATTTTCTAAATAATAAAAGAATGTTTATCATATTGGGAGTGATTTTAGTTGCGATATCGATATCATCTTTCTTAATAGGTATCCGAATAGTACCATTAATAATTGTAGAAGGTGTTCTTCTTTTGAGTTGTGTAATTGGATTTTTTGTAAGCTGTTTAAACAAAAATTCCGTCTATAAACGCACATATGGAAACATGAGTTTCGTATTAGTGTGTTTTTGTGTCATTTATGTCTTATTTATTATGATTACTTATCCTAATTATATTCCATACTGTGGAAAAATCTTTTACTCGTCTATTTGTAAGGAATATGTTGATGATTTTCTCCCAAAAGAACTCCCAGCGAATGCAAAAGGGGTATACTGGAGAAGTTTTCCGGGTATTTTTCAAATTCATCCATATTATGTTTTGTCCTTTTATACTGACGAGATCTTTCTAAAAAAGGAATTGGAACGAATGGATAACTACGACATTTATGTTCCAAAGGAAGAATCGTACATGGAAGCATACAATATATATTCATGGGGTTTATTGGTGGAAGAATATCAAGGCCCCTATTTGAGTTATGATAAAATTAGGCAATATTATAATCAAGGAAGTATTTCACGTTATACCAATAAGATTTCTCCAGAAAAAATACCTAAAACAGAATACGCACATACTATAGTATACTACACAGATGATTATTCATATATAGCGTATTCTTTTGAAAGTGGTATGATTATGTACTATTATAATGGGGATATGTTTGCAAATCGATAGATTTTATGATAAATGGGCGAATGAATACAGAGAATTTGGCTTGTTTATGATGACAAAGAAAATGAAAAGGTTGTTTTTATATTTTATGGCGGAACGTCCAATGCGTCCAGAATTGTTTCTTATAAATCAGTCATTAATCAAAAGTTCCAAAACTATGTGATGACGTCTGGAATATAGAACCTTTAAAACTTGATCCACTAATTTTTGTGGTCATCGGAAGTTCCGGAAGAATGCTAAAAATTGCGTCCCACCTGATTATCTGCGGATTTTAATGGGGAGTAGATTGTTTGATGCTTACTATTAGAATAGAATAAACTCCAAATAGCAAAAAACTTTGAACAATATGTTGATCAGCTGATTCATATGCTGCTAATAGGAGAGTTGAGAATTTAGAATATGAATAATAGCGATTTTTGTTTAGGAAATAACTCATTTGTTATTAAGAGCAGAAAGGAAAACAGATGAGTAAAAAAAGGAAAAAATATATATTAATAATTATGTGCATTTGCATTTGCTTCTTTGCTGGAATTGGATGTTCATTTTCAAAAGAAGCCAAAGTAGAAAAGGGGTTAGAAAAAAAGTATAATGAGAAATTTATTATACACGAAATAGATGGTAACAAATATGATGTTGAGGCAATCGTATCTCCAAAAAGTAATCCTCAATTGGTTTTTAAGGCAAAATTCCTTCCTGACTGGAGCGTTGAGAGCGATGGTTATTATCATGCGTATATTGCTCAACTAATGGAAAAAAAATTACAGGAAGATTTAAAATGTTTCTTCCCTAATTCTTATATTCGCATGGATAAAGTGAGTATGCGGTGGGGAGAAAACAATTTACAGGATTTTAGAACAATGAGTATTGAGGAAATAATGGATAATTCCGTAGTCTATGATGGACCTTATGCTGGATGTTTTTTAAGTATTTATTATTGTAAAGATACGGAATCTAAGAGTGATATCAAAGGGGAATATAATTATTTCACCAACATGATTGACAAATATGTTGAAGAAAAAAAATGTTACCATTAACCGTTACTTTATATCAGGTTAAACCAGAGAGCATAAGAAGACTAAAAGACTATTTTTCAAAAGACTTGGATGAAGATTCGTTTTATGAAGAAGCTTTAGGTGTGGATCATTTCGAATTGGGAATTTGTGGGGAAGGAGAACAGAATGTAGGTAATCCACCCAATATTTCTGCCTGCTTTGACAAGCGAGCAGAGAGATATATAGGGGACTATTATGAATATGAAAGAAGAAGAAAGGAGTTAGAGAATGAATAATAATATGTATTCTGATAGGGAAATGCAGTGGGGAGCGCAAATTGGTTATTGCAATTTTACTGATTCAGATATGAGCAAACGAGGATACGGGATTATATGTAGTAGCAATTGAAACCGGAAATTATACCAAGAATGGTGTTGATAATGGTGTGGTTCTTGCAATTAGAGGTTCAGAAGCACAAGATGAACAGATGGCATTGGACTGGTTAGTGGCAGATGCTAATTTTGCAAATAGTGACCTTACGTTGCAGGAAAAAACACTGAATAAATATGTTGATGAAGAGTTAACAGATTTAATCCGGGAAAAAGGATATTCAAATCTTGCAATTTCAGGGCATAAATTCCTTTAAAATCATTGCATTTTAAATTATCACATGCTACTATAATTGTACGAGGGCTGGTCGAAAGACCCGGGTCCACCAAACGGCGGGTAAGACACCCGCTATTTTTTTGAGGATTTTTAATATGAGAGAATTAAGTGTGTTTGTAGATGAATCCGGTGATTTTGGCGATTATGATTTTCATTCGCCTTATTATATTATTTCGCTTGTTTTCCATGACCAGACATTTAGTATAGAAGAGGATTTGAAAAAACTTGAAACAGAAATGCAGCATATTGGCTGGCCGAATCATTGTGTGCATGCCGGTCCGGTAATTCGTTCGGAACAGGAGTATAAAGGGTACAGTCTGGAAGAACGACAACGGATTCTGAAGCGAATTATGACTTTTACAAGAAATGTAAACGTTCAGTACAAATCGATTTATATTGAGAAAAAGAACATTGCTGATTCAGTTGAGGCAACAGGTAAACTTAGTAAGCAGTTGGCTGGATTTATACGTAATCATTTAGATTATTTTCTTGGATTTGATTTAATAAAAGTATATTACGATAATGGTCAAACAGAAGTTACGAAAATTCTGTCTTCTGTTTTTAATACACTGTTAGATAATGTTGAATTCAGAAAAGTAATTCCGTCCGATTATCGTTTATTCCAAGTTGCTGACTTAATATGCACGTTGAAGTTGACAGAACTCAAAATGAATAATCATCTTCTTTCCAAATCGGAAAGGTATTTCTTTAAAGACGAGAGAACACTCGTTAAGAATTACTTAAAACCATTAGGGAAAAAAGAGTTATAATTTAACTTGGGATTACATATTATCCGGCTCTTCATTATAACCTTGTTAAACGATTGGATTTAAAAGGGTTACGTGCTATTATGGATTATATAAGGGCTGGTCGAAAGACCCGGGTCCAACGGTATGGTGTGGGTGTCCCACACCTTTTTTGTCATAAAAGGCTCATGGGTTTTGCCCATGTGCCTTTTTAAAAATGCACATAATTTTTTTGAATCTTTTTTCAATAAAAATAGCTTGAAAAAACAAAAAAAGAAAACCCACCTTGAAATAACACGTTTCAAAGATGGGTTTGTCTGTAGTCTGAAGCCCCATCAAACGATGGGGCTTTGCATCCAGACGCATCTTTGCAGTTGCAAAAAACGTAATTCTACACACTTAAGAGAGCACTATTTACTCTCCAAAAGTTTCCTCCGATAGATAAACTCCTGTTTCTTGATTACATCTGCCTTATCATCCGGCACAAATCTTGCATTTACGCAGGGCGGATTTCCAATCTCTCCCGTTTCGTAGTCCCGGGAGCGCCAATCCTGTTCAAATCCCCACACCTCCCGGTCAAGATCATCTCCGACGGCGAACGGTTTCTTCTTTACGAACTCTTTGGCTCTTTCAATCGTCCCCTCATCCACCCAGTAGTATTCCACATTTCTACAACGAAGCATTTCTCCGTTTTTTGCCATATTTGAAAGTGTCTCGGTAAAATACCGATACTCGTCTTCGTACTTTCCGGTACTTCCTTTATTCTTGTCAAGAAATACCGTCACTTCAAAATAGTACTCGCCGGACATTATTTTGTTTCGATCCATTATCTTCAAATTATCTTGCAGTCCGGTATTTTTAAAATCATACCCTTCTTCATAAGGAACGTAGATAGTATCTATATAAAGAAAGGCGTTCGGATATAGCTCTCCTAAGTCTTCCCGGATCTGATTCTGCACCAGACGTGCCATGTATGCTCTGTAATAATAATTTCCATTCCTCCAGATTTTGGAAGCATCTTCTCCGGAAAATACGAGTTCCGGATCTTCTTTGGGTGCCACGAACTCATCACTGACCATAATGAATTTCTCATGATATCTGTCTTCCAGCGCAAAAAGAACAGAATCCTTTTCCGATAAATGCGTGTTTCTGAAAAACAGCCGTAAACAGCATAAAAGTACAAGCAGGACCATCCAAACGGCAGGAATAAGACTATATAACATCAACGATAAGGAGGCTATGACTTTTCCTTTGTCCTTCTTATTTCCCCGTGCTTTTCCCACAGTTAATGCAAGAATGCTTAATACAAGAACGGCAATTGGCAAAAGAACGGCAAAAACCGTAAGCAGAAGTTCCGGGTGCCTCTTCCACATATTTAAAACAAACAATATTATCCCAAGAATTGTCCAGATCGATGCCGAGACAATCCCGGTCACCAGCGCCCATCCGGCTAATTTTTTCTTTTTCTTCTCCCGAATCTCTTTGATATTTATCGTCTGATCGGCAGTTTTTGAAGTACGATCCGCAAAGTCACCGGAAGTACCACCATTCAAGGCATCCGTCAAATCAGCAGAGACATTGTTTCTCATAGCATTTTTCGCCAAAGAAGATAACCGGATTTGTTTCCGTATTCTTACGGCCGTTACAATATACATTGCAACGGAAAGAATGATGAAAACAAGCAACACAATATCATATACAGTAAATAATGCCTGCGGATTTCTCAACCCCAATACATCACCGAGCAGATCGTTTTCGTCCTGCCTGAGGACAAGCATATAGATATAATAGTACGGAATGCAAAGCAATCCATCCCCGATGATATTTATCAATGCGATAACAGAGAAGATATGAATGAATTTTTCTTTTTTTCTTTCCCCTTTTATTGCAATCGCAAGTATGGAAAATACAATTTCAAGAAAACACAAAGATTCGTCAAGCAGAATCGGAATGCAGGCGAGCACCTGAAACCCTGCCGTAAGGGGAGCGGCAAAAATGTAAAGCGGCCAGTACTCATTATTGTGAATTTCATAATGCGCAAAGGCAACCACCTGTACAAGGCATAGCGCAATAAGAACAGATATCGCAAGCATTCGCACTCCCGAGAAAACGATTACCGGCACCGCATTTTCGCGTCTTGCCAACTGCAATCTTCTTTTCTGTTTCTCTATCGCCTTTTTTGATCCATTCATTTCTGCCTGTTTATCCTGTTCAAGTAGTATCTTAAATCAGCGCATTTCATATTTCAACAATTATAAATCATTTTAAAATTTGCCATTTTGTTTTGTCAATATATCCCGATGGCTTCTTAAATTGACTTCGCCTCTTCACCGCCAGCAAAATAAGCTCCGTCAGAGTGACGAGGCTTGCAGACTGAAGACAAAGTCCACGGTTTATCCGTGGATTTTTCTTTACAAAGTGCCTTCAAATCCGCACAAATACAGGGTTTGTGGTATAATAATAATATGGAAGAACATGCCTATGATGACTCAAAACGCAGATAAAAAACGAGAACAGATTCAGATGTTAAGTATGGATGATCTGGTTCCCAAACGACATTTGAAGATAGATTTCTTTCGTTGATGCTTCAGTCAAAAGCATGTTGTCATTTGGAGGACGAGCAGGAATGGAGTTGGACGCGAGAAAAACAACTTGAAAGAAAAAAGGACTACGAAAAGAAAATGGACAGAATAATGAAAAGTCTTAGGAAAGGGGAAGGAGAATGAAACGAATACGAAAACTAATACTAATAGGATTGATAGGAGGATTATTGATTATGAGTGGATGCATTAGTTCAAGCGACAGTATCATTAAGGAGTCATTAAAAAATAAATATGGAGAAGATTTTATTATTCATGAAACTAAAACTCTACCGGGAGGATTTGATGCTACCGTCTCTCCGGTTAGTAATCCTGAATTATTGTTTGTAGCAAGGATTCAATCCGACGGAACTTATTCATTTGATGATTATGATAAGCGATATGTGGATTATCTGCTTA
>Ga0310691_10006469_pt1 | contig 12475 bp, 12 predicted proteins | sample 176DNAGHGlowgp2_FD_203887 | JGI IMG/M metagenome (GOLD analysis project Ga0310691, IMG submission 203887) | Sheep rumen microbial communities from Palmerston North, Manawatu-Wanganui, New Zealand - 1766 DNA GHGlow gp2 (v2) (version 2) | ecosystem: Host-associated > Mammals > Digestive system >... | reverse complement strand
CAGACACAGTCATCGCCGATGAATTCCTCGCCGATGATGAAAGCCTGTGCCAGACCGTCGGGAGAGGGTTGTTCTGCATATTCGAAACGCACACCTAAGTCCGAGCCATCGCCAAGCAGTCGCTTGAAGCCCGGCAGATCGTAGGGGGTGGAGATGATCAGGATCTCACGGATGCCAGCGAGCATCAGCGTGGAGATGGGATAATAGATCATCGGTTTGTCGAAGATGGGAATCAGCTGCTTGCTGATGCCTTTGGTGATGGGGTAGAGGCGGGTGCCCGAACCTCCTGCTAATACGATACCTTTCATATTTTATATAGAATTTGTGTGCAAAGGTACGAAAAAAGCCACAGATTACACAGATTTAAAAGAAAAAGTTGTAACTTTGCAGGCGATTTTTAAATATTTAGCTAATAATTATGAGTTTTTGGAATAAAATTTTCGGAAAGAAAGACGAACAGAAAGTGGGCGGCATGGAGGATTTCATGACGCTTATCCGTGTGTACTTTCAGGCATCGATGGCTGCTGACCTGGGCATTACCAATCTGGCAGCTCTGCCCGATCTCAGGGTGTTCAAGTCTACACTGAAGGTCCCTACGGTTAATAATAAATTAGGTGTAGGTGAGCGTAGTCGCTGTAAGAACATGCTGAAAAGCATGTATCAGATGGAGGACTCCTTTTTCAAGGAGATCGACCAAAGCTTACATCGCCGTTGTAAGAAAGTCCAGGATGCACAGACCTATCTGCTGCAGTTCCAGGGCTTTACGCAGGACATCATGATGCTCACGGGCAACCTGATGAAGTTCAAACTCCGTCTGCCTGGCTTCATGAAGAAAGCCCTTTACACAATGACCGAGAAGACCGTCAACGACATCTTCAACAAGAACGACTTCAAGGAGCCCGATGTGCTGAAGACCGTGGTCTCTGTGCGTGAGTATAACCGTCGTCTGGGCTTTTCCCAGAAATGGGTTACCGACTTCGTCTACCGTGTGGTGATGCTCGCCAAGAAGGAGCCGAGGAAGAAGAGTGAAGATTAAAAAATATTAAAATGTCGGTTTTAAAGCAGACGTTTTAATTTATTTGTCTTAACTTTGTACGCCAAATAGTTACGTGATGAATCCAAACGAGAAGACTTTGGTAAATTTCGAGACCCGGGTGCGGCAGATGATTCTCCAGTTTCAGGAGTTGAAGACGGAGAATGCCCGTCTGCAGACGATGGTTGGGGAGCAGGCGCTCGAGATCGACGGACTGAAGGCCAAGCTTCATCAGGCGGACAGTGACTATCGCTCCTTGCAGATGGCGCGGATGCTTGAAATCTCCGACGGAAACCTGGATGAGGCGAAGGAACGCCTATCAAGGATGATCCGGCAGGTGAACAAGTGTATTGCCATCCTGAGTAACGAACAGTAATTTGCTACCAGATGCCAGAAGTAAACAATGAGAAACTACATATCAAGTTGCACGTCTACGACGAGGAAATCGAAGTGACGGTCAACCGTGCCGATGAAGAGTTCTACCGTAAGGCAGCCAAACTCGTCACTAACCGTTATAATGCCTATTCTCAGGCATATAAGGGAAAGAAGGGCGAGCACACCATTGCGCTGATGACGCTGATCGACGTCGCGCTGCTGTATGAGCGTGAACTCGGAAAGAATGATACGGCACCCTATGATGGTATTCTCGCTAAGTTGACTTCTGAGATTGAGGAAGCACTGAAGTGAGAATAACATTATTAATAAGATAGATTTTTTATGGATTTAATTTTTGTATTACTGATCGCCGCCGGCGCACTCGTACTGGGTGGAGTTGGCGGATATCTGATTTTCCGCTTCGTATTGAAGGGGAAATACAAGGAGATGATCGACTCTGCCGAGAAACAGGCTGAAGTCATCAAAGAGAAGAAACTGCTCGAGGTGAAGGAGAAATTCCTTAACAAGAAGAGCGAGTTGGAGAAAGAAATGCAGCAGCGCAACCAGCAGATGCAGCAGAGTGAGAACAAGCTGAAGCAGCGTGAAATCTCCCTTAATCAGCGTCAGGAAGAGCTGGGTCGCAAGAAGAACGAGCTCGACAACCAGCAGCAGCGCATTGACAATGAGAAGCGCCTGCTCTCTGTCAAGGCCGAGGAACTTGAGAAGATGCAACTCAAGGAACGCGAGATGCTGGAAGAGGTGTCGGGGCTTAGTGCTGCCGATGCCAAGGCTCGTCTCGTCGAGTCGTTGAAGGACGAGGCCAAGACTGCCGCTGCCAGCTATATCAATGAGATCATGGACGAGGCTAAGCTCAACGCCAACCAGCAGGCCCGTAAGATTGTCATCCAGACTATCCAGCGCGTTGCCACTGAGACAGCCATTGAGAACTCTGTCAGCGTGTTCCATATTGATAACGACGAGGTGAAGGGCCGCATCATCGGCCGTGAAGGACGCAATATCCGTGCCCTTGAGGCTGCTGCCGGCGTGGAGATTGTTGTCGACGATACACCTGAGGCCATCGTCATCAGCGGCTTCGACCCTGTGCGCCGTGAGGTATGTCGCCTGGCGCTCCATCAGCTTGTCAGCGACGGACGTATCCATCCTGCACGTATCGAGGAGGTGGTTGCCAAGGTCAAGAAGCAGCTCGACAACGAGATCATTGAGACCGGTAAGCGCACTGCCATCGACCTCGGTATCCACGGCCTGCACCCCGAACTCATTCGCATCATCGGTAAGATGAAATACCGTTCATCATACGGCCAGAACCTGTTGCAGCATGCCCGTGAGACCGCCAACCTCTGTGCCGTCATGGCCGCAGAGCTGGGCCTGAATCCCAAGAAGGCCAAGCGTGCGGGACTGCTCCACGATATTGGAAAGGTGCCCGATGAGGAGAGTGAGATGCCCCACGCACTCTATGGCGCGAAGATCGCCGAGGAGTTCAAGGAGAAACCCGATATCTGTAATGCCATCGGTGCCCACCATGACGAGATGGAGATGCAGACGCTGCTCGCCCCAATCGTTCAGGTGTGCGATGCCATCAGTGGCGCTCGTCCTGGTGCCCGTCGTGAGATTGTCGAGGCCTATATCAAGCGTCTCAACGACCTGGAGGCCATCGCCATGAGCTATCCCGGTGTGACGAAGACCTACGCCATCCAGGCTGGCCGTGAGCTCCGTGTCATCGTCGGTGCCGACAAGATGAACGATGCTGAGGCAGAGGCTCTGAGCTCAGATATCGCCACGAAGATCCAGAATGAGATGACCTATCCTGGTCAGGTGAAGATCACAGTCATCCGAGAAACTCGAAGCGTCGCTTACGCAAAATAAAATAATAAATCCCAGCCACTCGGCTGGGATTTATTTGTTACTTGAACTTCACTCCCATATTGTATAGGATGAAGCCGTAGATGTCGGCTTGCTCCTCCAGCACTTTAGCCAGCGGCTTGCCGCCTCCATGACCTGCTTTCGTGTCAATGCGGATGAGCACGGGGTTATCGCCCTGGTGGCACTCCTGCAGGGTGGCGGCAAATTTGAACGAGTGGGCAGGTACTACACGGTCGTCGTGGTCGGCTGTCGTCACAAGGGTGGCGGGATAGGCTGTGCCGGGCTTCAGGTTGTGCAGGGGCGAGTAGCCACGCAGATACTCGAACATCTCCTTTGAGTCCTCGCTGGTGCCGTAGTCACTGGCCCAGTTCCAACCGATGGTGAACTTATGGTAGCGCAGCATGTCCATCACACCCACCTGAGGAATGGCCACGCCGAAGAGCTCCGGCCGCTGGGTCATGCAGGCACCCACGAGCAGTCCGCCGTTTGAACCGCCCACGATGGCCAGCCTGTCCTTGCAGGTGTAGCCCTCGCTGATGAGCCACTCGGCAGCGCCGATGAAGTCGTCAAACACGTTCTGCTTCTGCATCTTCGTGCCTGCCAGGTGCCATTCCTCACCGTATTCGCTGCCGCCCCGGAGCGTCACCTGTGCATAGATGCCGCCGTTCTCAAGGAAGGGGATGCGGATGGCCGAGAAGCTCGGGCCCAGTGAGATGTTGAAACCGCCGTAGCCATAGAGATAGACGGGATTCTTGCCGTTCTTCTTCAGACCCTTTTTGTAAGTAAGGAACATGGGTATGCGCGTGCCGTCCTTGCTCTGGAAGAACACCTGCTCAGAGGTATAGTCGTCCTGACGGAACTTCACTTTCGGTGAGGCGTAGAGCGTGCTCTCGTCCTTCTCCATGTCGTAGCGGTAGACGGTTCCCGGGATGGTGAACGAGGTGAAGGTGTAGAAGCATTCCGGCTCCTTCTCGTCGCCGGTGAAGCCCACGCTGCCTACAGACGGGAGATGGATCTCATGCTTCAGCTTGCCGTCGAGGCCGTAGAGATAGGCATGGTCCGAGGCATCCTTCTGATAGGTGAGAATCAGCTGGCGGTTGATCACGTCGGCTTCCGAGAGCACGTTCTCCTGCTCCGCCACCAGCTCCTGCCAGCTGTCGACACCAGGCTGCCGCATGTCGGCGGTCATGATGCGGCCCTTGGGAGCGCCGTAGTTGGTGAAGATGTATACCTTATCGCCGTCATCGTAGACGGGCGAGTACTGGTAGTCCATGTTCGAGGTCATCTGGATGAACTGCGACTCAGGCTTCGTCAGGTCGCGCACAAAGAGGTTGTTGCCCGATCCGGCACCCTCCTCGAAGAGGTACATCTTGGTCTCTTCCTCGTTGACGCTGGCGATATAGAAGCGCATAGGGTAGGCGGCGTTCTGATAGAACAGCACATCCTCGCTCTGGGGCGTGCCGATCTTGTGATAGTAGATCTTGTGCCCTGAGTTCACGTTCGAGAACTCCTTGCCCTTCACCGGCGCGTCGTAGGCGCTGTAGTAGAATCCGTCGCCCTTCCAGGCGGCACCCGTGAACTTCGCCCATTCGATGTGGTCTGCTGTCAGTTGGCCCGTCTTCAGGTCGATCACGAAGATCTCCTCCCAGTCGCTGCCGCTGCGCGAGATGGTGTAGGCGGCATACTTGCCGTTGTGCGAGAAGTAGACACCCTTCAGGGCCACCGTTCCGTCGTCGCTCAGCTTGTTGGGATCGAGGAACACGCGCGGCTCGCCGCCCAGTTCGTCCTTTACGTACATCACGCTCTGGTTCTGCAGGCCGTCGTTCTTGTAGAAGTACCACTTGCCGTGGCGCTTCCTAGGTGCCGAGATCTTTTCATAGTTGGCCAGCTCCGTCAGCCGTTTCAGCAGCTTCCCGCGGAAGGGGATCTTCTGCAGGTAGGCGTTGGTCACCTTGTTCTCTGCCTCCACCCACGCAGCTGTCTGCGCGCTTGTGTCGTTCTCCAGCCAGCGGTAGGGATCGGCCACCTTCGTGCCGAAATACTCGTCAACAGTGCCGTCCTTCGCGGCCTTGGGGTACTGCAGTCCCTGTGCTGACACTGCAGTCGTGGCTACTGTTGCCATCATCATAAGAAACAATCTTTTCATATCCGTTTTTTGTTGTTCGTAATCTGTCTGCAAAGATACGATAACTTTTCCAATCATCCAAGCTTTTTCCTCGGAAAGTGCCGGCTTCGAACGTGGGACGACAGGCTAAAAGTTGTTGCAAGTGCCTGTTGCGAGGGAGTTTACTGCCTTGTTACTATCGTTTGCCTATACCCAAATACTCTTTTGCCTATACTCAAATAATCTTTTGCCTATACTCAAAAGTCAGAGCACTCTTTTTCAAGGGTGCACAATTAGGAGCATGTCAGGGGCACGTCAGGGGCATGAAAGGGGCGGGGTTTTAAGCCAAGTACGCCCCTGCTATAGTTTTGATAATCAGTTGATTAACCTCAAAAGGGGCACAAGGGGCGTACTTTTATCATGTTTCTGCATATAATTTTGATAACGGAGCCAATCACTGTTTCTCGAACGATCCTTCCAATTCACTGTAGCTACTGCTCCTATCACCGCTTAAATATAGCGTTTCGCCGTCTTCGCTTACTGAATAATTGGAAGTGTAGACTACTTCTCCATTAGGAGCAGAGATTGTCAGTACATTGTCCTTGGCACTCCATTTTGCTGATGCCCCCCAGTTAGGAGAAGATTTTGCGTCCCACTCCGTATAATAAGCGGAGCCATTCTTTTCAAGTTTAAGACCTATATACCATGCTGTCGCTCCTCCTTTGTGGTATTGTGCCCAAGTCCCAACGAGTGCGCTGTTACTTCCGCTGCCAGGTTCATCGTCATCATCACCGCACGAAGCGAATCCTACACTCATGACTGCCATTGCTACGGCAATCATAAAACTCCAATAGTAATTCTTCTTATTCATTTTGTAATATCTTTAGTTTCCATATGAATATGTATACCTTGGCATTACTTTCTCTGGGGAAGGAATTTGCCTGAGAACTCACCATATTTATCTTTGATAGCAATGTTCATATAAACATCTTTGTAGCTATAGGGATGGACTATCTGGATCTTAACTCCTTTTATTCCCTTACTATCAGATTCTTCACATTCATAAATATCATTCTCTTTATCTTCAGTAAATTTCCCATAAAAATTAGGCATATTATAATTAAAATTAACCATATATGTGTGTCTCTCACCCTTATACTCCTCTGTTTCCTCATGCTTTATGGTAACATAGAATGTAGATGAATTTGAAACATATGCTTTTATTGTGTCACACATCCATTCGGCATTCTCAAAATGATATTTTGCAACGAAATAATTAGACATTTTTTTTGCAGAATACGCATTATTACCCTGATACCAGAGTGCCAATCCTGTCCACGCGTCATCGCCAACTGAAGTTATTTGCCATTGTCCTTTAGCTTCGCCGGCAATAGACAAATATTTGTTTGATTCATCATAATCCCATGACAGTAAGTCATTTTCATTCCTGTGGTTCCTTTCTGTAATTACACATTTACTGTCTTGGAAAAAGAAAATATCATAATTTGGGAAGGTCACATCATGATAGCTATCATTGGCTTTGATTTCCCATAAACCAATAAAAGGCTTTAAACGTTCCTGGACAGGATCAATTTTTGTAATGACACCTCCATTGATGACCTCGTCGTCATCACCACCGCAGGATACAAATCCAACACTCATGACCGCCATTATTACGGCAATCATAAAACTCCAATACAAATTATTTGCTTTCATTTATTATATATTTATGCCTCCATGCTCCCCAATTTAGCGTTAATAAATAATTTGGAAATAAAAAAGACGTGGGAGTTTGTTTCTCCGTGCCTATCCCAGAACTCAGGCCTTCGCATTGCCCCTTCTCAAGGATAAGCAACGCAAGCCAGCCCACGTCGAGTGGTATTATAGTTACAACTCAACATTACACCTTATTTAATAATAAGAGCAATGCGTCATTGAGTATAATACACCCACGCAAACGCTTCGTTGCATTACCTCTGTGAGAAGATTCAAAGTTGCGAAGTTTGAGTTCACAGATAGTAACGTTCGAAAACGTCCTTTCCCCTTAGCTGTCCTTACAAACGGTACTCTCAGCCTCTGGATTCCATCGATGTCTTGACCCGCCCTGCCGCAAGCGGCTGGCTTAGTCGGGGCAAAGATACGAATTATTTCGGAAACAAACAAGAAAAAGCCCGAAAACTTGCTAAAAGTTTTCGGGTGTAAATGAGATTCTATACCGATGCTCATGCTATTTTTTGTGACTCTGGTAGTAGTCGAGGGCGAGTTGGACGTTCTTGATGACGGCCTCGGAGCTGAAGGTAGCACCAGTGACGGCGTCGACCTGCTGCATCTTGGCATCCTTCACTTTCTTGCCGTTCCACTTCTCCTGCAGGGCCTTCTTCACTTTGGCATAGTACTTGGGCGTCTCCTGCGACTTGAGGAACTCAATCTTCTCCACCTTGTTGCCTTTGATATATACCTTCAGTGGGGTGGGGCCGGCATAGCCCTCGATGTCCTTGCCCAGCTGGGTAGTGTTGATGACATACGTGCCGTTCTCCTTGGTCATCGGCTCGTCGGCGACAAAGCTCGTCAAGGCCAGGCTCATCAAGAGGATAGAGGAAAGTGGAAAGAGGAAAGAGCTATGTAAATTGCGTAATCTTTTCATAATTAAATATGTTCTTATGTCTAAAAAATATTTGTTATTATGTTCTTCTGTCTAAAAAGCGGGAAGCTCAGGTTTTGACTGTGCTTTGACGGCCATGCACTCCATCTCTACAAGCCAGCCTGGACGACAGACGGCAGCGTGGACAATGATGCAGGGCTTACCAGGGAAACGTTCCTCGAAGAGGCGGCGCACCAGACTGTAGTCGGCGATGTCGCGCAGATAGACAATGATCATCGGTACATCGTCGTACGAGCAGTCGGCTTCCTTCAGCAGGGCTTCTACATTCTCCCACATGCGGCTCGTCTGCTGTTCCACGTCCTTGGGGTACATCACCTCGCCCTTGTTGTTGATGCTGGCTGTGCCGGAGATGAACACATGACGGCGGTCGGTATAGTCGATACAGGTGCCGCGCTCAAAGGAGACACCGTAGTCGCTCGTGCGGTTCAGGTGGGTGGGGGCATAGAGGTAGTGCACCTGCTCAGCCTGAAGGCCGGCGATGGCGTAGTTGTCCATCTGCGAGAGTACGTTGGGATCCTGCTGTCGCCCGCCGATGCCTGTAGAGGCGATGAAGTGTGAGTGGACGGTGAGACCCTGGGTGAAGAATACCTGGTTGCGGGCTCTGACGACTCCGCCGTAGTTGAGGTCGATGTCGTTGACGAAGAGCCATGTGCGGACGCAGTTGTCGGCGAGCTTGCAGCCCTCCTCGGCCAGCTGCATGATATATTCGTTGAAGAGCAGGCGCATCTGGTATTCGGAGTTGGCGGCGAGGTTGTGGGCCGAGGCGTTCCATAGGTGGCGGAACTGTCCGTGGGCTGCCTCATAGAGACCGCTCTTGGTAAGGCTCGTCTGCACGCCAGTCATCAGCCATACCCAGAGGGCAACCTTTGTACCGTCGAGGGGTGCCTGTTGGATGATGCTCTTGGCACAGTCGGTGACGTCGGCCACGATAATGTCGTCGGCCTGGTTGGCGGCATCGCTGAGGAAGTAGCGCTTGAAGACGGCATGAGCGTCGGGCAGACGGCTGAGCAGACCGTTGTAGGCATTCATCACAGCCTCCAACTGCCGGGCATAGGCCAGCTGCGGGGTGCTGACGTGGATCATCGCATGGTATTCCCTGACCTCCGTGCCGTTGTCGAAACACCAGACCTCGGCACGGGCATTCTCAAAGTCTATTTGTGAGAGCTGTTCGTTCATTGTTTGTGAATTTGGGCGCAAAGGTACGAAATAAAATTGAAATAACCAATAGGTTGGTTGTTAAATCTTATTGATGTCGACGTAGCCGTGCATGACGGCATAGATGGTGAGGGCCGAAACACTCTTCAGACCTAGTTTGTCCATGATGTTCTTGCGGTGGGTGATGACGGTGGCCAGACCGATATTCAGACGGTCGGCGATCTCCTTGTTGATATAGCCCTGCACGATGAGCGACATGACCTCGATCTCACGGTCGGAGAGGACCTTGCGCTGCAGCATCTCGGGCATGGGTGGCAGATGCTCGCCACGGCCGTGGGCATGCTGTTGGAGGGTGAGCAGGGAACGCACTAGTTGTTGCTCTGGTACGTTGACACAGAGACAATGGAAGTTGGAGAGTTGTGACATCGTGTCGAGTGAGAGCGTGAGCACGATGGTCTTGCGGCGGCGCTCCAGGAAGAACTCCTTGTTTTCCAACACAATGCTCATGGCCACAAAGTAATGGAAATAGGCATCGGGATGGCCCGACTGCAACTCGGCAAATGAACCAAAGGTATCGACCGTCATGATGGGCATAACGTTCTGCAGGATCTGTTTCAGACCCATCGCAGCTAATGTGTTCGTATCGACTACCGCAATCTTTGGTCGTTCCATTATGAGAGGAATCCTAACAAAGCACCTGCAGCAACTGCTGATCCAATGACTCCGGCCACGTTCGGACCCATGGCATGCATGAGCAGGAAGTTGTGACGATCATACTCGAGACCGAGGTTGTTGGAGATACGTGCAGCCATCGGCACAGCACTCACGCCGGCATTACCGATCAGCGGGTTCAGTTTCTTACCTTCGGGCAGGAAGAGGTTCATGATCTTCACAAAGCACACACCCGATGCTGTGGCAATCATAAAGGCCATTGCACCGAGGGCAAAGATCTTGATGGTGTTAAACGTCAGGAACTCCGAGGCCTGTGTCGAACAGCCTACGGTGAGGCCGAGGAGCATCACCACGATATCATTCAGCGCAGCACCGGCAGTCTTGGCCAGACGAGTGGTCTTGCCGCTCTCCTTCAGCAGGTTGCCGAAGAACAGCATACCCAGCAGGGGCAGGCCTGAGGGCACGATGAATGTGGTGAGCAGCAGGCCGATGATGGGGAAGAGGATGCGCTCCGTCTGACTGACCTCACGACCAGGCTTCATCTTGATCACGCGCTCTTTCTTCGTGGTGAGCAAACGCATGATGAATGGCTGGATCACCGGCACAAGGGCCATATAGGAATAGGCACACACAGCGATGGCACCCATGAGGTTTGGCGAGAGCTTCGAACTGAGGAAGATGGCCGTAGGACCGTCAGCACCGCCGATGATGGCGATACCAGCAGCCTGTGAGGGCTCGAAGCCCATCGCCAGCGCCACCATATAGGCACCGAAGATACCGAACTGTGCAGCAGCACCAATCAGCATCAGCTTCGGATTGGCCAACAGCGCTGAGAAGTCAGTCATGGCTCCAATGCCGAGGAAGATGAGTGGTGGATACCAGCCCTGGCGAACACCCTGATAGAAGATGTTCAACACGGAATTGTCTTCGTAGAGACCGATCTCCAGGCCTGCATCAGCACGGAAGGGGATATTTCCGAGGATGATGCCCAGTCCAATGGGTACGAGCAGCAACGGCTCGAAGTCTTTCTTGATGGCGAGCCAGATGAAGAAGGCTCCCACGGCAATCATGATCAGGTTCCCGACAGTGGCATTGGCAAAGGCCGTATAGGTCAGGAACTCATGAAAGTTCTGTATGATAAATTGTCCCAAGTCCATTTCTGTAAACTGTAAACTATAAACTGTAAACTATTAGCCGATGGTCATGAGCACAACGCCTTCCATGACGGTTTCGCCCGGTTTGACGGTGATGGAGGTGACGGTGCCAGAGTACTCGGACTCGATATTGTTCTGCATCTTCATGGCCTCGAGCACAAGCACAATGTCGCCCGCATTGACCTTGTCACCTACATTGACCTTCAGGTCAGTGATGGTACCGGGGAGTGGGGCCTTGATGGGTGAGCCGGAACCGGCAGCCATGGGCTTGGTCTCGGCAGGCGCAGCTGCAGGAGCCACAGCAGGACGGGCCACAGGTTTCGGGGCTTCTACGTGGACTTTCTTCAGGGTGCTCGTCGGGTTGATGGGCTGCTTGAGCTCCACATCGAAACGGATGCCGTTGACAATGACCTTGGCAACGTTGCCCTCTACTTCTTCTATCTCTACGTCGTAATCGACGCCTTGTACTTTATACTGATACTTATTCATCTTCTATAAACTTTAAACTATAAACTATCTTAAGTTGGGGGTTGTAGGAATTCTCGGAGCCGTGTGGCTGGAGGGCTGTAAGGGGTCGTGGAAATGGGTCATCTGACTATATTCGTCGCTCCAACCGGTATCCTTTGTCTTGATGGTGATGATGCCACTCTCCACGTCGTGGACATCGTCCTGATACTGTTTCAGGGCCATGGAGATGACGGCGATATAGACTTCCTTGTCGATACCCTTCTTCCCAAGGCCATCCTGCAGGATATTGCCTGTGGCATGGGCCAGGTCGTGGGTAATCTCAACGGTTTTCGTGATGGGCTTGATGGGTTGAGTGTTGGCCACCTTCTTCGCTGTGTCAAGATGGTTCATGATCACACCGAAGATCCAGAAGAAGATAAATAATAGGGCGAGGCAGAAGAACACGATACCCATGGCCAGCAGGGTGATGCCGATGCCATGGGGATCCTCACGCTTCAGCTTGGCGTCTTTCGTCTCGTCGGTCTTGATGAAATTCTCGATGCCGGGTGTGACATGCTCTGCCGACTTCACGCTCCATTGGTTACCATGACGTGCAAAACTCTGGTTTGCTGCCAAAGCTGGAACGGTGACGGAGTCGATAAGTTCCTCGGCATTGCCGTTATAGAAACCGATCCAGACGGGTTCCGACATGGGAACCTTCAACGAGAGGTGCAACTTACCCTGGGCAGGATTCGAGTTACCGAAGAACACGATGTGCTGGCGACCACCGATCTGGGTACGGGGTTCGCCGTTGGGGATGATGGTCATGCGCTTGATGCGCTCAGGGACGGTCATCTCGGGATTGAGGACACTACGGTCGGTGGTGAGGTACATGCCGCGGATGTTGTAGGTGGTGAACGAGGTGTTCTCCAACTCTATCCACGCCTCACGCTGTCCGTATTCGTCCTGAATGCTGGCGGTATTGTTGGTCA
>Ga0310691_10006465_pt1 | contig 12482 bp, 8 predicted proteins | sample 176DNAGHGlowgp2_FD_203887 | JGI IMG/M metagenome (GOLD analysis project Ga0310691, IMG submission 203887) | Sheep rumen microbial communities from Palmerston North, Manawatu-Wanganui, New Zealand - 1766 DNA GHGlow gp2 (v2) (version 2) | ecosystem: Host-associated > Mammals > Digestive system >... | reverse complement strand
CCAGCGGCGCCGGATTGTGGCCTACGTCGAGAGCTACGACGATGTCTATTTCTGGCGCACGGTGCTCTCGCGTTTCGAGGACGACCGTCGCTATTTCGAGGTGATGCTCCCTTCGAAGGTGAACCTGACGCGCGGCAAGAAATCGGTGTTGAAGAACTTTATCCGTGGCGATGGCAGCGGTGGCGACGAGCGGCTGGGGCGCGACATGATTGCCTGTGTCGATGCTGACTACGACTACCTCATGCAGGGAGCCACCGAGCAGTCGCGGTGGGTGCTCCACAGCCCATACGTCTTCCATACCTACGCCTATGCCATTGAAAACTTCCAGTGCTACGCTCCGTCGCTCCACGAGGTGTGTGTGGCAGTGACGCTCAACGACCACCGCGTGTTCGACTTCCGCGACTATTTCCGGCAGTACAGCGAGGCTTGCTTCCCCCTCTTCGTGTGGTCGGTGTGGGCCTACCGCACGGGCCTCCACAACCGCTTCTCGCTGACCGACTTCAACCGTGTCTGCGACCCTGGCGGCTTCTCCGTTCAGCAGCCCGAGGCCTCGCTGGTGCACATTCGCCGGAAGGTGCAGACGAAGGTGCGTGAGCTTCAGCGCCAGTTCCCTGACAACAAGGAGGCTTACCTGAAGGTGAAAGACGACATCCGCCAGTTGGGGGTGACTCCGCAGACCGCCTATCTCTACATGCAGGGCCACCATCTGTTCGACACCGTGGTGACCCCCATCCTGACGAAGGTGTGCAACGTGCTGCGCTTGGAGCGTCAGAATGAGATTAGCCATGCCAAGGCCCACCACACGCAGAAACAGAACGAGATGTCCTGCTACGAGAACTCGCGGCAGGACATCAAGGCAATGCTTAAAAAGAATACGGGCTACATGTTGTGCCCGCTGTTCGTGCGGGTGCAGGAAGACGTTAGTCGTTATTTGGCCGCTGAGGACGCTGACCGCCAGGACGTCCCTGGCGCATCCGCTGCATGCGCTTCTGCTGGTCTTCCTGATACTTCGCATACTGCTCCTCAGTCATGATTTTCTTCAGCTCGGCATTGTAGGCCTCCATCTGCTTCTGCATCTCCTCACGGCTCATGCGGGGGCGGTCGCCTTGCCTGTGCTCACCCTGCGGGCGCTCGCCCTGACCCATCTGCGGGCGCTGTCCGCGCTGTCCGCCACGGAAGCCGCCACGCCCCATGCCCATCATCGGCATCTTGTCGAAAAACTCGGTGTTCAGGGCCAGCAGCTTGCCGGCCTGCTCTTCGTTCATGCCGTAGTCCTTCACCACCTGCTCGGTGCGCTGCTTGATCATGGCTTCCTTGTCCATCTGGGGTGGAGCTTGGGGCGTTTGCTGTTGGTCCTGTGCCATCATGTTGGCGCTCATCATCACTGCGGCTGCAATAGCCAAAAATGTTTTCTTCATAAATTGTTTCCTTTCTTTTTTTTGTTGAATATGTTTTGTAGTTTTTGAGTTGCAACTGTACTATTGACGTTGACACTCAGTAAGGGTTTAATCGTGAAGGTTAAAAGAAAGTTAAATGCTGACAACGGTCAGCATGTTGCCAGCCACGCGGAAGCGCACGTCGTGGCTGCCAAAGGGCATGCCGTAGATGCGGGTGGGGTCGTGGTGGTAGCGGGGGCGTGGGTCGAGGGCCAGCAGCTGGCGCAGCGACTCCTGCTCGGCGGTCGACAGCCGGCAGGCAATGTCGTCGGGGATGGCTACCTGGAGCGTGGCCCATTCCGACTGGTCTACAAATCCGCTGCGGGCGTTGGGGTGGCTGTCGGCGTAGGCTACGTAGGGCTTCACGTCGTAGATGGGGGTGCCGTCCATCAGGTCGGCACCTGCGACGTGGAGCACGGGGCCTTGATGCCCATCGTGTTCTATGCGCTGCAGTCTGACGCACGACAGCCCTAAGTTGTTCGGACGAAAGGGCGAGCGCGTGGCAAAGACCCCCATGCGCTGGTTGCCGCCTAAGCGGGGCGGGCGCACGGTGAGGCTCTTCTTGGCACCGCTGTTGGCCGAGAACTCCCAGATGAGCCAGAGGTAGTCGAATCCCTCCAGCCCCCTGACAGCCTCCTCCTTCGCGTAGTAAGGCTCGAAGACGACGCGCCCAGGCAGCTCAGCCGCCAAGCCACTCTGGCGGGGGATGCCGAATTTCGACGTCAGCGGCGAGTGGAAGTGGGCTATGGGTAGTATTTCCATTTTCGGGCAAAGATAATCTAAAAAAATGAAAAAACAAAATAAAAACGGGGCTAAGTGTTCGCCATTACACGAAAATTTTGTAATTTTGCACAAAACTACAACTAATTACTGCAGAAAACGATGAAAACCTGGCACCTACTGATGTGCGCCTTCTTCCTCCTCTTTGGCGTGGGCCGTAGCGCAGCCGCTCCGGCCTATCAGGATGATGAAGAGTTTAAGGTGTTGCGCGCGAACATGACCCGTGCCTTCAACGAAGGCGACAGTGCCGCTTTCTTTCCCGCCCTGAAAGCTTTGGAAGACTATCTCTACGACAAGAACGACCTGCATGCCTACTACACCCAGCGCTGCAACGAGATTATTTTCCAGATGAACCGTCAGAACATTTTCGAGGCATATAAGCTGGCTCAGCAGCTCTCGCACGAGTTGGTGGAGCGCAAGCTCGACAAGGAGATGTATATGGCCGTCAACATGATGGGCCATATCTCCCGCTATTGCGGCAATGAGGAGCGTGCCCTCCAGTGTTTTGAAGAGGTCATCAGGCGCATGGAGCAGGCCGGCTATACTGAGAGCATGCCACCCATCTATTTGAACATTGTCAACGTCATCATGGACGACAACCCCGAGGAGGCCATGCAGCTGTTAGACAAGGCATTGGCCATAGCCCGCGAATCGTCGCCCGAGCGCGTCTTCGACATTGAGGCGCGTCGCACCCTGCTCTACTACAACCTTAAGGACACTGCCAATTTCCTCAAAGGCTACGATGCCTATTGGGAAGGGGTGAACCAGGGCAAGAACTCCGTGAGCGGACGCTCGCTCGAGATTTACTACCAGGCGCTGACCGGTCATACCGACGAAGCCCTGGTCATGGCTCAGGAACTGCTCGGCGACGATGGCTACGGCACGCAGACTGAGCTGCTCAAGGATGCCGGACGCTGGCAGGAAGCCTTTGAGATGCAGACGAAGCAGCGTGAGAAGCAAGACTCGCTGAACAGCGTCATCCTGAGCAACAGCATGGCGGGCATTGAGAACGAGCTGCGCATCAACGAAGCCGAGCAAAGGGCCTCGCGCAACAAGCTGCTGGCACTCGGCGCCGCCACCATGTTCCTCCTGCTGCTCATCGTGGCCCTGGCCTACATTGTCTGGTCGCGCCGACGCCACATCAGGCAGCTGCGCAGTGCCTACGAACATGCCTTGGAGAGCGACCGCATGAAGACGGCCTTCATGCGCAACGTCAGCCATGAGGTGCGCACGCCGCTGAACATCATCAGCGGCTTTGCGCAGGTAATTGCCGATCCGAACCTCGACTACAGTCCTGAGGAGCGCAGGCGGATGGCACTGATGATGCGGAAGAACACCAATGCCATTACCAGCCTGGTCGACGAGATGCTCGAACTGTCGCACAGCGAGAGCGTGGGGGGCGTGGAAAAGGCAGACAACGTCAAGGTGAATGTGTTGTTGCGCGAGCTGGTGGAAGAGGCAAGGGAGAATGTAGCCGACGAAGTGGTGGTCAGCCTCGACAGCAGTCTTGCCGACGACTTCATCTTCAAGACCAACCGGCAGATGATGCGCCGTGTGGTAGACGTGCTGCTCAGCAACGCCCTGAAGTTCACCGAGAAGGGCAGCGTAGTGGTCAGCGCGTCGCTTGTCGGGGAGCAGCAGCTGCTCCTTGCCGTCACCGACACGGGCTGCGGCATTCCGGCCAGCGAGGCCGAGCACATCTTCGAGCGATTCGTCAAGCTCGACTCCTTCAAGGTAGGCATCGGCCTGGGACTGACCCTCTGCCGGGCCTCGGTAGAGAAACTGGGTGGCAGCATCAGCCTCGACACCAGCTATACTGGCGGCGCACGCTTCGTCGTGACGCTACCCCGGCAGGCAGAGTGACAGCCTCCGGGCAGAAAGCAGACAAACCGTTTTTATCCTTAAACAAACAAGAGTAATATGATGAAAAGTATTTATCTGATGGCACTGTCGTTGATTCTCTCCCAGTTTTCAGTCGGCCGCGCCCTGGCACAGGCCAGCGACTCCTTCCAGACCCCTGGAGGCAAGACGGTGACCATCCACCACATCAAGCATGCCAGCATCCATTTCGAGTACGACGGCATGCACATCTATGCCGACCCCGTCGGCACCACCATCGAGCCGAAGACCGACGTGTCGCTGCTGCCGAAGGCAAACATCATCCTCGTCACCCATGAACATGCCGACCACTACGACCCGATGGCCCTGCCGCAGATGTATCTGCCTGCCACAGCACTCTATGCCAACCCCAGCGTTGTGAGCAAGGCCCACCGGGGCGTGGCCCTGAACAACGGCGACAGCATTGTCTTCCGCCAGGACATCAAGATTTATGCCGTGCCGGCCTACAACACCACCGAGGGGCGTGAGAAGTTCCACCCCAAGGGTCGCGACAACGGCTATATCCTCCAGCTCGACGGGCTGCGCATCTACATTGCCGGCGACACCGAGGATATTCCCGAGATGGCCAACGTGAAGGACATCGACGTGGCCTTCCTCCCCTGCAACCAGCCCTACACCATGACGATAGACCAGCTGGTCAATGCCGCCAACACCATCAAGCCCAAGGTGCTATTTCCCTACCACTACTCCGATACCCCCATCAACCAGGTGCGCATGCGCTTGGCTGGTAGCGGCATCGACGTGCGCATACGGGCTTATAAGTAAAGGTGCACCATCTTGCACTTCTTGCACCTATGCCTGATTATCAGGCAGTTATACTTCTTCCTGCTTGCACCTTGGTTGCACCTGTAGTTGCACCACGGGGCATGACGATGGTGTAGGTGGTAGTCGGCAAGACGTTGAGATTTTTTACTTCAAGTGCCAGTTTTTTTTCAAAAGGCGTGCGTTTTTTTTCAAAAAGTGGCAGTATTTTCCGAAATACTGCCACTTGGTGCTGGCCATCCCTCCCTATACTATTTTACCTGCACCTGAGGTGCAACCCAGGTGCAGGTAAAATAGTCTGTAACTTATTGATTTTCAGCTTTGGTGCAAGAAGTGCAAGCACCGCGTTTCCGTTTGCCTGCGACGCGCTGTGCGCGTGTCAGCCGGTGCTCAGTTCTTCTTCAGCAGGTTCAGCTTCTGCTTCGGGGCCAGCACATTGCTCACCTTCTCCGCGTATTCCGGCAGCTTGGCCTGCACCGTGCAGCGAATGTCGCGACTGCTGGCACCGATGCGGAAGGTGTACTGTCCGGCCTCGCCGAGCCACTGGCTGTTGGCTTCGTCGAGCGAGGTGAGCAGGCGGCGGTCGGCCAGCATCGTCAGCACCTGGCTCTCGCCAGGCAGCAGCTCGCGGGTCTTGCCGAAGGCTTTCAGCTCCTGGGCGGGCTTCTCGATGGCGCCTTCAGGGGCAGTGACGTAGACTTCGACAACCTCCTTGCCCTTGATGCTGCCACTGTTTCTCACCGTGACGCTCACCTCCACCTGGTCGCCCTTCAGCTTCACCACGGGCTTGGAGTATTCAAACGTGGTGTAGCTCAGGCCGTAGCCGAAGGGGTAGGCCACGTCCTTCTGGAAACTGTCGAAGTAGCGGTAGCCCACGTAGATGTCCTCGTCGTGGTTGGTCACCAGGCTGTCGTGCTCCTGTCCGTAGGTGCTGCTGCCGGGGAAGTTGCGCGTAGAGGGATGGTCGTAGGCGGCGATGGGCCAGGTCATGGGGAGCTTGCCCGACGGGTTCACCTTGCCCGTGAGGATGTCAGCCAAGCTGTTGCCGCCCTCCTCGCCCGGTTGCCAGGCGCAGATGATGGCATCGGGGTAGTCGCGCCACGAGGCGGTCTCGATGACCGAGCCGCTGTTGATGATGATGATGACGGGCTTGCCGGCGGCGTGGAAGGCTTCGCAGACGTCGTAAATCATCTGGCGCTCGTCAGTGCTGAGGTTGAACTCGGTGGTCATGTTGCGGTCTTCACCCTCGCCGGCCTGGCGGCCGATGGTGATGATGGCGGCATCGGCATCACTTACCTCCTTGCCGATGGCCAAGGGGCTGAAGAATATTTCGGGATACTTCTGCTGGCCCATCTCCTCCGTTTGGAACCACTTCGACGGATGGCGCTCGGCCTCGAACTTCAGACGGGCGTAGTCCTTGTACTTGCGGTAGATGTCGGTGAGGGTCTGCGACGACTTGATGCCGGCGTTCTCCAACCCCTCGACCATGTCGACGACGTAAGGCGTGTGGACGCAGCCAGAGCCGGTGCCGCCGGAGAGGAAGTTGTAGCTGCTCTCGCCGAAGAGGGCCACGGTCTTGACGACTGGCGACTGGCGCACGCTGGGCAGCGGGCCGTTGAGGGCCTTCGGATGGAAGTTCCAGGGCAGGGTGCCGTTGTTCTTCAGCAGTACGATGCCCTCGCAGGCACTCTGGCGCGTAATCTGGGCGTGCCCTTTCAGGTCGGGCTTGTTGGTGGCGGGATATTTGCGGAAGCTGGGGGTCTTCACCACGTACTCCAGCATGCGGCGCACGTTGCGGTCGACGTCGGCCTGGCTAAGCTGTCCGCTCTTCACACCGTCGATGATTTCCTGGATTTGCTTCTCCTGGCCAGGCTCTAAGAGGTCGTTGCCGGCATGCACCTCGTCAATGGTGCGCAGGCCCTGGCGGATGCCAATCCAGTCGGTCATTACGATGCCTTTGAAGCCCCAGTCGTCGCGCAGGATGCTGGTCAGCAGGTCGTGGTTGCCCATGCTGTACTGGCCGTTCACTTGGTTGTAGGAGGCCATGATGGTCCAAGGGTCGCTCTCGCGCACGGCAATCTCGAAGCCGCGCAGGTAGAGCTCGCGGGCGGCGCGCTGGCTGAGCCGCTCGTCCACGCTGGTGCGGTCGGTCTCCTGTGAGTTCACGGCGAAGTGCTTGGCTGACACCCCTACGCCCTCCTGCTGCACCCCCTGAATATAGGCGGCGGCTATCTTGCCCGTGAGCAGCGGGTCTTCGCTGTAGTACTCGAAGTTGCGGCCGCAGAGGGGGTTGCGGTGCAGGTTCATGCCCGGGCCGAGGATGACGTCGCAACGCAGCTCCTTCGTCTCGTTGCCGATGGCACTGCCCACTGCTTTCACCAGCTCGGTGTTCCACGTCGAGGCCAGGCAACTGCCGATGGGGAAGCCCGTGGCGTAGTAGGTCTGGCTGTCGCCCTTGCGCGTGGGGTCGATGCGCACGCCGGCGGGGCCGTCGGTGAGCACCGTGGCGGGAATGCCCAAGCGGGGAATGGCGGGCGATGTGCCGGCGGCACCGGCCACCAGGCTCGACTCGCTGCCAACGACGGCTCCCTCGCTGAAGAAGTTGTTGGCCCCGCCCACGAGGAGCTTGGCTTTTTCTTCCAGGGTCATGGCGTTTATAACTTCGTCAATGTTGGTGGCGCTCAGTTGGGGAGCCTGCGCCAGGGCTGCTGTAGACAAGGCTGTTGCTGCTGTCATGATCATTAAAGTTGTTTTCAGTTTCATGTCGGTTTTATTATTGGCTTTTAGGTTAAAATGGTGTGCTGCTTACAATTCTACCACAACCCTGCCGTTGATTTGGCGGCCGGTCAGGTAGTTGGGCACCGCCCATTGGCGGTTGGTGACGTCGGTCACCCAGTAGTAGCTGTTGACGTTGCTGATGCCGAATAGATTGAGGCAGTCGAGGCCTATCCACACCCGCTTCACGCCGAACTTCGCATGGCTTGCTCCACTCTTGGTGCTGCCCATGGCAAGGTAGCTCATGCCGATGTCGGCACGCTTGTAGGCGGGGGCACGGAAGTGCTGGGCCTCGATGCCACGGTGGGGGGCACCGAAGGGCAGACCGTCGGCATAGGCCAGGCGCAGCGTCATCTTCCAGCGCTCGGTGCCGGGAAAATAGTCGGTGAAGTGGAGGTTCAGGGCGTAACGCTGGTCGGTGGGCAGCGGCACCCACTGGCCCTGATACTTCTGCTGCGTGCGCATGAGCGAGAAGGTGAGCCACGAGTCGGTGCCGGGCACGAACTCGCCGAAGAGTTTCAGGTCGAGGCCAAGGGCGTAGCCCGAAGTGAGGTTCTCGCCGTAGTAGGTCACCTTCACGTTCTGCACGTTGTAGGGGATGAGGTTCGACAGGGCCTTGTAGTAGGCCTCGGCGGTGAACTTGAAAGGCCGCTGGCCGAGCATCTTGAAACGATAGTCGAGGGCGGCAAGGAACTGCACGGAGCCTTGGCTCTTGATGTTGCGGTTCAGCGCCACGACGGTGGTGCCGCTGCTGGTGAGCGTGGTGTCGCGCAGCTCTTTGTAGAAGGGGGCCTGGTAGTAGAGGCCCGTGGCCAGACGGTAGGTAAGGTCGGGGGTGGAGGCTGGCACGATGGCCAGCGACAGGCGGGGCGAGAGTAGCGTCTCGCGGTTCCACGACCAGTGGGCGAAGCGCAGGCCGTAGGTAAGGGTGAAGAAAGCCCCCGTGTTCCAGCGGAACACATCCTGCACGTAGCCCTCCATGCGGCGCGAACTCATGTCCTGGCGAGAGGAGAGCGTATAGATGAGGTCGAGGCGGTCGGGGCGGTGGGGCACGGAATAGCCGCTGGAGTCGCGCATCTCATATTCGCGGCTCTGCTCCTTGATGTGCTCCCATTTGTAGGTCAGCCCGGCCTCGATGTCATGCTTTCGGAGCTGCCGGTTGACCATCAGCTTCAGGCTCTGCACGTTGGCGGTCAGGTAGTTGCGGGCGTGTTCGGCGTATGTGCCCACGCCAAGCTGCTCGGCACTCTGGGCATCGCTGAGCCAGTACTGGCCCTGAATGTCGTAGCGCTCCTGCTCCTTGGTGTGGAAGGCACTCCACAGCAACTTCACGCTGGCGGAGTCGCTGAGGTGGCGCGTCAGCGAGGCGGTGCCGAAGAGTGTGCGGAAGATGTCTTTCTCCTGGCCGTCGAAATAGACGCGGAACGACTTCACGTCCTGCATGGTGCCGAAGGAGGTCTCGCGGTCCTTCGGGCGGAAGTTGTAGTGGTTCTCGGAGATGTTGCCCAGGAGGTCGAGCGTCCAGCGGCGGTTGGGCTGCCAGGTGATGAAGGTCTGGTAGTCGAGCTGGTTGGGCCGGTATTCGCCCGTGGTCTCCAGCGACCCCAGCAAATAGCGGTTGGTCTTGTAGCGCAGGCCGTGGCTCATGCTGAAGGCCTGGTGGCGGGTGCCCTGGGCCGGCGGTGTGCCGAAGCCCACGTAGGCCGAACCGCCAAGGAGGCTGGCAGTGGCCGAAGCCTCAAGGCGCGTGGGTTTGCGGTAGGTGATGTCGAGCGCGCTCGACATCTTGTCGCCGTAGCGGGCAGCGAAGCCGCCGCTGCTGAAGGCCACACGCTCTACCATGTCGGCATTGATGACGGAGAGACCCTCCTGCTGCCCGCTGCGGATGAGCAGGGGGCGGTAGACCTCCACATTATTTATATATACGGAGTTCTCGTCGAAACTGCCGCCGCGCACGTTGTACTGGCTCGACAACTCGTTGTGGGTAGAGACGCCGGCCTGTTGTTGGATAAGCTCTTCGATGGCGTTGCCCGTCACCGAGACGGCGTTCTGCTTCAGGTCTGTCAGGTCGAGCAGTTCCATCTGGTCGGTCTGGCGGCGCTTCTCGGTGACCACCACCTCGCCCAACTCCTGCGAGGAGCGCATGACGATGCGCAGCGTCTGCGTGCCCTGGGGGTTGTAGAGGGTGCGGGTGCGGGTCTTGTAGCCCACGGTGGAGAAGCGAATCACCACAGAGTCGGCCCTCAGGAGCGTCATGCGGTATTCGCCTTTCAGGTTTGTCATCGTCACCTTGCCCTGCTCCACGCAGCTCACGGTGGCCAGCTCAAGGGCGTTGCCCTCGTCGTCGGTCACCAGCCCTTTCAGCGTGAAGGTCTGCTGGGCAACAGCACAAATGCTCGCCATGAGAATGGCAAGCGTCAGGAAGAAACGTTGTTTAAGCTCTCGCATCAGAAGAAATAACGCTGGAAAGCCTGATTTATTATGTGTCAGTCGCGGTAAATCCATGAGAGCAGGGAGTTGATCCATTTGATGGAGCAGCGGAACCAGCGGTAGGTGCTCACGGGCTTGCCTCCGAAACGGAGGATGAACTCTCGAAACTTGTTCTTGCGGAAGGGCAGGCCGACGTCCATGAAGAAGATGTGCTCGTAGTGGCGGCTGTGGGCGTCCTTGATGGCATGCCAGATGGTGAGCTCGCGGGGATGGACGAGGGCGAAGGTCTTACGGCGGTAGGCGGCAAACCAGAGGTAGGCCTGGCGTTGGGAATAGACTACCGCCGAGCAACCCACGATGCGGCCCTTGAAGCGGGTGAGGAACAAGCGGCCGTTGTCGGGTTGCTCTGACAGCTGGCGGAAGAACTCGTCGGCAGGGATGTAGCGCTTGGGCTTCAGCCAGTTGTGATGGCGCAGCAGCTTCATGAACTCCTTGAAGTCCTCGCTGCCCTGGACTTCGTCGGTGGTCACCCCCCGGCTGTAGGCACTGTCGATGCGCTGCTGCAGCTGCTCGCCGATGCGCTCCTCAGGGGTGTGCGAGTGGAGGCTGTTGTGGATGCTCATCCACCGCACGGGGAAGTAGCGGTTGTCGCGTAGCTGGCGGTAGCCGAACATCTTGTGGCTCAGGTGGCTCACCTCGACATAGAGCATGCGTGGCCCCAGGCGAGAGGTCAGTGCTTGCAGCATCTGGCCGAAGGTGTCGCCCTGGGCTTCGCCAGCGTAGACGCCCTCGCCCATGATGCGGCAGTGCATATAGTAGTAGGGGGGGAACCACGACGAGCGGTAGCGCACCACGGCCAACATCTGCGACACCAACTGGCCGGCAGCATCTTCTAACACTACCATATAGGGGCGGTGACGGGGAGTCTCGCGGAAAAGGGCAAAGAGGCGGGGGCTGTGGAAGAAGTTCTCTTCCAGCAGTCCTGACGGCAGCTCGTCGCCAGAGGTGTAGATCTTTGCTGTCAGCTCTTGCATCTGTTGCGTTATTGGCATCCGCTTGCAAAGATAGTAAAAAAAATGAAATGTGCATGGAGAATTGTGATTTATTTTGTACCTTTGCAAAGAAATGTGTAAAAGAAAATCAAAATCGAGAAAAAATGGCAGACTTTAAGGACTTGGTGCAGCTGCGACGCTCGCACAGGAAATTCACCGACGAAGAGATAGATGCTGACGACGTAAAGCTGATTTTGCGCGCGGCCTTGATGGCTCCCACCAGCAAGGGGCAGCGGGCGTGGCAGTTCGTCGTGGTTGACGACAAAGGCGACTTGGAGAAACTCGCCGACGCTAAAGACCTGGGCGGGCAGCTCATAAAGGGGGCGGCCATGGCCGTGGTGGTGCTTGGCGACCCCATGCAGAACGACTGCTGGGTGGAAGACGGCTCGATAGCCGCCATCAGCATGCAGTATCAAGCGGAAGAACTGGGGCTGGGCTCCTGTTGGGTGCAGATGCGCGGGAGGGGACTGTCTGACGGTACCTCCGCCGACACCGTCATACGGGGAATACTCGACATTCCGGAGAACTTCAGCGTGCTCTGTGTCGTTGCCCTTGGCCACAAGGCCGACGAGCGCAAACCGCAGAACGAGGACAAGCTGAAATGGGAGAACGTTCACGTGGATAAGTTCTAACCAGGAGAAACGTTTGCCATGCAACAGATGGATATAGTAATGGTAGGGGCGGGACGCCTGGCCACACAGCTCTCGGAGGCATTGCAGCGCCAGGGTCATCGCATCGTGTGTGTCTATAGCCGCACGATGACCTCTGCCAAGGGCCTTGGCATAAGGCTGGATACCGGGGGCACCAACGAGCTGGATATGCTGCCCCGGCAGGCCGATGCCTTCATCCTCTCGGTGAAGGACGACGTGCTGCCCGAGCTGATTCCCCGTCTGGCAAAGGGTAGGGAGCAGTGCGTTATGCTCCACACGGCAGGCTCGGTGCCTATGTCGGTGTTCGGAAGCCTGCCCAACGTGGGAGTGCTCTATCCCATGCAGACCTTCTCAAAGGAGCGCGATGTTGACTTCTCCACCATACCTATATATATAGAGGGCAGCAGCCGGCAGGCACTGAGCGTGGCCAAAGCCTTGGCCCAATCGGTGAGCAACAAGGTGGAGGAGGTCAGCAGCGAGCAGCGTCGCTATCTGCATCTGGCTGCCGTTTTTGCCTGCAACTTCACCAACCACTGCTATGCCCTGGCTGCCGAGCTGCTGGAGGCTCATGGGCTGAAGTTCGAGGCCATGCTGCCCCTCATAGCCGAAACGGCCGAGAAGGTAAGGACCATTGCGCCCCGCCATGCTCAGACGGGCCCCGCTGTGCGCTACGACGAGCAGGTCATGAAGGCCCAGCT
>Ga0310691_10006464_pt1 | contig 12483 bp, 25 predicted proteins | sample 176DNAGHGlowgp2_FD_203887 | JGI IMG/M metagenome (GOLD analysis project Ga0310691, IMG submission 203887) | Sheep rumen microbial communities from Palmerston North, Manawatu-Wanganui, New Zealand - 1766 DNA GHGlow gp2 (v2) (version 2) | ecosystem: Host-associated > Mammals > Digestive system >... | reverse complement strand
CACCCTTACCGCCCTCATTCTCTGCCACAAGACGCACACGTGTGTCAAGTGAAAACTTCTCTTTCTTTGTCTCTTTTGCCATAGTTTTAATCTCCTATTTTTAATTAATAATAAAGTTGTTTATCTCTTTTGTGATGCAAAGGTACGAAATTATTTTGAATTGACCAAATTTAATCTGGTTTTTTAACCCTTTTTAACATTTAATGGACATCAAAGATACATCTTAAAATACTCTCTAAACTCATCCTTATAATAGTAGAACATTGGTTCATCACCATCTTCAAAGTCGCCAACGCTTGTCCATTCACATAGTGTCAAGTCTTTGATTTGGTCATCCTTTACACCAAATCCCAACTCATACATTTTTCCATCAATTGCAAAATAACAATGATATGTATTTGGTAATATATCTTCTTGAAAATAATACTTATTAATATTAATCTCAAAGATGTCAGAACCCTTTTCTTCACAACCATCATAATGATGGTCAATTGCTATTGTTGCTTTGATACCAAATGGAGCAATAACACTTCTGATGTCTTTCTCGCAAAACATGGTATCTTCCACCACCTTTTCACTTGTTATCTTGCCGTAGAAATGAGTATCTACGTTTGATAACTTGGTGAGTTTTACTCTTAATTTTGCTTCTATCATACTATTGTATTTGTTTCATTGTCAAAGATAAAATTGCCATTCTCATATTCCATAGAGATTTGAGCATCCATCAAGTCATCGTATTCGTCAATGACCTCATCATTAATATCATAAACTGCATATCGTTTCATAATCTTAGAGTTCATTAATTAAGTTGTTCTCCTTGAAATGCTCGATAGTATCATCATCAGCGAGTTCAGCAGTCGCATACTCAATATCCTCGTCTTGGTCAAACAAGTCATTGTCGTATGCTGCAAGCAACACGTCCTTTTCAGTTTCTTTGTCAGTCAGAACAACCATTGAATAGCCGTTCTTTTCTACACTTACATTAATCAACCAATACTTTTTCATAATTCTAATCTCCTTTGATTGTTTATTGTGTTGCAAAGGTACGAAAAAAATCTGAAATAGCCAAACGTTTTGAGGAAAAAATCTGGTTTTTTAACCTTTATTAACAAAAATGGGCTGAGAAGTAACTCTCAGCCCATCATTCATGGAACAACAAAAACAATTAAAACTATGTAGTTAGTCTCTACCAACGATTTGTGCTTCTTTCTCACCGCAAATGGTAAACTGCTTAATATCAGCTTCTTCTGCGATATTTCTGCCCTTTTCAAGGGCTTCTCCCTCATCTTTTGCATCCACATCTACAACAATGGAAGCATTGAAATTGTATTGAATTGTATATTTGCTCATAACTTACTTTGATTTTGCTGTCTTTGGCACAATCTCAACACCATCACGATAAATGGTATTGAATGAAATTAATACATGAATAACACTAATCTCTTCTGCGCTCTCCAATTTCTTATCACTAATTGAGTTAATGTATTCAATAACTGCATTACTCATTTCTTTGCTGTCTTTAACAGCCTTTAATTGTGGGTACGTCATATCATACCTATGACCTTTATAGTTCTCGCATACTGCATAACCATCATAAATGTCAAAAGGTATCTGAGATTTAAATCCCTCAATAGATAGCTTTTCACTACCTATCTTCTTACCACATAGTTTTTCCCAAATCTTACTTTCGTCCTTTTCCATTTCAAATAAATAAATTAGTTTTACTTTGGCAAAGATATATAAAAAAAATGAGATAAACAAGAAATGCTTACCTCATTTAATATTCTTTAACATGGAACTGAATATATTGCCCAACTACCAAAGACTACACATAATATTAATAATATATAGTATATAATCTCTATTGCTTTACTAATCTCTATCTCATCACTCAGTTTCATATCTCAATACATTCCATTGCAGATACCACATTAATCACTACATCACTTGGAGAATGGGCTTTCTTCATCTTTGCATACTTGATTGCAGCACTTTTACGTTTGTAGTCCTTAATACCACAACCATTAAACATTACTAACCAAGGTTTCATATTAACTTACTTTTGCTTCCACTTCATTTACATACTCACCAAAGTAATCCCTATCATCATCAGTCATTGGCAATGCAAATGAGTCCACAAGCCAACCATACGTATCTGAAAGATAATCTGCTATTTGGTCATCATCCAAACCATCAGCCACTTCTACCTCAGTTGGGAGGTCAACAACCTCACCATCAGTTTCCCACTTAATATTACTTACTAACATAACCTTATTGTTTTATTATTGTGGTGCAAAGGTACGAAATTATTTTGAAATAACCAAATTATTTTCAATTTATTTTTATTCTAAATGTGGTGGGGAAAAATTAAAATCCCCAATCCACATCTAACTCACTATCCAAGTCAATGACAAATGGTGTCTTAGGCTTTACGAAATGCCCACTCTTATAGTCGTTAGCTGTCTTATGGTAGTGCAACCCCATAATGCTTCTATTAGGGTCTAAATAACGCATATCGTAGCCATTTGCATCAACCACATTCCAACCCCTAAATGACTTTGGTAATGCCCCATTTTCACTATAGAATACTACAGCTACCTTACCACCATTCTGCAAGAACTTTTCACACTCATTCCAATTATATCCGTCATAACTGAAAGTAAGGTCGTAATTGGAATATTTCTGCATCAGTTTTATACGATTTGGATTTTTGGTGTAATCGTAAAACTGAACATCAGAGAAGATTTCCAAGATATTCTTGCCACTCTTTGGGTCTTTGAAAAGGATAGGTGACAAGTCACTTGTACCATTCAGACGAACACTGAAACCATATCCAAGACGCTTTGCCCTTGCTCGCTTGCTCTCTATCTCATGGATAAGGATTTCCATAAACCTTGCCCTATTCTCATAGAATAAGCGAGTTTTCTTGATACGTGAACGATTAATCTTGCTACCCTCAATTCCCCTCGCAAGTTGGTCACACTTGTTTTGACCACTACCATTAAGGCAATACTCATGGCAATGCTGACCATAACCGCACACTTGATGTCCGCTTAAGTTCCAAGGCGCAAGGTACAAACAATATGTCATTGTACCATTCTCATAGGACAAACGCATCTTCACGCTCTGTGCTACAGCACCTAAGTAACTGATACCTAACTCTCTTAATGCTTTTCCATACTGATACATAATCTAAATCTCCAATAATTTAATTGTTTAACGATGCAAAGGTACGAAAAAAAATTGAGATAACCAAAGGAAATCCCAATTATTTTTAATCTAAAATAAAACTTTTCTGAAATCTTGACAAAAAAGGTGTGACCTACTGATTACACCTTATTATATATACTATACAGAAAGCAAATAGAACCAATGTAGCGTATATCAGTATCATATCACTCACAAATTTTGTAAAGGAGGAAAAACAAGATGCCACACACACAAGCCATTCCAATAAATAGAGCAACCCCAGCAATCATATTATTAATCTAAAATAAATTCCACATCAGCCATTTGGCAACCACAATCCTCTCTATTACAATTGATATTATAACCACTTAATAGATTTTCATCATATATGGTTAATATCATATCATCATCAATCCTTTCACCACAATTAGGACAAGTGATAATGAAATCGCCATAGTTATCCAATGGAAAATAAGGAACTCCAAATGATATAAAATACTTCAACATCTTACCATTGCAATAACCATCATAGATGGCTATAATTCCATTCATGCCATCATAGCTGTTATGTATCTTGAAAGCCTTGCTATCAATGGCTTCATTGACTATCAAGCCTATCTCTTCCGTAGGGATATATACCCTTATATGATATTTCTTATTCATACGTTTAATTGTTTGTTAAAAACCGAATGAGCGAATGTAGTATTCATCTTTGGTCAGCATTGACATTTCTTCATCAATGGCTTCATCAACGCTTGCATATCCGTTTGCATCAATCTTGATGATTGAGTAATTGTCATCATAATCCTCTTCGGCAACCCATTCCTCTAAGTCCTTTTCAGTGAGACCATCTACTTGTTCTTTGGTGTATTGCTCTTTGTCGAGCAAGAAAATCTTTTTGTCCATAATTCTTAATCTATTTTTATTGTGTTGCAAAGATACGAAATTATTTTGAAATAACAAAGAAAAATGAGAGGAATTTTTCAATTCCCCTCACTTTTTAACATTTAGGCTGCAACAAGCATCATGTCATACGCTTTTTGCACCTTTTTGTAAACGTTTCCATCCATCACGTTGTCAAACATCACTTCTTGGTTTTTAAAGTTAGCTTCATTTTGGAAATAAGTAGTGATGCCATTGATTGCCCACAGAGCAGTACCACGTTCCAAAATGTCTTGACCAATACCACCCTCCATAGCTTCTTTCATGCCTAAGAAGATATTGCGTCCACGAGTTTTGATGTCCTCATGCTCAATGTTACGAGTTTCCAAGAAAGCCTTCTTAGCCTCATCAGCAAGGGTAATCTCAGCAATGATGTTGTCAAGGTCTTTCTCAGCCAACTTGATGTTGCGAAGATGCTCCAAGGACTCTTTAAAACTCTTCTCGTACTCATTCCAAAGACCAAGAGTCCTATATGCAAACTCTGCATTTTCCTTATTCAAAAGGTCAAGACGAGACATTACCTTTGAAGAATGACGAAAAGCAATGCGTCCACTATTGTGTTTCATCGCCCAATTCAATGTGTTTGAGCACACTACACGCACATTTGTCACCATACAACGTACTGAACCCGTACCATCATGAGAGGTGGTGAACACCACATAGGTCTCAATTCTATCGTCAATGCGAGGATTAAGGATAATATCTTGTGGCATCTTACAAGTCACAAAAACTCTCTCACCCTTGCCCAATACACCACAACACTCAATCGTTGGTTTCTCAGTTCTCTCGCTACCCATGCCACTGCAAAGCATATCGACAAACTTAAAGGCATCCTCATTCTGAACAATACCATAAGCGTCTGAGGTAATACCCAAGGCAGCATTGAGGTCTGTACGCATTGTTGCCATCTTACCATCTACCAAGAGGTCACGAAGCATTGATGCGTTAATCATTTCGCCATTGTCCATAGCAGTCTTCAACTCGTCAGAGAGAGCCACAATAGGCTGCAAAGCAACATTGTAATCCGCACGACACAACTTCAATGCGTCAGCCACAAACATTGGCTCGTTAACAACCTCACCAAGACCATGCCAAGCACGCTCACGTGAACCATTCTCAGCAAAGCTAAACTTACCATTTCTTTCTTCTAAACCATGTGCCATAATCTAAAACTATTTTAATTGTTAATACTAATTGTTTATTGTGGTGCAAAGGTACGAAAAAAATCTGAGATAGCCAAATAAAAAACAAATTATTTTTAATCTAAAGTAATTTTTTAACACTTATAAACAAAAAATTGGGGATAATCAACTGATTTCCCCAATATTCTGCCATTTTGTTTCGCCTCTTTCCAACTCACAAATGATATAGGTCTCTCCCTTACCATCATCGTACCAATGGAATGTTTTGCTATCTTCATTCCAAACACAGCATATAAGGTCATTGCTCAACTCTGTTGCTGCTTCGTTTAAAGACTTCCACTCGCCATCAAAATCAGTGTTGACATTGGTTAAAATGACTTTCTTTGCATTTTCCAAAGACCCACACATCTTTACAGCAAGACTTGTTGAACCATCCTTATCGTCATGGTATGTTAATCTGATAATCTGAATCATACAAATTCACACATAATGTCAAACAACTTATCCAAACTCGTAATATCGTCAAGAGAAATCTCACCACTATCTTCCCTATGCTCAATGATACCAATCTCACCTTGGCGATTAATGAGAGTAAAGTTCTTTCCAACAAACTCCGTTGAACTATTCTTCTTATAGAGAGTTTCCATAATACCCTCTATCTCGCTCCTAACCTCTACTACAAGGTCATTCGCCCTTTCCTCAAAACCATCAAAGGCTTTGCCAATGGATGCGTATTCCGCATCAGTTAATACGCTCTTGAAAAACTTTTCTCTCGTCATAGTCTTTTATGCTTCTACGTAAACTTCTTTCAGCGTAGAGAGGTCGAACTTCTTGCGATATACATCAGTATAATTCTCTACCTTTTTGCCATCATAGACACCTACAATATCGTACTCGGTGTGCTTCTTGTGCTTCAAGTCCTCATTGTAGTCACGCATTTTAGCGCAATAGCTGTCAAACGCTATCAGCGATGGTTTGCCATTGAAACCCATCACAACACCATTCTTACCCTTGCGGATGCGAACAACTTGATTTACCTTTAATTCTGCCATAGTCTTAATCTCCTATTTATTAAATTGATACTATTTGTAGTTCGGTGCAAAGGTACGAAATATTTTTGAACTGACCAAATATTTCCCAAACTTTTTTCGTACCTTACACACTTTTTAACTCAATAAGGATAATCTATTTCATTAAAGAAATCTATAATCTTCTTTGATGTCTCTGCTGCATACTTGTTTCTTGGGTCATAATAACCATTTTCACAATTCTCAGCAAGTTTCTTGATATATTCCAAAAATACCTTGAACATTTCATTCTGCAAGTATCTATGCTCCATAGACATACGCTTTGCAGCCTTTTTGAAATCATTTGGACATCTATTCACATAATCGCTGAATTGACGTGCAAACACGTCATTGTTGTCTTCACCACATCGAGCACAACAATCATTCATGAAACGCTCAACAATCTTATCCTTAATAAATGCCTTGTCAGCATCAGACAACTCTTTGCTGTTAGCCAAACGAACCATTTGCTCATTGGATAACTCATAGGTCTCATACTCACGACCATCTATTACAAACTTTCTTCTTTCCATATCTCCTTTATTTTAAATTTGCGCTGCAAAGGTACGAAAAAAACGGGATATAACAAAATAAAAATCAAATTATTTTTAATCTAAAATAAAATTTTTCCACTTTCTTTATAAAAATACCCATATATACCTTATTAATATTATAATATAAGAGAAAATTACTATTAATCTAAAAATAATTCCAAAAACATTTGGTGGTCTCAAATAAATTTCGTACCTTTGCATCGCAATAAACAATTAAAAGAAAAATAACATGGATAAACCAAGTAATGTAAGAGTGGTAGGTTTCCCAATTAGCCAATATGATAAGGAATGGCTTGATACCCTTAACGATGAAGAACTAAGCGAAACAGCGTGTGCTGATGGCTTTACTCTTATTTATGGAAACCTTAAAGAGTTCCAAGAAGCTCTCAATTTGTCTTGTGGAGTTGATATTGTAAGTGATTATTGGATTTATTTCTTAACTGACCTCGCATGAATACATTAGAACAACAAAGAATTGAAGTCTATAAGGCGACACCAACAAAACTAAAACTTGTTGATGAACTCGCGTTGTTAATTAAACATTGCTTCCCCAATGTGGAAACAAATGGCATACGATTTGATGATAGCCACCTTAAACTTGGCGGTCTCATGGTACAAATGGTGGAAATTGACCCACAAGAATTTGGAGGAGTACTAATACATTGGTATCCGAAAAAAGATGTCTCAACAAAAAATGACCCCTTCTGTTCAGCATATATGCTTGATGAGAAAGAAATAAATATAATCATCAACGATGTAAAGAAAATAAAAGAATATTATCTCTCTCACACAAAATAAAAGGTGAGAGAGATAGAAATTGTACTTAATTAAGTCTATATAATCCAAATAATTCATAAAATATTTGGATATTTCATTTATTTTTAATATCTTTGCATCGTGGATGCCATATAATGGTTATATGGCGCAAAACAATATTATATTATTACAATCATGGCTTATTTTAGGATTGATGAACCAAACAAAGACAGAAAATGGATTAAATCTGTAGATAACGAAAATGGAACATTGGAGTTCTCAAACTCAAGAAGTGGCTCATATAGCAGAAGCGATGGAATTATAGCCAACTCAGAACTCCAAAGACTGAAGTTCCACTTCATAGAAAAGTATCCAGAACTGCAATACCTTGTGAAAGATTCATCGTGGTAATATACTTGTACTTCTTTAAGTACAATATTATATAAAAATTATTATTAATCTAACTATAAACTTAACACAATTCAAATTATGGCTTACTTTAAAATTGAACAACCAGGACATGCAGTCAAATACATTAAAGAGATTGATAGAGCCAATGGAACTCTAGAATTCTCAGAAAATAGAGAAGGCTGCTTCCAACAAGACAGCGGATTCTTTGCAGACTCAGAATTCGCCTACCTCAAATTCCATTTCACAGAGGCTTACCCAGAACTAGAGTATATGACAATTGATACTAGCTATAAACCTAGAGATTTATACGCTGTACAAGAAGCCCCAAATGACCCATTTAATGTGGAAGCTGAAGAAGGTCCATATGAAGTTGAAATGCCAGAACTAGAACCTATAAATAATGCACAAGGAGTGGCATATGCAGTAGTAAACCATCAAATAGCAAATGAGGAACACGCTCCAGTAATGGGACAACAAATAATGCAATTTAATAATGCAGCAGCAACAGTAACTGACGATGCTGATATCCCTTGGCAATAGTAATATGTACTTTTTTAAGTACAATATTATAGAAAATAATTAAAGGTTGAGATACACTCTCAACCTTTTTCTTTATGTAAATCAAAAGGGTTACTCATTTCACAATGAATAACCCCCTATATGTAGCCGTTCAATGCCAACAACAAAGTTGGTGTTGTACTTTTTTAAGTACATTATTGGTGTTGATAATCTACCCCATGAAACAGAACCGATAAACTTAAATAACCTTACTATCCCCACCAACCAGCTACTTCTTCCATTTCTGGATACCTATTATCTACTTCTGCATACATTGGAGGCCTCTGTATTGGTGGCCGAGTGAGTGCAACAGAGTAAGGCTCTTGTTTCTCATGTCCCACATCCATTGGCTTTGAGACACATGAGGAATTACTTGAGCTGCGAAAGGGATTGGACTCATTAATACTCCCCTCCTCTAGAGCACTCTTTAAAGCATCCCAACTAACCTTGATAATCAATTCCTTACTGCCCTTCTTACAAGCAACATAAGGGGTGTGAATGTTCTTAATTAATTCCCATTGATAACTTGGAACATATATGCCACTATTATCCAAGAAAACTTCAAATGCCTTCAAAGTATAAAATGTCTTGGGAATGGCTGTAGCACTACTCCATTCATAAAAGTATATTACACCATCAATCTCATCATCATTACCAAAGTTAATACGCCCTTGACGAGGAGTGTAATCTTGATTACTAGGAATATAAGAATGGCAAGGAGGAGTATAACGATGAGTGCGCTCATATTCTATACGCTCTAACCACTTGAAAAATAACTCCCTTAACTGCTTATTTAAATTAATACCTAATACCATCTTAACCTCCTAGCTCATTTGCTTCGCATACTTCATAAAACATAGTACCATAACTGTCTTCAGCCATTATCTCATACATTCCGTATTCCTTACTGTCTGGTCTTAAACACGTATGACTTACCCTACGGAATATAATGTCATTCGCAACTTGGTCAGATACAACATAACCATTATCCTCACAAAAATCACAAAAACTACTTAAAGTCTTAAACTCTAAACGATTGTCCTTGTCATGATAATCTGGATAATAATATATCTCCTTACCATTACTTACACCATTATCATCTATCTCCTCATATTCAGTGTAACTAATCTCATCGTCACTCACCTCACAAGGGTCAGTCTCAAAACCACTGTAAGGAGCATTAAGGTTAATCAATCTAGCACGTTTACCACCACGCTTGTGCTTCTTCTTCTTGCCCTTCTTCTGACCCTCCCAAAATAAATCATAAGCATCCTTGTCATGCTTACGGCTAGATGTATGTGGCCAAATAACACAATCATCGTCATCATCGTAGTCATCTTCATCACCCATAGGAAATATAAAACCATGAGCCATCCAATATGCTAACTCATCATCATCGTAGTCATCCATCCAATCATACATGTTACGACAATGACTCTTACGAGACTTCTTGGTCTTATAATACCTCTCCATATAAGCATGAAATAAATCAACTAACTTATACTTTATGTTCTCAGAGGGAATAATTATCTTCTTAGACATTATAATACTTTTTTATATATCAACGCAAAGATATTAAAAATTTTATTAAATCACAAATTTATTAACATCTTTTATAACTTTATCATACTGGAATTTTTTTCTGGAATACAAAGAGAACAGTTTATTTTACACAATTTCCCATGTTTATTTTCCTAGAATCCCCTAGAATTCCTATGTTTATTTCCTCAAAATTGACATTTATTTCCTCCAACTATTATGTATTACAATGATACTTTTTTCTCATTGAAAAATATTGATATACATTGACTAGAAAAGGATATATCCCATACATATAGTGTTTAAATAGGCATATTATTCTAATCAATTACATATCAACAAGTTACAAGGTTATTTTCCTTTATAATATTTATATTTTACCACGTACAATACGTGGTGCATTGATTATCAGCAAGTTACGTATTTTTTGATTGTTGAACACCAAGTTCAAAGAAATGTTTGGCAATGGATAAGAGTGTATCATACCCAACTTCATCAGATAAAAATTTCATTTCATTCACCATATATGCATTTATTTCTTTCTCCAAATCAACCTCTTTCATTTCAAGGGTGTTGATGAAAGATAAAAGGTTCTCATATTCTTGATGAAAGCATTTTCCCATATAAGACCAATTATCATGGGATTTTTTTAATTTCTCTATCTCCGCTACTAAAGTGTCTTTGTCTATTAAGTTCATAATTTAAATTCTTCTATATATGATTTTATTCCTCTCTTAGTTTCTTTAATTGTTGCTCAAGTGAAGACAGGTTCTTATGGTAACTATAGGATTGGGTGTCAAAAACAGCGTAAGCTAATGCTTTCATCTGCTCATCACTCGGCTTCCAAGTGTATCTGTCTTTGAGGGATTCGAGTCTGTTTATAATATTATATCTTTTATCAACAGGAGGAAGATATGTACTTTTATAATTCAGTATTACTTCGTTTATAGTGCTTTCATCATCTTCACTCCACTCTTGCCTTTGTTGTACTCTTTCTTTTAGGGAGTTGAGCCAATTATCGACTTGTTCTACAAATTTTTCTTCTTCAGGAAAACCACAAGCAGAAGCTCTCATTGCACAAATACATTTTCTATATATTTCTTCATCCTCTTCACTCCAAGCAGACTTCTGCTCACCTTGCTTTTCAAGCCAAGCAAGAAACATTTCTTTGGTTATTCCCTTATATAGTTCACATCTTGCATTAACAATGTCGATAAGTGCTTTCCTTATCCTCTCATCCTCGGACTCTGCAAGTTCTGTAGATGTAGTAATTTGAAATTCTGGATAAGGCTTGCACAATATATCCATAGCAATACCATAATTCTGCTTTTTAATAGCGTCCTTTACATCTTCAAGCCTATTAATTAACTCTGTATAGGCTTTATAATTGCCGTCATAGACTTTTTCTTCGATTGATAGTTCTTTCATAACTATATCATTTGTTTGTTCGCAATTATAACGTTTTTATTTTAACTCCATAGGTATAAATGGCTGTCCTTCTTTTCTGTACAATGTATATCCTAAAATATCATAATCGTCTACTAAATTAAGAGGGTCGTATCTTTTATGAAACTTGTATTTAAAATCATCTCTTACTTTAATATATATTAACCAGTTTGCTTTGGAAGAATTATTAAAATATTCTAAATATGCTTCATATACTTTAGCACGTTCTTGTAAACAATATTTTGTCATAATCACAACAAATTTAATTCGTGTAACTTCAATATCATTTCGTAGCAAGCATCAACAGGATTATCACAAGTTACTTCACATACATTTCCATGTCCATATTCTGCAAATTGTAATATCCATTTACCTTCACTTGGGAACAGAACTGGAGTATATACATGCGGCTTAATTTCACTTAGACATTTAAGTAATGCAGAAAGACTCCAAGCACGAATATCTCCTTTTTCATTGAAATCACCATCATCAATTGCTTCGATATAGTACCTTTTCCCTGAGTACCACCAATACATATCCGCACTTTCAAGCGGCAGTATTTCTGCTAACTTCTTTGACTGTTCTATATCAGTATAACTTTTCATAATAAGTTTTCTTCGTGTAATTTAATAATCATATCTACACAAGCATCAACTTGGTTATCTGCTGATGTAACGCAATTATTCAAGCCATTGGTTTCATCTTCATAATCAACAAACCAACTATCTGTGCATTCAAGAGTTGATATTCTATAACCGCCTTTTGAAAGACTCGTACTTATGTTTTCGTTGTTAGGTAGAACATCAAGCAATGCAGCAAGACTCCAACAAGGATATGCCTTACTTTCTTTATCAATCAATTTGATATACTCCCCAATCT
>Ga0310691_10006462_pt1 | contig 12484 bp, 18 predicted proteins | sample 176DNAGHGlowgp2_FD_203887 | JGI IMG/M metagenome (GOLD analysis project Ga0310691, IMG submission 203887) | Sheep rumen microbial communities from Palmerston North, Manawatu-Wanganui, New Zealand - 1766 DNA GHGlow gp2 (v2) (version 2) | ecosystem: Host-associated > Mammals > Digestive system >... | reverse complement strand
CATTTTTAGATATATTTCTCATTGCAATAGTTTCTGTATCTTCAACTATTACTTCATAACCATTTTCTTCTAAAATTTCTTTTGCTTCTATTAAAGTCATTTAATTATATTTTCCTTAATTTTATTATGTAGTTTCTCTATTCTCTTTTTTGATGCTATTTTTTTATCTTTAATTAGATACTTTTGTATATCTGATAAAAATAACATACCGTTTGCAATGTTCACTATTGCTTCCATATTATTAAATATAAAGTATCTTAATTTATCTAAATCGGAAGGAATTAAACTACAATTTCTTGACCATTCTTTTATTTCGCCAGCAAGATTCATAGCACAAACTTTTTTTAATGGCTTTAATTCATCATCATTATCCATTTGAAATTTCACATAAATTTCATGTTTACCAATTTTATACTTCTGTAATTCATCAATCCATATATTCATTGGTAAACCAGTATATTCCTTTCTTAATGGTGTCATCTCATAAGTATCAGTTGGCTCATAGATTACAGGATAGCCAGCTTCTTTTAATAATCGTTTTGCTAATTTTATTTGTTCGTTCATAATAGTTTTCTATTTATAATTTAGAAAAAGACTATCGTTTAAAATAGTCTTTTCCAATTTTTGTTTTAATGTTGAACTTATTTCTTATATAACTTAAATGCTTCTAGTACTTTATCCAATGAAGGATATTTAATTATCATTCCATCTCGTAAATCATTCCAAGGATCTGACACCAGATTGTATTTCAAAACGAACCACCATAAATTAGTAGTACCGTAAATGTTCTGAGAGATGATGTCTGGCCTACCTACTTCATAATAGTGTACCATGTAATTTTTTGTTTCACCAAAATCAAAATTACCAAAATCCATGCTTCCAAGATCCAGTTCATTGAATCCATTCACATTGGCTTCTTTTAGGTAATTCGTTCTGTAGGTAATGTTATCCATCTATCTTTATTCCTTCACGATTTCCCATTCAGTTGCTTTCTTTTCGTCCAAGTTCAATTGGTATAGTATTTCTTTCAAGTATCTATATGAATCCAATCTTGGCTCCCTACGATACAATAGCATACCCCCATCTATCTGCTCACATTCTTCATCATTTACATATAGTTCTTCAGCAGAATAGTCTGGGTCAATCTTCATGTAGTCAACATCCAAGTCATCAGGACCATAGAATGAACCTAAGTTAACATACCCAATATAGCCATCTTCTATATCCTGGTCAAGTAGATTGTCTCCAGTACCGATTTCTGCTACAACAAATATATTATCGTTTTCGTTATACCATACCATTTTTATACCTCTTTTTGGTATTTATAGTTTTTCATTTATTGTTTCCTTTATTATCTTCTCACATTCTTGGCGATTGTTGAGCCAGTCAGTTTCAAATATAGTGATAAGTTTTATTCCTTTATTTTCGCATATTTCCTTTTTAATCTTATCTCTATCCCAAAGTTCCTGTGCTGTTCTTCCTTCACATACTATTTGATCTGCTTTATAAAATAATGGATTTGCATGCCAATAATCACCATTATATTCTATACCTATTTTTAATTCTGGTAAATACACATCCAATTCTCTATTACCACCTAGAGTATCTCTATCATTTTCAATTACTTCGCCAGAATATATGGATTTTACAAATTCAAATACTTCTTTCTCTTGCTTTGATGTAGTAAAATTATTTGATGCTTGTGAATATAATGGATTACAAATAGTACATAATACTTTATTTGACCATTTTCTTGTTCTCAAAGTCAATACATTTATCTCGTAATCATTGTTACATAAATCACAATGGCATATACAGTTTCCTTTATTGTGGGATTTGAATAATTTCATATTTGCCCAAGCATAAGTTTTTAAATGTTTTTCCTGAAATTTCTTTATTGCTTCTTCGCTATAATAATTTGGATTATTTTTCCATCTATTTTCTATTCTTTTCTTTATCGCATCTGGTGTATTTGTAATTTTTATAAAATTTTTTAATGCCTTGGCACTATGATAATGACCACCGTTATTTTTCTTTCTTGTTTCTACTCTTTGTTTATCATTTTTATGTGCTAATTGTTGAAAATTCGTTAAGTTAGTATTATGCTCTTTATTATAACTATCCAAAGCTTTTTGTCTTATTTTTTCGGATGCAAAACCTACACCGCCATATATCTTTTCTTGTGTTTTCTTGATTTGTTTTATAACATTAGGATCTGAAAAATTGTGTTCATATCCAGTTTTATTTTTATAACTATTCCTTATTGTTTTTTGTATATTTAAATCTTTCATTTCACATGATTCATTACAATACTTTTTATAACCATGTTGTAGATTTCTATATGGTAATTCTTTTCCACAAGTTCTACAAAATCCTTCATTAGGTTCTTTTAAATACTTATCATAGTATTCTTTTTCAGTTATTTCTGGGTGATGTAATCTTAAATGTCTTGAGATATATTTTACTGTTTGATTACAAATATAACAATGAATATGTTTACAATTTCTACTTTTACACATATACGCCTCATTTTTTAATAATTTTATATAATTGGATTGCAGTCCAATACACTATTTATATAAAAAGAAGGAATGGCTGCAACCATTCCTTCCGATTTTTGTAAGAGGCGTATCTTACATATTATCCGAACATATACAAATCCGGTGAGGAGATTCTTTGTCAATTCTCTCTATAGCAACATCATATCGTTCTTTATAGGAACTATATAAGGAATCCATGTTCAATTGGCCACCGCCAGCGATGGAAATTGAATATTTACGCAGTGCGTTCGACCAAATCATTCCGGCACTTACACACCACCAATTCCTTGAACCAGTAATCATTAAAGATTTTAAATGACTTTTGTCTTTTCATGACTTCCATTAATCCATGTACAGGTCTCCTTGGGGAAGGCCATACTGATAGTTCTTTCTCTTTTGCATTATATCTTACTTGATATGATTCGCCAAGATCAAATTTAATTTGTTCTAACCAAATAAGTTGGGCATTGAAATTACCACAGACATCTCCAAAGCTAGAATCACCATAACACATACCATTGTAATTGAAGGTATTCATGCTCTGGATTTGGTCATATAATACATTATGTGGAACAGTAAACAGTTCATTGATGTTTCCTAGCCAATTTGCGGTCTGGAAATCAACAACAGATTCCAATTCTTGACATAGTTTATAATGTGTTTTACCTGGTAGCAATTCCATACAGAGATAATCGCGGTAGTTGCCTTCCTTATAATAGTATCTCTGGATATATTGGACTGTGTCTCTGATGATGTCCAAGATTTGGCTGTCCGCTAGTTCCACGCAGATTGTGGGGGATCCGCAGTTGTCCCTTTATATAAGCAATTAGTTGTGGGATGTTCTGAATTTGATGATCTGCCATGAAGTGGTCAACATCGTCACAGTAATTGTCTTTGGGTAAATGTTTGACAAAATGAGGTGGGACTTTTGGTGGTTTAGGGCCGTCCTTTGGTGGAACGAAAGTTCCTGGTTCTGGTCTGAAACCGGGTGGGAATTCACCTGGTTCTTTATGATGTTCTACCCAACTTGGTCTTTTCTTTTGTTCAGCCATTTTACGATACCTTTTGAAAATTCTAGTATATTTATATAAATATAGTAATATGGAAAGGATTTTACAGACAAGCACAATGAATACAAGTTCCAGCAAGAATAGGGTTATCAAGTATATCGTAATCCACTATACGGCCGGAACAACAAGTAAAAGTGGGTCTGCAAAGTCTACAGCAAAGTATTTCGCAAAGGAAACCACTAAGGCATCTGCAGATTTCGTTATTGATGATTCATTTGTAGTTCAGTACAATCCTGACATCAAGAATAGGTATTGCTGGCATTGTAGTGGCTACAAGTATAAGACCAAAGGTGGCTCACTATACAAGATTTGTACAAGTGCCAATTCAATTGGGATAGAACTGTGCTCTACCAACAAGATGAAGAAGATTACCAATCCAAATGATTCAAATTGGTATTTTACAGATGAAGTAGTAAACAATGCCATTGAACTTGTCAAGGAACTAATGAAAGAATACAATGTTCCTGTTGAGAATGTAATTAGACATTATGATGTGAATGGAAAGCCTTGTCCAGGAATCATTGGATGGAATGAAGACACAAACGATGTTTCATGCTGGATGGCTTTCAAAGACAAATTGGTCACAAAAGAAGAACAAAAGATTCATGAAACTTGTGCTGGTGATAATTTCATAATAGAGAAAGTGATAGATGACATTACCCATGAACCTGAAATACTAATCAAGGAAAAACCAGTAGAACCAGTAGAACCAAAACCAGTAGACTCTGTTAAAACAGAATTGACTATTTGGGAATCAAAGAGCTTTATGGATAAGATTATTGATTTCTTATTTAAACTGTTCAAGTAATTGTTGTTTGATTAGTTCTTTATCTGTCAACCAATCATATTCTTTTATTCTGATTAGAGTTAGGCCTTTTTCTAAGGCCTTTTGTTCTTTTAATTTATCTCTATCCCAGATTTCTTGTGCTGTTTTACCAGAATTTTTATTAACATCTGTTGGCTTGTAGAATCTACTATCCATATGCCAATAAGCACCATCAAATTCTATGGCCAAGTTCAATTCTGGAAAATACATATCCAATTCAAATCCTTTTATATACTGTCTATCATTTTCCAGTATAGGACCTGTGTAAATTGTTTTAATGTAATTTAAAACCTCTTTTTCTTCTTTTGAAGCTTTATTGTATGGACTATTACAGAACATACAAATTTGTTCATTATTTCTTATTCTTTTTCTATAGAGTAGTCTTGTTATTACAAAATCTTTATGGCATGTATTGCAAGTACAATAGCAGCGATCTGTATCTATATCATTAAGTGTAACTGTGTTGTTTTTATCTAGTTTTTGGTATTTCTTTTTAGAATTGTTTAATTTGGTCTTTTTATATTTCTCAGCAAACTCTGGGTATTGTAATGGAAGTCTAACTTTATAAGTTTCTTTCATGTATTTTTCATAACTATCTTTAAATTCTTTTGTTTGAAAATAGTTTTCCACACCCCATTTTTCTTTACAGGTTTCTTTATATTTCTCATGGTTGTTCCAGTTTTCATCACCGTGTTCTCTTAATTTTGTTTGTTTTCCAAGTGCTCTTTTTTCAGGATTATTAAGAGCATAAGGTGTACCAATGCGTTCCATATTTGTCTGTCGCATTTTCTCTAATACTTTTTCATCTTTCATTGGAGAAGTAGAACCATGTATCTTTATGAAAGTATTTGTTTTCTTTTCATTCACTTCATCATTCTTAAATATGCAGTTTCTACAACAAAAACTTCTATAACCTCTTTCTATACAAAGAAATCTTGTTGGCTTACCACATGTCTTACAAATACCTTCGTCTGGTTTTTTTATGTACTTGTCATAATACTCTTTTAGAGTTATGTCTTTATGCTTCTTTACTATATGGATAGCAAAATTTCTAGCTGTAGTAGTTTCTCTACCACATATTTCACATTTGTATTTTAACTGCATATTTGTTCTTGTTCCAAAATATACAATTCTTCTAGAGAAATTTCACGTATATTGCCAGAATCTTCTTGTATAGTGATCTTTGAATCACCACCCAAACATTTAAATTCGGTATTCACAAATTTTTCACCGGTGGTCACGAATTTGTTTTTGTAGCCAAGCTTCATCTCTACCCTCTACTTCAAACCATTGGATTTTTACTGGAATGAAGCTATTTTTGCCAGCCACAGCTTTACACCAGATATTATAGAAATGATTCATACCTTTTGGTGTAGAGATTAGCAGCATCATAGCATCTTTTTTTGCGGCTTGGGTTGGGAAAACAGACTGCATGAATTTTTCGGCCATATTGTCATCAATGAAAGCAAATTCATCAACAAGTAGAAGGTCAATAGATTTACCACGAACAGAAGAACTAGAAGATGCACCAGTAAAAATCTTGGTTTCGTTTTCCATAAGGATTTCACCGGTTATTCCATTTTACTAGACCTTGTTGAAGCCACATAGGTAATTTGATATAGGCATTCTTGATACGAAGCAAAATTTCTTCTGCCTGAGAAGCTTTGTTAGCAAGCACAGCAATCGTTTTAGATTTATGGAATAGTGCATACCAAAGGATATAGAGGGTAGCGATAGTTGTTTTACCAGTCTGTCTACCGCATCATAATAATTCTATTGTTCTTGTCAGGTATTTTTGCACAGATTGTCTTTACAATTTTTTCTTGGTAATCACGAAGTTTCATTTTTTCTTCACCGTTCAGGACCAATGATGGTGAAGTATTTCGCAAAGTGGAAAATGGATTGTTTGCAGCGGATATATTCTTTCAAGTCTTCTTCTGTCATTGGGACTTGTTCACCTGCACCTCTTAACATTTCATTTTTAAAAAACATATAAATTCACCTCAAAAACTATTTATAAGAAAAGGTCCCGTTTGAAGGACCTTTTTAGAAAATTAGAACCAGAATGATCTTCTAGATCTTCTATGGTGTTCTGTTTTTTGTCCACCAAGTATCTTTTTAGACCATTTGTTAATTATATCTCTTTCGCACAAGTCATCAAAGTATGTTCCTGTGTAATATGGTGTTGAAGAACTAATCCAGTCTCTAGGACTATTCTTGAAGACTTGAACGAATTTCTTTCTATCAAATTCATATTCAGACCATTGACAACCAATGTTTCCATCTGCTATATCTTTTTTCAATTGGTTGAAAGCTTTGTCTGTGATATAATAGAAGTGTCTACGGGGTGTTCTTGGGTCACCTTCTTGGACTACAACATGTGTATTTCCTTGTGTTTTGATTTTCTTGTTTATTTCTATTGTAGAAAGATCTGTTTCATCTGTAGAACCATATTTGTATAATTTCAAAGAAGAATCTTTTTTCATTAGTTCAGCACATTTATTTTGCCAAGTACCGTGATGTCCATCTGAACCATGACCAAAAGACTTCTTAATAGAATTCCACCATTTTCTACATCTTGCTTTACCGGCAGAATTGGCATAACGAATAGCATCTTTTGTACCATAAGTTTCATATACCCATTGATGTACCATTTCGTGAACCAATGTATTCTTGAAGGTTGGATAGTTCTCAATCTTTGGTGATATGTAGATGTATGTAGTGAAAATCTTCTTACCATCAAAATCGCAACATGCTTTACCCAATGAGGACATTTTCTTCCATTCAATGTTTCTTGGTTTCTTTAGTTTACCGCCAAAATACTTCTTATTGAATCCTGCCCACTGTTTAGCAAGCCATTCATCATCGTCTATATGTTCATAAAGTTTTTGTGTAGGATCATCAAATGCTTTTCTTGCTTCATTTAACATTATTCAATCTCCAATCCGGTGCCGTTCTTGTCAATGTAAACTGCATTCCAAACCTTTTCTTTGGCTGTTTCTAAATCCATATCCCTTTCAAAAGCTTCAAACATTACAGATTCAAGTTCATCTTCGTTAACAGTAAAATTTTCTTCTTCGGCCTTTTTCATTATAAATTCACGCAATTTGTCTAAGTATTCTTTCTCATAGGTTTCTTCGTTCAAAACCCTATATCCATTTTTTTCTAATAATTGTTTGGCTTCGTTCAAATGCATAATTACACCTTTTGATTGATTCGTTTAAGGGCCCATTTCACACCAGCTCGGAAAGCTACATCTGGTTCCGTTGTTACTACATATTCACCAGTTTCATCATCTACTAAAGCACCATTCTCTGCTCCGATTTTCTGCTCTGCTGCCTTTCGGTATGCTGCATACTCTTTACTAGCCTTCTCTATCTCGGCTTTCGTAAGTTCTATCTTGTCGGATATGGTGATATATCCATTCTTTGTTAGTATCTGAAAAGCTTCATTCAAATCCATATTTAACTCCTATACACCTATATACTATTTATAAGAAAAAGGTCCTTTTTGTGGAAGGACCTTTTATGTGGAAAATTTAAATTTGATGATTAACCAACAAAGAACTTTCTAATTCTTCTTTGAAGATTTGCTACTGGATCTTTAGTACCAAATACTTCTTCAATGTTCTTGAAGGCATATTCCTTGATGTCTTTTTCATCAACTTCAAAATCAGTATCCTTAATGATTCCAGATACGAACTGTGGTGTTAGGGCCTTCTTCAAGAACAATGTTTTCTTGCGGAAATCGTCTTTGAAGTCAGACCAATCGTCTGTGCCTTGTTGACCACGAGGTTCACGGGTTAGACCAGGAACATCTTCCAAGGATTCATCCAAGTCATCTTCATCGTCACAGTCTTCACAATCTTCACAATCATCACAATCATAGCATTTCTTCTTCTTTCCTGCTACTTTCTGTTTGTGTGAGAACTTATCAGATTTTGGTTTGGACTTTCCTTCTTGAAGAGTGGCTTCGTCAACTGGAACATCGTCAACATCATCAATATCAGCATTATCATTTTCTTCATCATCACATTCTTCGCAATTCTCGTAAGCAAGAATCTTAATGATGTCTTCTACTTCTACACCCTTGGCAAAGAGATCTTCAATGCGTTCTCCATTGGTAGACATAATGTCAGCAACTTCCTGTGCATCAAATCCTTCGTCACCAAGACCCTGTTCAACGAATGTGAATACATCACCATCTTCCATATTGGTTTCTGGAACTTCTTCATATACAGAATCATCTTCAAAATCTTCTCCAATGATTCTATATCCTTCGTCAAGCAACATTTCTTTAGCTTCGTCTAATCTCATTTTATATACTCCTTATAAGGTTTATTACTATAATCTATTTATGAAAAATGGCCAAGGAAAACCTCAGCCATTTTTAAGTTTAATAGTAGAATCCTTCAAATTCATCGTGTTCTCGGTATTTTTTCGCCAATTCTTCATGTTTTGGTGAATTGTATGGGCATTTGTCATAATCTTCCATATCTGGAAAATCTAGATATAGTCGGCTATTTGTAATGTCCTCTGGGCAACCTTTAGGAAAATGCTCCTCCAAATACGCCCTATTGTCATACTCGTCATTCCTTAGCCAATCAAAGTTGTCATATGGTATGCGAATACAATATGCACCATGCTCGTCAGGAACGTTGGTTTCCTGGTCTTTAAGATAGTCATACTCTGGTTTCAATTGAAGATCTTGCTTGAACGAACTGTAATCAACCTGATGATGGATTCTCTCAAACTTGTAAATCATTGTCGCATACTGTGGATAAGTTTCTACCAACAACTGTGACTTTGGTATAGTTCCACCCAAATCCTTTGAATAGAATACTTCCGTATTTCCACCCTTGACTGCTTGGGTATGCATTTTATCCGCCAGCATGCAGTTGAATTGAACTGTACACCAGCCATGTGATAGAATGTCAAGTGATTGTATCGTGTCCTCGTTATAGCGGCCACGCTGCATTACATAAGGACAGTTCAAGTTCCATAATCCATAAGAATAGATACGGGTGTTAATGATGATTGGTGGTATGTGTTCGCCACCAATAGCAAAACATTCATAGTTCAATCCAGCCAATCCAATGTTGGTATATCGGTCAACGAATCGTTCACAAGAACTAAAGATCTCAGGTGAATGGGAAATCACTCGGCGTCCTCTCCAGTATCTAGTGAACTGGTCTGTGTTGTCATCAAGAATCCAACACCAGTTTTGTTTCAATGTATACTTAGCATAGTCAGCAGCCCAATTTCGTGCTGCACCAGGGCCTGTAACTGGCTTACCATTCTTAGGGTCTATCTTACTTCCCAAATCAGGATTGATTACATCATATTTGTCTTTGTAACTCATATCCATTTTGAGAATGGTGCAGTATGGACTTTCATTCAACTTACAGTTTACATAGTTGTCATAATCCCAATCTTCAACTACAATGTAATGGTTGACTTGCATCTTTGTTAACTGATGCGAGATGTGATTCTTAAATTCTCCAGAACGGCCCCTTGATACAACGAAAATTGGATAACGAGGATGTTCACCACCAAGCCATCTTACACGATGCTTTGTATGCTCCTGCCATTTCTGTATAGGGTACCAACAGTCTTCAGGACTTACTCCAAATGACTGCTCAAAGATTTCCATCAATTGTTCAAGTGAATAATCTGATTTTTTGAAGTACATTTGAATTTTTGTATAGGAATATGGAACGAAGTCAAAAATGAATTCAGGCATTTCCCTCCATTTATCCCAATAATTCCATGATTTAGCATTTCTTGCCTTTACATGCTTGATTTTCTGCTTGAATGTAAAATCAGGGAATCGTGCTTCTTCTGTGTATTCAGTCAATCTATAATCTTCAATTCTTTCGTGACAAATTCCAATGTCATCACATACCAAATTTCTTTTTCTAGCATCAGCACAAATTCTCTTATATAGTTTATCTAAATCTTCTTGCGTTCTTACTTGTGTAGAAAATTTCCAATAACCATTATCTGTTATTTCTAATTGTGTATAGTCCTTAACCATTACTCCGGTCTTTGTTGAAGAATCTATATTCTTCATCACCATACTTCAACATGCTTACTTTAAAACCAAATTCTTCACAAAAATCTTTCATTGTATCAGGACTGATCTTCAATGATTTCATATCCTCTTTTGTGAGATATGGTTTACATTTCATAAATTCCAAAATGTCTTTCTTGTTTGACTGCATATCTTTTTCCTTTAAAACATTTCTTCTATAATTTTTTTCTTATCTCTAATTTTATAGCATTTGAAGACAAAATCTTCTGGTAAAAATAATTCATTTATAATTTGGTATTTTTTCTCATAATTTACTTTAAATAGTTTATCATTGTCATAATTCTTTTTTATGATTATGTCATCATTTATGAGTTTCACAGAGATATGTATAAGATCAGGAACTTTATAATAGCCAAATTCATTCCAATCAGTTGATTTAAAATCCATAGAATTACATACCCATCCACAAGAATAAAATGTAGATAATAATTCTGACAAATTAAAATGCTCTGTATTCATATAAGCAAAAATAGAAAAAGACTTGAAAAAACCAGGAAATTTATTTTTCCTGGTACTTAAAAAATTATAATTGAAATTCTATTACTTGTCAGAGCAATAGCAATACCAGCCACAAGGCAATTCAATTTCCTTACCATCGTAGCGGGCTAGTTCATTGGCAGGACCATCTTCTTCTGTAATGGATTCTGCAAGTTTATCTTCATCAATCAAGTTGTTCTCTCTAACAGTTCTATTAAATTCATTCTTTCCAAAATTGTCAATGTACCATTCAATAGAATCGCTGTAACCATCTTTGAGATACTTCTCTACTGCTTCATCTTCATCCAAGTCACCAAATTCTTCCTCGTATCTTTCAGGTTCAGATTCCTTGATGTCAGAAACATAGAACTCCGCAGATTCTCGCTTTGCATCATCAAACCAATCCCTATCAACGAATTGGTCTATTCCACCGAGCATATCAAAATTGATGCCTTCATAACCAATGTCATCAAATAGATTCTTTATACCTTCTGTAGATGCATCTTTTGCTTCGTCTTCAGTTTCATAACAAAGGTATTCTTCATTACCCCATTTGACCATAATGCCATATTCACCTGGTCCTTGGTTATATTCAACTTCTGCATCTACTGCTGAGTTACCAGTTTCTTCAGCCAATTCACGAATCATGGTCTTGATGTTGTTATCTGTTTCATCAAAATCTTCCGATTCCTTAATGACCTTATAGCCAAAACCTTTTACGATTACCAATGCTTCTTCTAATTTTTTGTTATCCATTTTAAAATCTCCCATATGTTTTTTATATGGTATTTATACTTTTTTTCAGTTAAAATCTGTTTCCATTCTATCCAATGTGTTTTGTAGTTTCTTCATTTTAATCAAGCAATCTATTTGATTGTCTATATTCTTTGCGGCCAAAAAAGCATTTTCTATATCTTTCACATTGAATTTCTTGAATCTTCTTGGAAAATGGTATTTCTTTGATTCTTTACAGATTAGCCTATTAAATTCCCTAATTGTTGAAAAAGAATCTACACATGTTTTTAAATGTATTTTGAAGTATGTTGGTGGGCTTTTAATTTCCACATGAACATTAATGTTTTTCAAGTGCACTGCATTAGTGCCATACCATTCATCAGGAAAATGCTTTAAAATGGCTTCTTTGACATCTTTTCTCATTTAGTTGCTCTTTGCGAAGTTCTTGTAGAATTCAGCATACTCACTAATCTTGTCTAGTGTATTGGTTAGACTATTCAATCGTTCTTCTATCTTGTCATTCTTTTCCTTGAGAACCTTTACAGCCAACCTTTCTTCTTCTAGATTGTGCTTGTGAATTTCCAAATCCTTGTTCTTCTGTTCAATGGTGTTTTCAAGTTCATTGATCTTGTTCTTGAGCTTGTCAATGTCTTCTAGATTGTGAGATACACCAACATTCATTCTCAATATAGTGTCATTCTGTTGTTTGATTAAATCATTCTTTTCTGTCAATGTATCAGTCA
>Ga0310691_10006461_pt1 | contig 12485 bp, 11 predicted proteins | sample 176DNAGHGlowgp2_FD_203887 | JGI IMG/M metagenome (GOLD analysis project Ga0310691, IMG submission 203887) | Sheep rumen microbial communities from Palmerston North, Manawatu-Wanganui, New Zealand - 1766 DNA GHGlow gp2 (v2) (version 2) | ecosystem: Host-associated > Mammals > Digestive system >... | reverse complement strand
GTAGGGATTGTGGGATGCGGAGATCATGATGCCACAGTCAAAATCATCTACGCGTGTGATATAGGCAACGCTGGGGGTTGTGGTTACATGCATGATGTAGGCATCTGCGCCGCTGGCCATAAGACCTGTACAAAGTGCGTATTCAAACATGTAGGATGAACGGCGGGTATCCTTACCGATCACGATCTTTGCCTTCTTATTCTGACGAACACCGTAATACCAGCCGAGGAAACGGCCGATCTTTACCGCATGCTCAAATGTCAGGTCCTTGTTTGCTTCACCGCGGAAGCCGTCTGTTCCGAAATACTTTCCCATTTATCTGTCCTCCTTTGTTACTACCACGCCGCTGTCCTTCCAAATGCTGTTCTCCGGAACAACGCCTCTTACACAGGAGGTCGGATATACGTTGGAGTGGCGGCCGATCACGGTACCGGGGTTGCAGACTGCGTTGCAGCCTACTTCTACATAGTCGCCCAGCATTGCGCCGAACTTCTTCACACCGGTCTCAATCTGCTCGGTCCCATTATGAACGACAACAAGCTTCTTGTCGCTCTTGACGTTAGATGTGATGGAGCCTGCTCCCATGTGGGAGAAATAGCCCAGGATACTGTCGCCCACATAATTGTAATGCGGGGTCTGTACATGATCAAAAAGGATCACGTTCTTCAGTTCTACGGAGTTGCCGACTACGCAGTCCGCACCAACAAGGGCGCTGCCGCGGATGAATGCGCCGTGTCTTACTTCCGTATTCGGCCCAATGATGCAGGGACTGCCAAGATAAGCGGAAGGGAATACCTTTGCCGTCTTGTGAACCCATACATTTTCTGAAACCTCTTCATAATCCTCTCCCAGTGTCGGGCCGAGGGCAAGGATCATATCCTTGATTCCCTTCAGGGCCTCCCAGGGATAGGTGAACTGACGGAGATAATCCGCCGCCAGTGTATGATCGAGGTCATAAAGGTCGTTAATTGTGTACATGTTACAGCCTCTCTTTCTGCTCAATATCCAGGAAATACTTGTAGGTATCTACTGTCAGTTCGCCACAGGCAGCCTCATCACAAGCGATGATAGCGCCGTTGTGCATCTGCAGGGCACTGCAGGTCCACTTATGACTTACGTTTCCTTCAACCGTTGCGGCAAGTGCACGTGCCTTGTTGTGGCCGTTGATCAGGATCAGAACCTCTTTGGAATCGGTTACTGTACCAACACCTACGGAAAGTGCCTGAGAAGGAACCTTCTCGGGATCGTTGCCGAAGAAACGGCTGTTCACGATACGGGTATCGGTCGTTAAGTTTCTGATACCGGTACGGGATGCAAGACTTGTGAAGGGTTCATTGAATGCAATGTGGCCGTCCACACCGATGCCGCCCATGAAGAGATCGATGCCGCCGTAGGAAGCAATCTTCTCCTCATACTTTGCGCACTCCCCTTCCGGATCGTCTGTCATACCGTTCAGGATGTTGATATTCTCCGGCTTCATATCTACAAGGTGGTTGAAGAAATTGTCATGCATGAAATACCAGTAGGACTGATCATGCTCATGAGGCAGCCCCAGATACTCATCCATGTTAAAGGTCACTACATTGGCGAAACTGAGTTCGCCTGCCTGGTTCATTCTGGCCAGTTCTTTATATACCCCGATGGGGCTGGAGCCTGTCGGAAGGCCAAGCACGAAGGGACGATCCTCCTTATGGGCTTTGATCTTACCTGCAATATAGTTAGCTGCCCAAAGGCACATCTTATTATAATCTTCCTGAATTACTACTCTCATTTATTATCTCCTTTTCTCTGCTGAAATACAGGCTGTCTGCTCAGTATTTTTCTTACAAAACTGTTTTCCCCACTATAATTCGATAACAGTTCTTTCATGTTTCTGCAGATCACGGTGTCGGGAAAAACTCTGTTACAGTTTTGATTCTGCTTTTTCCTTTCTCCCTGACGGCTCACCGTAAATGCACCCATTTGAGATTCCTTCTGTATGAATCAATGAAGCAACCATCTGTTGCATTTTTTAGCCGTGACAGCATCCGCCGAGTCTTTCGACCACTGCCAACCTCGTCACCCAATCACGGGCCTGGCGCTAACAGAACGCCCGCTCCTCCGGCACGGAACAAACTGTTTTACTAACCTATATATTATACTGGAATTAACATAAAAAGTAAAGTACTGCACTGTGAGAAGCCTGCCGTAACATTCCCAACGAGAAACCTACGCCAAAAGTACCGTAAAGATTATTGCTTAATACATGAACTCAATCTGCGCGTAGATGGATTTAAAATCGATCTTACAAGCACCATTCCAGATTCCGACCGGAATTTCATCCTCAAAGGTGTATATTTTGAGTGTGGCATCATTCTCAAAATCATAGACGATAATCTGCTTTTCATCGGGAAAAACAATCCAGTATTCTCTGACACCGGCTTTCTGGTATTTTGACAACTTGATCAGAGCATCGGTAACCGCATTACTCGGCGATATAATCTCGATCACAAGATCGGGTGCACCTACAATCCGTGGTCTTGTAATCTTATTCCTGTCACAGACTACAAGCACATCCGGCTGCATCATGGTTTTCTCGTCGCAGTCCAGCTGGACATCGGTCGGTGCCAGAAACGGAACACACATACCGCCATTCTTTGCAATATGGTTCGATAAAAGCGATCCGAGAATCAGACCAATCCTCTGATGAATTGTGGTTGGCGCTGCCATTTCGTAAAATTTCCCATCAATCAGCTCGACACGAGCCCCTTCCGGAAGCGCCAGATAATCGTCGATTGTCTTTCCCCCTTCAGAAAAATCATTTGGGGTGCTATTCAAAGAATTCGATCTCAGATTCCTGTTGTGCACCAATGCAGGTTCACGTACTTCATCCGGAATGCTTGAAAGAACCTCTGCAAGCGCTCGGACAGTGTCATACCGAGGAGATGTTGTTTCCCCGCTGAAGATTTTCTGAAGTGTTCCAACCGGTACACCGGAAAGCTCCGACAGTCTACCGTTGGAGTAGCCCATTTCCTGTTTCCTTTTCTTCATTTCCTCAATTGTCATAAGCCGCTCCTCTTCTGCAGTTTTTCTGCAAATTCTGCTTTTGAAAGAATACAGCAGAATACAGTCCTCGTAACTGAATTTTAGCACTCCTCTATCCAAATATCAACCGTAAATAAACCTTATACGGTACTCGTTCACATCTTTACCCATTTTTATACCGTTTTCGGGAAGGCGTCTATATTAACTGGTATATCGAACCCTCCTGTAACAAAGAATTATCTCTGTAATCTCTGATTTGATTCTTCATAGTTTTCGATACAAAATTTCTGGACCTTATTATCAATTTGGGAAATATTCTTCCAGAATGATTGCATCATTTCTTCAAATTTGGGGACATATTGCTCCACTTCTATGCCGTCAACAACTACAGAAAACATTCTATGTATATATAGAGCATTCTTTTAATACTCATCTATTCTTGAAACAACTGACACAATCTAAAAAGGCCCCAGCCTATTCTTACGCGAACAGGTCTGAAGCCTTTATTACTTCATAAATAAAATTCACATTTCATCAACGGATAAGCTTAGTCTCTTAAACACCCTATCGGAACGACATACACCCCGTCTTCCCGTTTGTATGCATATTTGCCCTTCCCGACAAGTACCATCATAAAGGACGGTTCCTTCATCTTCTCTGTATCTATTTTGTCTCTTAGAGTCTTTAATGTTTCTGCGCCATGCTCAATGTTTTCATCTCCGCCCAGCTTAATCTCGATAAGACCATAACGGCCATCTTTCAAATGTACCACCGCATCGCATTCAAGCCCTGATTTATCTCTGTAATGATATACCTGGCCATCCAAGGCATCTGCATACACTCTCAGATCCCGGATGCACATGGTTTCAAAAATAAAGCCAAAGGTATTCAGGTCCCGGATCAGATCCTTCGGGCCTAATCCAAGTGCAGCCACCGCTATGGAGGGATCTGTGAAATATCTGGTATCCGATGTACGGATTGCGGTTTTTGACCGGATATTGGGATTCCACGCAGGCATATCTTCGATCACAAATATCTTCTGAAGCGCGCGGATATAGGATACCACGGTATCCGTATCAAGCCTGTCGGAATCATTCACAGACATATCCTGCTTAATAGCCTCAAAACTGCTCTGCGTTCCCTGATTTCTCGCATAGGACTTCATAAGCCTTTTTGCCCGTTCCGGGTCTCTGTTCACGTGATCCACTCTAGAGATATCTATGTTTACGACAGCATCATAATAGTCATACGCCCGGTCCAGAGCAATATCCCCTTCTATTTCCAATGTTGTAGGCCATCCGCCCCTGCATGCCAGATAAGCGATTTCCTCAATATCTTCATTAGCGCCAAGTCCGCCGAGTTCAGAATGATCATCAAATAACTCCCGCAAACGGATACTTCCACTGGAATCTCCGGACTCAAACAGGCTCATTGTTCTCATTTTTATCCATGCCACACGTCCCGTTCCGGAATGAAACAGCTTGGATCTGTCTACCGGCACAGCAGAACCCGTCAGGATGAACTGTCCAAAGCCGCCCCTGTGGTCCACTTCAAACCTGACTGCGTCCCATATTTCAGGCGCAATCTGCCATTCATCCAATAATCTCGGGGTGTCACCCTCCAGCAGCAGGCTGGGCTTTAATCTGGCTATCTGTATGTTCTGTTCCCGTTCATCCGGATTTGCCAGATACAAAATACTCCTCGATGCCTGTTCCGCAGTGGTCGTTTTTCCACAAAGCTTAGGTCCTTCGATCAGAACCGCTCCAATACCCTTCAGTTTTCTCTCCAAAAGCCCATCGGCTATACGATTCCGATATTCCAATGCCTCATCTCCCTCCGTATTTTTGATTATTTTATCATGTATTCGGTGATTTGGCAAGATTTCATTCGGTGATTTGGCTGATTTTCATTCGGTGATTTGGCAAGATTTCATTCGGTGATTTGGCAGCAATCGAGTAGGAGACGCGCACGAATCGAGTAGGGAGGATTTTATCCCCCTACTCGATGATGCGGGCTCGTCAAACAGGATAACACATAAATGTGTATCCTGATGACTCGCCTTCGCACAAAAAACCGGGGAATTTGCATCCCCGGTTCATAAATCACAAATCATCTGTATGATCTGTCTAATATTCCCATCTGCTAAACTACCAAAGAGCTTAGCTGATATAAGACCCTGCCGGTACATCCTTGTCTACGGTAAGGAGGGACAGGTTTCCGTCCGGATCCTCTGCGCAGAGCAGCATGCCCTGGGATTCCACGCCCGCCAGCTTTGCGGGAGCGAGGTTGGTGATCACAACCACCTTCTTCCCAACCATATCGGCCGGTGTATAGTAATTCTTAATACCGGAAACGATCTGCAGCGTGCGTCCGTTTACCTTTACCTGCGAGCAAAGGAGCTTCTTGGACTTCGGTACCTCCTCGCAGGAAACAATCTGACCAACCTCCAGCTGCATCTTCTGGAATTCCTGAATCGTGAGCAGATCCTTCTGCACATCATCTACCTTTGCCGGCTCACTCTTCTCGTCCTCAGCCTTCTTCGCCTTCTTTTCCGGCTTCTTCTCGGGTTCTTCTTCCTTTGACGGGAAGCGGGCATCGATTTCTGCCAGCATCTTTTCGGTATCGATCCGGGCGAACAGGATTTCCGGCGTATCCGTTACTTTGTTACCTGACGGATAGAGACCGAAGCGGCCAAGCTCCGTTACCTTTCGCTTTTCCGTTCTGAGCTGGGCGAGAATCTTCTCGCCGGTCTGCGGCAGGAAGGGACAAAGAAGGGTTGCACCAATGGTGATGCTCTCCACCAGATGATACAGAACGGTATCGAGTCTGTCTTTCTTCGACTCATCCTTTCCGAGAACCCAGGGAAGGGTTTCATCGATATACTTATTGCAACGCTTGAACAAGTTAAAGATTTCCGTCAGCGCATCGGCAACCCTAAGCTTATCCATAGCCGTATTCACGCGGATCCGGGTTTCGGAAACATATTTCTCCAGTTCCTTGTCAACCGGTTCATTGTCATGTGCATCCCGGACAATACCGCCGGAATACTTATTCACCATGGAGATGGTCCGGTTTACAAGGTTGCCCAGTGTATTTGCCAGATCCGAATTGATTCGCTCGATCAAAAGCTCCCAGGAAACCACACCGTCATTTTCAAACGGCATCTCGTGAAGCAGGAAATAGCGAACGGCATCCACGCCGAAGAAATCCACCATATCATCCGCATAGAGCACATTGCCCTTGGATTTGCTCATCTTGCCGTCGCTCTGCAGCAGCCAGGGATGACCAAAGATCTGCTTCGGAAGCGGAACATCCAGCGCCATCAGCATGATCGGCCAATAAATCGTATGGAACCGCAGGATATCCTTTCCGATAAGGTGCAGGTCAGCCGGCCAGTATTTATCGAATAACGGATCGTTCTTTCCATCCACATGATAACCGAGACCGGTGATATAGTTGGAAAGCGCATCGATCCATACGTAGATGACATGCTTCGGATCGAAATCCACCGGAATGCCCCACTTGAAGGAAGTCCGGGAAACGCAGAGATCCTGCAGACCCGGCTTCAGGAAGGTATTCACCATTTCGTTCTTCCGTGCCTCCGGCTGAATGAAATCCGGATTATCCTCAATATATTTGATCAGACGCGGCGCATATTTGCTCATACGGAAGAAGTAAGCTTCCTCCTTTGCCGGATGCACCTCACGGCCGCAGTCGGGACATTTGCCGTCCACCAGCTGTCCCTGTGTCCAGAAGGATTCGCAGGGCGTGCAGTACATGCCCTCGTATTCTCCCTTATAAATATCACCCTGATCGTAGAGCTTCTTAAAGATCTTCTTTACCTCTTCCTCATGGTCCGCATCCGTTGTCCGGATGAAACGGTCATAGGAGGTATTCATCAGATCCCAGATTCTTTTGATTTCCGCAACTCTCTCATCCACAAACTCCTTGGGCGTAGAGAGATTTTCAAAGGCCTTTGTCTCAATCTTCTGGCCATGTTCGTCGGTTCCGGTCTGGAAACGCACATCATAGCCGATGAACCTCTTGTAACGGGCAATGCTGTCCGCCAGAACGATCTCATAGGTATTGCCGATATGCGGCTTACCGGAAGCATATGCAATTGCAGTTGTTATATAATATGGCTTTGCCATTTTGCGTCATTCCTTTCCTTCGTCATCATTCAAGAGACAATCTGAAAACATAATGATATGCGGGTCATCCCGGTCCCCATGGGACGGCGCCTTCCTCTCGGTCGGGCCACTCCTTCAACCGGCATTCAGTTTGAATTTCTGCACCGCACGCTCATTATCAACAATTTCCATCTTGCCGCCCAATGAACGGATTTTTTCATCAAATTCCTCGTAGCCGCGCTTCACATACTGGATTTCTTCTATTGTACTGAAGCCTTCTGCGGAGAGCGCCGCGATCACGAGTGCCGCACCGGCCCGAAGGTCCGTGGCAGCAAGTCTGGCACCGACATAATTATGTACACCGGTGATGATGGCGGAATTTCCTTCCACGCGGACTTTTCCGCCCATGCGGACCAGCTCGCCCACATACCGGAAACGGTTTTCAAAAATGCTCTCGGTTACAATGCTTGTCCCGCTTGCCAGACCCAGAACAGCCGCCATCTGCGCCTGCATATCCGTCGGAAAACCGGGATACGGCTGGGTTTTGATCTGGGTTGCCTTAATATTCCCGTCAGCCATTACACGAACCGCATCATCATATTCGATGATGGTTGCACCCATCTCCGCCAGCTTGGAGGAAATAGCCTCGAGGTGCTTCGGAATTACATTCTTGATCAGGATGTTGCCGCGGGTTGCGACAGCCATCGTCATAAAGGTACCTGCTTCGATCTGGTCGGGAATGATGGAATACTCAGCGCCGTGAAGTCTCTCCACGCCGCGGATCCGGATCACATCCGTACCGGCACCCTTGATATTCGCGCCCATGGTATTCAGGAAGTTGGCCACGTCTACGATGTGCGGCTCCTTCGCCGCATTCTCAATTGTTGTCTTTCCTTCCGCGAGAGCTGCCGCCAGCATGATGTTGATCGTTGCGCCAACGGATACAGTATCCAGATAGATATGTTTTCCGACCAGTGCATCCGCTTCCGCCACGATTCGGCCGCCAAAAACAATATTGGTCTTTGCCCCCAGAGACTCGAAGCCCTTGACATGCAGGTCGATCGGACGTGAACCGATATCACATCCGCCGGGAAGTACCACGTCTGCGTACTTATACTTGCCCAGAAGTGCACCGATCAGATAATAGGACGCACGGATGTTCCGGATATAATCGAAGTCAACAGAAAGACCATCTTTTCCGCGGATACCCTTTCCGCAGATTTCGACGGTATGCTTATCTCTGTACTTTACGGTTGCGCCGATCTCCTCGATTGCCCGGAGAAGTACCACGGTATCACTGACATAAGGTACGTTTTCTATTATACATTTTTCATCGGTCATGATAGCAGCCGCCAGAATTCCCAGAGCAGCATTCTTTGCTCCGGCAATCTGTACCTCTCCCTCAAGAGGAGCTCCGCCCTTGATCACGTATTGTTCCATTTTTTGCTCCCATAGAATCAACAGGTTACCATAATCTGAATGAGTATATCACAGTTTGGTCACAAAGTAAAGAACCGCGCAATGATTTGTCCGTTTTGCGCCATTTTGTGCCGTTTCTGTCTGCTTTATTGCGGATTATTTATCCGCTTCGCAGTAAATACAGCGATACACTCTGCGTTCCGGATCTGTCAGATTAAAGATGTGCGGAATGCCGGGCTCGATGGCCGTGATGCAGCGCGGATTCTTACATTTCTTAATGTTGACCAGGCGCCGCGGCAGTGCAACCTTTTTCTTTTCTATGGTCACTCCGTCCTTGATGATGCAGACGGTGACAGAGGGATCGATATACCCGATCACATCCAGGTTGATATCGTATTCCTTCTGGTCGATCTTGATGATGTCCTTCTTGCCCATCTTCTCCGACCGCACATTCTGGATCAGTGCCACACTGCAGTCCAGCTTATCCAGCCCCAGGTCATAGTAGAGCCGCATGGCATTGCCCGCGGTGATATGGTCAAGAACGATTCCGTTTTGTATACTGTCTATCTTCACGTTTAACTCCTCTCTCCGGCATTTCGTGCCGTTTGCTATAAGGCATGCAATCTGAATACTTCGATCTGCCGGGCATCTCCGATCCTGAAAACACCCGGCCGTTTATTCCTTGTCAGCTTCTGCCGCCTTCCTGAGAAGTGTCATAATGAGTGCCATCCGCACATATTTGCCGTAACGCACCTGGCGGAAATAGGCTGCTCTGGGATCCCGGTCCACACCGGACGCGATCTCGTTCACACGCGGAAGCGGGTGCAGGATGATCATATCCTCCTTCGCCATCCGCATTTTCTTTTCATCTAATATATAGGTATCTTTGAGACGTACATAATCCGCCTCGTTGAAGAACCGTTCGCGCTGAACGCGGGTCATGTAAAGGATATCGAGACTGCCGATGTTTTCCTCGAGACTCGTCACCTCGGTATATTCCAGTCCGGCCGGCTCGATCACTTCGGTGATGATGTACTCCGGCACCCGAAGCTCCGGCGGTGAAATCAGAACGAACTTTACACCGGCATACCGGGAAAGTGCCTTCACAAGAGAATGCACCGTCCGGCCAAACTTCAGATCTCCGCAGAGACCGATGGTAAACCCGTCGAGCCTGCCCTTTTCCGAAAGGATTGTCAAAAGATCCGTCAGCGTCTGGGTCGGATGGTTATGGCCGCCGTCCCCTGCATTGATAATGGGAACCGGAGAAAACATGGACGCCAGCTTCGGCGCACCCTCGTTGGGATGACGCATGGCGATGATATCCGCAAAGCATCCTACCACGCGGACCGTATCCTCCACACTCTCGCCCTTCGTGGCCGAAGAAGAGGATGCCTCCGAAAAGCCGAGCACACTTCCGCCCAGCTCCAGCATGGCCGCCTCAAAGCTGAGACGCGTCCGGGTACTGGGTTCATAGAACAGGGTCGCAATCTTTTTGCCCTTGCAGACCTCACTGTAATCTTCCGGTTTTTTCATGATCTCCTGCGCAAGCGCCAGAATATCATCCAGCTCCTGCTGACTAAGATCCATGGGATCGATCAAATGCTGCATACCAGACTCCTTATTTTAATCGTTATAATTATTTAACAGCGTATACATCACAGCCTTCTCGGCATGGCGGCGGTTCTCCGCCTCATCGAGAATGGTCTCCATATGCTTTTGCTCCACGCTCTTGGCAATCTCGAAGCCTACATGCATGGGCATGTCATGGAAGACGATGGCCTTACTGTTTTCCAGGAAAGCATCGTTGATCTGATAGGGCATCATCTTCTTCAGTGTTGCTTCCTTCTTATCTTTATAAGCCGGATTGTTGAAGAATTCCATATCTACCCAGGTATCGGTATAGATGATATCCATGTCGCTTGCGTAAGCCTTTGCCTCTTCCATGGACATGGCAGGATCCAGCTCAATGTAATGGCCGCTTGCGGCAGCCTCCGCAAAGAATTCCGGACCGACCGCGGTATTGTTGACCAGCGGGGTCAGGCCGTAGAGTGTTCCCTGCTTCATCTTGGCGAAGAATTCCACCAGAGAATTAAACACGTTGTTCTTGGCACCGATGTACATCATCTTCACATTAAGAGAACCGAATTTCTCCTTGATGGTCATCGCATCCGCCAGAATCTGGCAGGGATGGAAGGAGCTGTCGCATCCGTTGATGAAGGGCACGGTCACGTTGTTGCCGAAAAGCTCCACCGTTTCATTCTTCACAAGACGCGCCATGATGATATCCACGTTCCGGCAAACATATTTGATCTCGGAGATCGGTTCGCCAAGGACGAAGTTGGAATCCTCCCAGAGCTGGTTGAAATAGTGGCCGCCCATCTCCATGATACCTGTCGCAAAGGAAAGGAAGGTACGGGTAGATGTTTTCTCAAAAAGTGTGTAAAGTTTCTTCCCTTCGAGTGCATGGGCATACTTCTGCGGATCCTTCTTCATATCCGCTGCCAGGTCCAGAATGCCCTCCAGCTCTTCCGCAGAGAAGTTTTTAAAGTTCAGCATATTTTTCATGGATTTTACCTCATTCTTTCTATTTATAAATAACTCCGCAGCGTCTCCGCGAGGTCCGTCTTCTCCCACGGAAGGCTGTCATCCGTTCTTCCGAAGTGGCCGTAGGCTGCCGTTTTCTTGTAGATGGGACGGCGCAGATCCAGCATTTTGATGATTCCTGCCGGACGAAAATCGAAATGCTTCCGGATGATCTCCGCGAGCTTCGATTCGGGAAGCTTGCCGGTTCCAAACGTATCCACATTTACGGATGTCGGCTGTGCCACACCAATGGCATAGGAAAGCTGAATCTCACATTTATCGCAGAGGCCTGCCGCCACCAGGTTCTTCGCCGCGTAGCGGGCTGCGTACGCACCGGAACGATCCACCTTTGTCGGATCCTTACCGGAGAATGCACCGCCGCCGTGGCGTGCATATCCGCCGTAGGTATCGACAATGATCTTGCGGCCGGTAAGGCCGGAATCTCCGTGAGGTCCGCCGATCACAAACCGACCGGTCGGATTGATGAAGAACTTCGTGTTCTCATCGACCATATCCGCCGGAAGGATCACATCGAAGATATGCTTTTTCACATCCGCATGGATGGTCTCCTGTGACACATCATCGCTATGCTGGGTGGAAAGAACCACCGCATCCAGACGAATCGGTTTTCCTGCCTCGTCATATTCGACCGTGACCTGCGTCTTTCCGTCCGGTCTTAAATAAGGAAGTGTTCCGTTTTTCCGAACCTCCGTCAGACGGCGGGAAAGCTTATGGGCCAGCATGATGGGGTAAGGCATCATCTCCGGCGTTTCGTTTGTGGCAAAGCCGAACATCATGCCCTGGTCGCCGGCACCGATGGCCTCAATTTCCTCATCGGACATCTTATTCTCTCTTGCCTCGAGCGCCTTGTCCACGCCCATGGCGATATCCGCAGACTGCTCATCGATTGCGGTGATCACGCCGCAGGTGTCCGCATCAAACCCGAATTTTGCGCGGGTATAACCGATTTCCCGCACGGTATCGCGTACCACCTTCTGAATATCCACATAAGCCTCTGTGGTAATTTCGCCGCAGACAAATACGATACCGGTCGTACAAACCGTTTCGCAGGCCACACGGCTCATGGGATCCTGCCGGAGCATCTCATCCAGGATCGCATCGGAAATCTGATCGGCAATCTTATCCGGATGTCCTTCTGTCACGGACTCGGATGTAAAAAACTTACGTTCCACTTCGTAATATCCTCCTATTATTCTTCATTCCTGAAAACTGCTGTTCACTGTTTCTTCATCATCGAGTAGGGAGGATTTAATCCCCCTACTCGATGATGCGGGCTCGTCAAACAGGATACCACATAAATATGTATCC
>Ga0310691_10006459_pt1 | contig 12487 bp, 20 predicted proteins | sample 176DNAGHGlowgp2_FD_203887 | JGI IMG/M metagenome (GOLD analysis project Ga0310691, IMG submission 203887) | Sheep rumen microbial communities from Palmerston North, Manawatu-Wanganui, New Zealand - 1766 DNA GHGlow gp2 (v2) (version 2) | ecosystem: Host-associated > Mammals > Digestive system >... | reverse complement strand
ATCACCACAATACAAATCTCATCTGCCAAAAACAAAGAACGACTACAGGCTGAGGTTATAGCCAACAAGGAGCTTATGGACAAAATAGCAACTGCACAAGCCGAAATACTAAACCTTGCTATTGAAAAATGGAGAGAAGAAGAAATGAAAAAAGTGAAAGAGAACCCGTCTGCATATATCATCTCTAACTCCAGCAATAAGGGCAATGCCTAATAATCAACATCGCCATCTATGCACTAATACAGGAAAGCCGTTGCGGCAACTGCTGCAACGGCTTTCTCTTTCTGGCGGAAAGGAAGGGACTAACTTTTTTTTGCATGGGTGTTGATTATTAGTGTGTTGCTTTCAAAAATAAGCCCAAATAGGGGCGAAAATGTGCCGATGGTGTGCCGGCACAGTGTGGGGTGTTGCCGGGGGAGGGGGTGGGCTAAAGCTTGGAGGAGAGGGTGCCGACGGTCTCGGTGAGTGAGAGGATGGTGCGCTGCTGGCTGGTGAGGAGGTCGAGGACCTCGGCGGGGAGCTGGACGGAGACATTGCCGTTGCCCGCGATGGCCTGCGGGGCGGTGGCCACGGCCACGTTTTTTGCGTTGTTTTTGCGGAGCATCTCGCCTTTTTCGAGCAAAAGCCAGTCGGGCGATAGCTCGGGATAAACATTCAGAATATGTATTAATTTATCAGTCGAAAAGGCACTTTCTCCGCCTTTTCCGCTAAAATTAGACTGAGAGACTGAAATTTTCTCATAAAAATCTCCCATTATAAGTTTTTGAGATTTAGCAAACTGCAACAATCTTACTTTTACAGCATCCAGATTTTGAATATTTTTTCTTGTCATCTTGAAAATTTTTATTATTTTTGCATCACAAAACTCAAACAAAACTGCTACAAAAATACAACAAAAATCCGAATGAGACGGCAAAAGTCCATAAAACCCACCCGGAGGCCCCGCATCGCGAAGCGGGGGGTGTCCGCAGGCGCCACGGCGAAAGCCCGCCGGGAGCGTGAGCGGGCCATCGTGGCAAAACTCATGCCCCTGTCCAAGAACAGCGTCCGCAACACCGCCACAAAAAAGGATATCTATATTACAAGTAAAGGGATCTACGAGACAGCCCACCATGCCGCCAAAAGTGAGCTATCCACGGCTGCCGCCATGGACGCTCGCCGCCAGCTGCGCGACGCACTGCCAGGGTGTACGACCAGAACCAAAGGAAACCGCAGACAGAAGGAAATGAGGCTGGAAAAGATGAACCTCATGCACGGAAGATACATAGGAGCCGAGACGAAGGTGAACGTAGGTGTCACCAAAAGCAACACCCACCTACTCTACTCCATCACCGCCAAGCACCGACGCCGAAAAAGAAAGACCCCCTGAGAGAGGGAGTCTTCTGCGAAAGGGGAGTCTCCCCTATGCTACATAGATGTAGTGCGGGCCAAGTGGAGCCCTCAGGGAGAACACCCGTCAAGGCTTGTCGTTCGCGGCTGCAAAGATACAAATAAAATCCGACATAACAACAAAACAACAACAAAAACACAACAAAAACACACACCATGATATGCGCACTACTTTTTATCGGCGTTCTTTTGTTTCTCATGATATTCCTCTGCACTCTGTTCTTGCAGAGGACATGGTACGCCGCAGAGGATATCGGCCAACAGATAATGGAGTTAAGAAAGATGCTCGATGGCGACCGAGACGAATAAACAACAAGACATCACCGCCAAACGCAAGAAAAAGAGGAAGAAGTGAAAAAGGAAAACTCCCACTCGGGCCGGCTATTGATAGCCATCTCCTCGGTCCCAATCGGGGAGCTTTCCGGCTGCAAAGATACAAATAAAATCCGACATAACAACAAAACAACAACAAAAAACAACACACACCATGAAAGCACCGCAATACAGCCCCAATGGCCGCCCGTGGACCGGCGAAGAGCTCCGGTATCTGGCCGACCACCCCGGCATGAGCAACGAAGAGCTGGCCGCCGCCCTGGGGCGCACCGCCGGGGCAGTGGGGAGAAGGCGCAGCATCCTGTTCCCCCGCCGCCACCTCACCCTCCGGGAGAAAGACGACATCCGCCGCCTCTTCCGCGCGGGCATGAAACCCAAAGCCATCTGGGAGCGCCACTACAGCGACTGCACCTACGACCAGGTGCTCGCCGTCACCAGCCGCCTGACAGTAACAATATAATAACAACAAAACAACACAACATCATGACAAACGAAGAGATGCAACAAGCCCGCGCCCAAGTGCGCCGCGCGCTGGAGGAGGAACTCCGCAAGAAAGACGAACTCCTGGCACAGGAGAAGACCGACTACACCGCCGCCCTGGAGCGGCTGCGGCAGGACCACGCCGCCACAGTCAACGCCATCACCTTCCGCTGGCGCGAACGCCGCACCGAGCTCCTCATCGAGCTCGACCGCCTCAACACCACCCCCGCCGGGGGCCAACCCGGCACCGCCGCCGACGGCCTCGGCGAACCCGTCCCCGCCGAATAGCCATGTCCAACACCAAGCGACCCGCCGCCGTCGGCGTCTTCGCGCGGGGGCGCAACAGGGAGCTGCGCGAGCAATTCCGCTGCAGCACCACCCGCCTGCTGGCCATCGTCCACAGCGGCGGCACAGGCCTCAGCCCGGAGAACAAGGAAATCTACGAATACATCTGGGAGCGCCGCCACGACCTCCTGCGCACCTCCTTCCTGCCCCTCTTCGAGGCCGCCGACCTCTGCCGCCGCCCCGACACCGACAACCCCAACACCTGACACGCCATGCAGCAAGCCACCTACACCGCCCGCACCCGCCGCCCCGACGGCACCTTCAACCTCTTCCACCTCCCCGTCGAGGTGGTGGGGGAGACCGTGCGGAGCTACCGCGTGCGGCTCCTGCGCGCCTTCGGCCGCCATCCCTTCGGGGCCGTCATCACCGTGCGGCGGCACAACGTGCGCCTGACCCGCGACCCCCAGCCCCGCGCCGACTGCAGCGGCCAGTGGTGGCACGACTGAACCAAAACACAACAACAACATGCAAACATTAACAATCAAAAAACCAACAATCATGTACCACACATTCATCATCATCATCGGCGTGATCGCCGTGGCCGTGGCGGCCGTCATCGTCACCAAACTCAACAGCCTTATCGCCACCCTCCAGGATGCCGAAAGCCGCTCGCAGCAAGTGGCACAGGAGCTGCGCCAGCTCCATGCCGACACCGGGCGCGCCTCGGCCCAGGGGCTGGCCTCCGTCGAGAACATGCGCGCCGCCCTGGTGCAGCACTTCTCCGAAAGCCTCGCCATCGAGCGCGAACGCCTGGCCGTGATGCGCGCCTGGGCGGGCACCCTGGCCGACCCCGCCGACGAGCAGCCCACCACCGACGACGACCCCGCCGACGACGGACAGCCCCAGCCCGCCGCAGCACAAAACCCTTCCCCCAGCCCCGCGCCGGAGACAGCCGTGCAGCAGGGCGAAGCCGTGGCCGAAATGTTGAACCAATAATCCCCCGCACCATGGAAAACACCATCATCCACCGCACCCCGCAGGGCACCTACGCCCTCGACTACCGCCAAGGCGAAGCCGTCCGGCTCCGCCTCCCCTACACCGCGCCCCGTGTCGACACCTTCGCCGCCCGCGTCGAAAGCGGCTACGCCCTCAGCGGCCACCAGCCCCAGCCCCCCGACGCCGGCATCACCGAAGGCATCACCGACCGCGTGGTCATCTTCGTCTGAAAGCTGTTTTTTCTTTTTTCAGGGACCGGGCACAGCAGCGCGGCTGACGACCGCCGGGGTGCGAATCCCCGCCGGCCCCCCAACACAGAAAACACGCCAATCCATGCCTTGAGGCCCTAGGAACTTCGGAACCCGGCAAGGTGGCAGCCCGGAACAGACGGGCAGGGGGTGGGAGGGAACAAAGCGTAAGACTTGGCCAGCCCTCCGCCGGGAGCGAGACCCGGCACCCCCGCACAGTATTAACAAACAAACACACACAAACATGGAAAAAACACAAACCCCCACAACCGCCGAAGGGCAGCGCCCCGCCCTCACCGCCGTCCTTGCCGCCAACGGCTTCAGCTGCACCAGCCGCAGCACCGCCACCCTCACCCGCAGCCGCGGAACCGTCGTCCGCACCCTGTGGAGCCGCGCCGTCGACGGCCGCGACATCACCGTCGCCGTCGAGCAATACGCCGGGCATCCCCAGCTTGCCACCCTCATGCCCGGCAGCCGCCTGGCCAGTGCCGGCATCACCGGCCCCGACGACCTCCAGCGCGCCCTCCGCTTCCACCAAATCGACCTCACCCTCGCCATCCAGTAAACAACCCCAAACACACACAGCCATGCAATTCTTCATCCAAGACATCAGAACCTGGGGGCCCGCCAACGCCAAGTGCCGCGAGCTCCACACCCACGTCCTCCAGTACACCAACACCCTCATCGCCGACCTCTCTGCCGTCCACCGCCTCCTCGACGAGATCCGCGCCAAGGTCGACGACCTCAACCGGGCCCACCCCCGCACCAAACCCCTCGCCGTCTCCACCACCCGCGACCTCTACGTCTGCTGCCACCCCGCCGAACGCCGCATAGCAGACGACTACGTCTTCGCCTTCCACATCCATCCCGTTGTCAGCCTCTACCCCCCAACCTCCGACAGCCATGAGTAAAGAAGACACCCTCAACCAGCTCCACGCCCTCAGCGAACAGATGTGCCAGTCCATCTACGACACCCTGCTCCCCTACCTCCAAGGCCCCGACGCCCGCTTAGCCATCCCCGCCGCCACCAACGCCCTGGTGGGGGTGGGGGTGGCCATGCTGTGCCGCATGGAGGCCGACGACGACAAGATCATCGACCTCCTCCGCGCCCACATCGCCGCCTCCCGCCGCGCCCGTCGCGAGACCGACCTCATCGACCACGCCCTTGACGTGATGACCCAAACACCCCCGCAGCCATGAGCACCGCCGCCATCCGCTGTCCCGGCCGGGACTGTCCCCTGCACAACGGCTGCCGCCGACACCGGATGGCCAAGCTGCTCAGGCTCCACGGCAACAACGGGCTCCTCGCCCACGCCGCCCACCCCGGCTGCCCATCTGTGCATAAAAAAACAGCAACAGTAAAACACACCACATTATGAAAGTATTCTACAAAACCACCGCCACCGGCGAGCGCAACTACTGCGTCCCCGCCGCCCTCCAGCATCCCGCCCACACCGCCGTCGAAGTGCTCGGCAACCAGTGCCTGGGCTGCCCCCACCTCTTCAACCGCCGCGACTGGAAGTATATCCAGAAAGGCATCTGCCTCTGCAACCACCCGTCCCCGCGCGTGCTCTGCGAGAGCGAATGGCGTGAATACATCCACAATATCAACAGGGGGGAATAATGCCGCACATCGACGAAGAAACCAAACAGCGCATCCTGGCCGCCGCCACCCTCGAGGCGGCACTCGACCGCTACTGCGGCCGCGCCCAGGGCTACACCGACCGCAAGCGGCTCTACACCTGCCCCCTCTGCGGAAAGACCATGCAATACCACCCCGGCAAGCAGCTGGTGAAATGCTTTCACTGCGACTGGGGCACTACCAGCCCCGTCCAGCTGCTCATGGACAAGGAGAAACTCGCCTACCCCGAGGCCCTGGAGCGGCTGGCCGCCGACTTCGGTGTCTCCCTCCCCGACCGCCCGCACCCCGCGCCCCGCGAGCCCCGCCGCGCCCAGGGCAAAAGCTTCTGCACCCGCCAGCTCGAGGCCTCGGGCCTCACCGTGCGCGACGTGCGCGCACAGTGGCGCGCCGACGACGGAACCGTCGTCACCCGCTCCCCCATCGTGCCGGGCACCGTCAGCTACGGCGTCATCAAAGACACCGGCGACGACATGATCATCCACTACCTCGACCTCGACGGCCGGCCCGTCACCTTCGTCGACCGCCGCCGGGGCGAAAGCCCGGTGGAGAAACCCTTCTACCGCGTCCGCTGGCAATACCCCGAGAGCCACGCCCTCCCCGACGGCGGCACCCCCAAATACCTCTCGCCCGCCGGCAGCGGCGTGCAGCTCTACATCCCCGAGCGGCTGCGCACCGCCTACCGCCGCGCCGAACACCTCGAAGCCCTCTACTTCACCGAAGGCGAGAAGAAGGCCGAGGCCGTGAGCAAATACGTGGGGCCCTCCTTCGGCCTGGCGGGCATCAACTGCCTCACCGGGGCCGACCACCAGTTTCCCGAAAGCATCGTGCGCGTCATCGAGGCCTGCGGCGTGCGGCGCGTCTACTTCATCATGGACAGCGACTGGGCCGACCTCTCCTCCTCCATCGGCCCCGACCGCGACGCCACCATGCGCCCGCGCGCCTTCTACGCCGCCGCGCGCAACTTCCGCGACTGGTTCCTCACCCTCCGCAACCGCTCCGTCGACGTCGACACCTACCTCATCCTCGGCAACGGCAACGGCAAGGGCGTGGACGACCAGCTCATGCTCCTCGGCGACAAGAAAGACACCTACCGCCAGATGGTGGAGCAGGGCACCGCCGCCGCCATCGAGGGCGGCCACACCCCCTACTTCGACGTGGTGAAAATCTCCGCCCTCAGCGACGCCAACCTGCAAGGCCTCTGGGGGCTCAACAACATCGACGAGTTTGTCGCCGCCCACCTCGACACCCTCCGCGCCGCCGACACCTTCCGCGCCTTCCGCAACCTGTGGCGCATCAACGACGAAGGGCAGAAAGAGCTGGCACAGCCCCTGCGCGACGACGAGACCTTCTGGCAGGAGCACGAACGCACCGGCCGCGACGGCCAGACCCGCACCGAATACTCCTTCGACCTCTACAACATGGTCACCTTCCTCCAGCACCGCGGCTACCACCGCTATGTCGAGCCCACCGGCGAGCACACCCTCATCCACCTCGACGGCCAGTGCATGGACCACGTCCTGCCCATCGTCATGCGCGACGAGGTGATCGACCTCGCCCTGCAGATCTGCAACAAGGATATCATCAACATGATCTACCGCGCCCACACCAACTACCTCGGCCCGGCCAACATGAGCCTCGTCTCCATCCACCGGCCGGAGCTCCCCGTGCCGGAGCGCGACAGCCAGCTGCTCCTCTTCCGCAGCCGCTACTGGCGCATCAGCGCCGACGGCGTGGAGGAGCGCGACCTCTCCGCCATCCCCTACAACTACTGGCGGTACCAGCTCAAGCCCTTCGACGCCCGCCGCACCCCCCGCCTGGTGTCCGTGCGCCACACCGACGAGGGCTACGCCGTGACCTTCTCCCCGGAGGCCGCGCGCTGCCACTACCTCCGCTTCCTCCTCCTCGCCTCGTGGTTCGACTGGGACCGCGCCCTCACCGACGACCGCACCCCCCGCCCCGGCGTCAAACAGCCCACCACCTTCGCCGACTTCGGCTCCGGCACCCTCCTCCACCTCCTCAGCAAGATGACCGCCATCGGCTACCTCCTCCACCACTACCACAACCCCGCCGTGGCCAAGGCCGTCGTGGGCCTCGACGAGCACATCTCCGCCGTCGGCCTCAGCCAGGGGCGCAGCGGCAAGAGCCTCATCGGAAAGGCCCTCGAGCAGATGGAGGAAGTCGTCTTCCTCCCCGGCAAGGGGCTCGACCTCACCGGCGACCGCTTCGCCCTCGAGCAGGTCTCCCACACCACCCGCGTCATCTTCATCGACGACATCGAAATCAACTTCGACTTCGAACAGCTCTTCCCCTCCATCACCGACAGCGTCACCGTCAACGGCAAAGGCCTGAAACGCTTCACCCTCGCCGGACACGACAAACCCAAATTCTACATCACCACCAACCACACCCTCAACACCTCCAGCGGCTCGGCACTCGACCGCATGTTCAAAATCGCCTTCTCCTCCTACTTCGACAAAGGCTACAAGCCCGAAGACGAATTTGGCTGCCAATTCTTCTCCGAATACTGGGACACCGACCAGTGGAACCTCTTCTACAACCTCATGGCCGAATGCCTCATGCTCTACTTCGAAGCCCAGCGCGAGGGGTGGGGCGTGAACCACAGCGGCCTCATCGACGCCCCCTGCGACAACGTAGAGCGCCGCCAGCTGCGCCAGCAGATGACCGAAAGCTTCTACCGCTGGGCCATGGACTACTGGCACATCGACGAAGACAACCCCACCGACCCCCACGGAACCCTCTTCGAAATCCCCCAGCAGCGCCCCCAGCTCTTCGAGAGCTACAAAGAGAGCGTCACCCGCCGCGAGCTGTCGTACATCACGCCGCAGAAGTTCTGGCAGCGCCTCGTCCTCTTCTGCCGCTACTGGCACTACACCCTCAACCCCCACATCCCCACCGACGCCAAGGGCAACCCCGGCCACGACAAGGCCAACAGCATCGAATACATCACCCTCTCCCCCCACCCCCGCACCAACTAACAACACCCCCAGATTACTCAGATTACTCAGAACACTCCTTATTTTCTTTTCATAATGTGTCAGCCCGCCAAGGCCCCGTGCCAAGGCGGGCTTTTTTCCCTGCCCCGGAGGGGGAGGGGGGAGGCGCGCCCATCGCACCGCCGCCGTCCCTCCCCCCTCCGGAAGACCGCATGGCGGGGCGGCGGAAGAGAACAGCCCCTCCGGGAGAGCCCCGCCGCCGGCCACCGGGAAACACCGCCGCCGGGGCGGCATACAGATATATATCTTATTTTTTTTAACATCCCTGAAAAGGGGGTATCTAAAAAATGGGAAAAAATTCGTGCTTTCGTACTGGCAACCAGTACTAAATTGAATAAGCACCTAACCGCCAGCGTATTGCAGCAGTTTTTTTTCAGTACGAAAACAGTACGAAACCAGCACGAAAAGTACAATTATTTTGCAGAAACCTGTATATCAACCTATTGAAAAATGCAGTACTAAAAGTACGAAAGTACTAAAATTTTCCCACTTTTTCCAACCCCCCCATTCACTCCCCCGCCGTGGCCGCGGGCGCGCCCCCTCCCCCTCCCTGTCTGGGGACAAGGCAGGCGGTCTCCCGGCCAGCTCTTGGTTCGCTCTTGGTCCGATAGCCCCATCGAACCGCCGGCGGCCCTGCCACAGCCCTGCGGCGGGGGTGCGGCGGGGGTGGATGAAAACAAAATCCCGCCATTTGCGAAAATATGTGTATATTTGCAATAAATGTATGGAAATGTGTGTATTATTTGTTTCGGATTTGCTTTGGTTTTGTGCGGGAATTGTTGCGGAAAGATATCAGAATTGTTGCAAATACACCCTGCCAGCACCCTGCCAGCACCCCGCCAACACCATGCAACACACTGACACCCAACACACCCCGCAAACACACCGCCCAAAAACCTGAAAATACACCAATAAAATCGACATAACAACAAAAAAAACAACAACAACCGTCATGGAAAATTTCTTCAAAGTGGGAAGACTGCGGCGGCCTGTGGCCAAGAGCATAGGAGTGCGGTGCGCCGACATATACATAGATTCGGCCCACATCGACCACATCGACCATGTGCACCGGAAAGAGCTTCGGCAGCTGGGGGTGACGGCACTTCCCTATGTGAGGATGATTGCCAGAGACTACAACATGGTGCTGCAAGGCTCGGGCGAGTCGCTGCTGCTGGCGATCCATGGAGGAGAGGTCGGGCATGTGGCCGCTATCGACCTCAACTATTCGACGAAGAAAGGTTTTTGGGAAGTGAAGACGGCACAGCCACGCCGCTATTCGGAGATAGCAAGGAAAAAACTATTGTGGCGGGCTTGCCCAAGGCCCCGGTAGCTCCTGCCGCTGCCGCCATTTTTCCGCCTCCACAGAACGGGACAGGGTGAAGGAGGATATGGCCATCGGGCCACAATGGTTTTCAGGATGCAAAGATACCAATAAAAATCGACATAACAACAAAAAAACAACAACAATGGATCAGAACGAAAACAACAAGAACAGCAGCCAGGCTCCCCTGGTGCAAAAGACCCTCCGCGCCGAGGCCACGGATCTCGAGCTGTGGGCCCGCGTGAAGGACACCATGTCCGAGACCGCCGGCCGCCCCGTGAGCGACACGGAGGTGTTCGGCGAGGTGATGGCGCGCTATTTCCTGCCCCTGAAGCAGAACGACGAGGCCGCCCGCCAGATCAGCGAGCGCGCCGCCCTCATCGCCGAGCAGGAACATCGCATCGCCACGCTGGAGAGCGAGCTGCAAGAGGCCCGCACCAACGCCGAGACCGCCAACAGCCAGCAGCTGGACTACGAGCGGCGGCTGGAGGAGCTGGGCGCACAGTCGGCGGCCAAGGATTTGAAGGAGGGGCAGCATGTGGTGGACTTAGCGCCGGGATACTACGAGGTGCTGGAGCGCGTGGCCGAGATCGAGGGGAAACGGCGCGGCCAGGAGTGGACGGTGGGGCATGTGATAGGCTTCTTCACCTACAGCCGCTTTGTGCTGGGCAACCTCAACGGCGACCTCAACGCCCTGCCCGACGCCGAATGCCGCGCCATCGAGCGGCGGCTGGGCATCAGCTTCTCGCCCCGCAGGCAGGCCAAGCGAAAGGAGGACGCCGCCTTATGAGCATCGTGAAGGACAAAGCCCTCGCCCCCGTGCTGGGGCTGGTGAAACCCATGGCGCGCAAGTATGCCACGGCCGAGAACATGTCGGCACTGTTCGACGCCCTCACGGCGCGGTACCCAGCCGCCGAGGGCGAGAAGAGCGTGCTGCTGGTGAGCCGCACCGACGACGGCACCGTGATGGGCGGCGTGTGGTCGGTGGACACCGCCAGCCGCACCCTCACCGGCTGCTATGCCCAGCAGCCCCTTGACGAGCTGGTGGCCCAGCTGCTGGAAAGGATGTGACGGGACGGGGCAGCCCGGGCCGCCTCGGATTATTCAGAATACTCAGCTTGCTCTGAATACTCAGATTGCTCAGATTATTCAGATTGCTCAGATTACTCAGATTACTCAGATTACTCAGATTATTCAGATTTTTTTGATTACAAACCTTAAAACAGAAAAAACATGGAATTGAAAGACGATGCTGCCGCCTGGTTCGACAGCCAGAAGCAGCAAATACAGGACTACGAGGCCCCGCAGCCCCCGGCGGAGGAGCCCGCCGCCATGGGCGGGGACGCGGCAGAACCCGACCCCGACCGCCCCTTCGGCGACGCGCCCACAGTGACCGACGAGGACCTGCGCAACGTCACCAACATGCGCCTGGCGCAGCAGCCCACCGCCGAGCTGATCGTGGGCGTGATGGACGTGCTGCTGCCGCTGGCGGTGGTGCTGCTGGTGAAGGGGACCGACAAGGCGGACATCAAGCTGGAGCCCGACGAGCGGGAGACCCTCGTGCAGGCCTGGGCGGGCTACCTTGGCGACAAGAGCATCCAGGCCTCGCCGGGGGTGGTGCTCATCATCGCCATCCTCACGGTGTACGGCGGCAAGATAGTGGGAGCCGTGGCCGACAAGCGCCGCCGCGACGAGCTGGCGCAGGCACGCGCGCAGCTGGAAGAGCAGCAGGAGGAGATCCAGCGGCTGGAACAGCAGCTGGCCTTCGCCCGGAGGAAAGGAGAGCAGGCATGAGGGAGAAGGTTTTATGGACAAAAGAACCCACCCTGAAACAGGGTGGGTGAATGTCTATTCCGCAGGAAGGTTCGCAGGCTTCCGCCCCTCTGGGACCATTCCCTGTCTGTACGATGCAGTCAATCGAAATCAGTACAGAACGACACTGCAAAATTACAGCTTTTTTCCGAATTACGAACAAAACACAGAAAAAAAATATATCGATATGACTGAACAGAACACAGCGGCCGCACGGCGCAAGACGCAGCTGAATCTGGTGGTGGGGATCAACGGCACGGGCAAGACCACCTTTCTGCGCGAGAACGTGGTGAAGCGCGGGGGGAAGTGTCTGGTGGTGACGCCGGACGACTATGAGTGGCGCGAGCTGCCGGAGGTGACGACGGCCACGGAGATCTACAACCTGCAGCACGGGGCGCGCCTGGTGTATCGCGGGCCGGAGACACTGGAGATGGCCATTGGCAGCTTCTACGGCGGCGCCCTGATCCTGGACGACGCGATGGCGTATATCGGTTTCCAGACGAGCGACACGATGCGCTTCCTCTACATCCGCCGCCGCCAGCGGGGGGTGGACGTGTATGTGGTGGCGCACGGGCTGCGGCAGGTGCCGGTGCAGTGCTTCACCTTCGGCAGTTTCCTGATCCTCTTCGCCACCACGGAGAATTTCTCCAGCCGCAAGAAGGAGCTGGACGACGAGATATTCCGCCGCATTCTGGAGACGCAGCAGGAGCTGAACCGCGCCTGCCGCGCCGGGAAGCGGTACGAGTGCCGCATGATCAAGCTCGACCCCGCCCTATGAACCGCCGCGACGAGCCGCTGGCCGCGCGCCCGCGCACGATGAAGGAGGTGTGCTCGCACTACGGCGTGAGCTACCGCACCATGCGCAAGCTGCTGGAGCGCGCGGGGCTGGCGGGGCTGGCGGCGCGTCGCGGCACGGGCACCTACTACTTCCAGCCGGGCGAGCTGGCGGCCATCGAGGCGGCCATGG